>Ga0209211_10009452_pt1 | contig 12996 bp, 14 predicted proteins | sample RifGroA2_FD_183992 | JGI IMG/M metagenome (GOLD analysis project Ga0209211, IMG submission 183992) | Groundwater microbial communities from Rifle, Colorado, USA - Groundwater A2 (SPAdes) (version 2) | ecosystem: Environmental > Aquatic > Deep subsurface > Groundwater | place: Rifle, Colorado... | reverse complement strand
AGGGTGAGGAGGACGTCCGCGTTCGATTCCTCCGGGTATCGCACCGTCGTCCCGGAACAACGGACCGTGCGGCTTCCCTGGCGCGTCACGATGGATACGTCCCGCGGCTTCGGTTCCTCCCCCTTGATCCACCCGTCGATGAAGGCGAGGGCCTGGGGATGGCGGATCACCTCCGGGTACGGGCGTCCCGCGCCCATCGTTTCCGAGGCATCGAAGATCTTCCCGGCTTCCAGGTTCATCATCCGAACCGACCGATCCGAGGAGATGACGATGACCCCGTCGTCGAGGTTGGCGAGCAGCGTCTCAAGGCGGGCTTTCCCCGCATCCAGCTGTCCGATCGTGTCGGCGAGGTGCGACGCCATCCGGTTCATCGCGTTCGCCATGTCTTCGAGCTCGTCGCCCGTCCGTACCTGGACGCGCCGGGAGAGATTGCCGCCGCCCATCTCCTTCGCCGCCGCCTGCATCTCCCCCAGGGGACCTGTGACCCTCCGCGCCATGAAGGCGGCGCCCCCGAGGATCAGGAGGAGCGCGAAGAGGCCGGTTCCCCAGATGATCCCCGTGATCTGCCAGAGACGGCGGTCCAGGGTCGAGACGGGGACCGAGGCGCGGGCCGCCCCCAAGACGGTTCCCCCGATCGTGATCGGGAGGGCCGCGTACCGCTGCTCCTCCCGAACGGTGATGCTTCGACGGTGGGATACCCCCGTCACCCCCGACAGCGCGTCGCGGATCTCGGGATGGGTGGCATGGTTTTCCATTCCGGAGACGCCGGAGACCCCCACGACGGAATCGGCGACCACGGTTCCATCGGGCAGGACGACGGTGATGCGCGTGCCGATCTCCCTCCCGAGCCGGTCCCCTTCCCAGGCGATCCGCTCCCGATTCGGGGGCGGATCGGCGAGCAGGGGGCGGAACGTCTCCGCGACGATGTGCGCCCGGGCGAGCAGGTTCTCGTCCGCGTCCGCCATCACGAGACTGCGCACGAGAAAGAAGCCGACGGCGCCGGCGATGAAAAGAGCGATCCCCGCGGTCACGAGGTGCGTGAGGAAGAATTTCGCGGCGATGGAGAGGCGGCGGGCCAAGCGGCGTCAGCTTTCCCGAAGCTTGTAGCCGACGTCCTTGACGGTCTCGATGGCCTTGACCAGGAAGGGGATTTTCTGGCGCAGTTTCGCGATGTGGACGTCTACCGTGCGGTCGATCACGTGGGTATCCTCCCCCCAGACCTTCGAAAGGATCGCCTCGCGGGAGAGGACGCGCCCCGACGAAGAGAGGAGTGTCCTGAGGATACGGAATTCCTTGGAGGTGAGAGCGACCGGCTTCCCCTGGCACCGGACCTCGTGACGACCCACGTCCATCCGAAGCTCCCGGTAGGACAGCACCGCCGGCGGGGGTTCGTCCGTCGCGTGACGGCTCCGGCGCAGGATCGCCTTGATCCGGGCGACGACTTCCCTCGGGCTGAACGGTTTGGGGATGTAGTCGTCCGCGCCCAGCTCCAGCCCGACGACCCGGTCCGTCTCGTCCCCCTTCGCAGTCAGCATGACCACCGGCGTTCTGCCGATCGATTCATCCGACCGGATCGCGCGCAGCACTTCCAGTCCGTCCGCTTTCGGGAGAAGGATGTCGAGGAGGATCAGGTCCGGCTTTTCCCTCCTCGCCTTGAGAATCGCCGTTTCCCCGTCCGACGCGAGGACCGGGGAGAACCCCTCCTTGCGCAGGTAATGCGCCAGCAGATCCTGGATCTCTTTTTCGTCTTCGACGACAAGGATCGTGCGCGGCAAGGCGGTCTCCAGGTTTTCCGATTCGAAACCCATTATAGGGATTTTCGCGGGAATGGTACATGCGCGGGGGTCTGCGGAGAAGTTCATGGCAATGATCGGAACGGCGCTACCAGGGGAACCGCCGGCTGTACCGGGCCACGATGTCGCGTGCCTTCGCGAGGACGAAGTAGTCCGTCGTCCCGAACTGGCGGTCGTACGCGGGGGGCCCGCACACCTTCGCGCCCATCCGGAGGTACCCCCTGAACAGGGGAGGAAGGGAGCGGAAGGAGGATGTTTCGTCGACCTGCGCACTCCGCGGCAGCGGCGGGATGTCGAACCCCCGGCGGGGGTAGACCCGCAGGCTCGGGTCCGAAAGGAACCGTTGGGAGAGCATCTCCTGGATCGTTGACAGTTCCGGAAGATCGGTCCCGTGGATGCTCGCGCACCCCATCAATGCGTCGGCGTTGGTCCGGCGCAAGTACTCCGCGATTCCCCGGAACAGCAGGGAGATCACTCTGCCGTCCCGGTATTCCAGCGCCACGCAGCTTCGCCCCAGCTCCAGCAGGCGCAGCCCCGACCGCTTCACGTTCGTCAGGTCGAACTCCGATTCGGAGTAGAAGCCGAACGACGGCACGCGATCGAAGGAAAGGAGGCGGTACGTCCCCACGAGGCAATCGCGATCGGTGTCGACGACGAGGAGGTGGTCGCAGTGGCCGTCGTGCGCGTCCTGGTCCAGGCCGCTGGCCAGGGAGGAGGTGAGCCCGAGCTGAAGTTCCAGGTTGAAGACCTCGAAGCGGAGCCTCTGGGCCTCGATCCGTTCGGACCGGCTTGACGCAAGGCGGAGTTCCAGGCCGTTGTCCCGGAGCAGGAACGGGTTTCCCGACGATCGGCGGGTGGAGAGTTGCCTTGGGGGAGCGACCTCCGCGGTGTTGACGATCGGTTGCATGGCATTTCCTCCTTGGGAGCCCCGCGCGTTCCACCCGGCGCCGGGCCGTTGGCTGTTGGAGATCCTGTACTCGGAGAATACGGACAAGGTATGAAGATCGCATTACCGCCGGGTAAAATACGTGCTGCGGAAAGTCTTCCGCCGGAAGCTCGGTCGGTCCCTTCACCTCTTCTTAACACGCAGGAGGAACGCGCTGCTTTAGGATGGTTCTCCGGACGGTCGACGTATCAGCCGGCCCATGGAGGGAGGCGGCATTGACGAGAAGAACGGGCCCCCCGCCCGGGCTGAGGAAGTTCCTGTGGGGAGTGGCGACTTCCGCGTTCCAGATGGAAGGCGCGTCGCACTGCGACTGGACCCACTGGAAGGTGAAGGACGAAAATGACCGGCGGGCGAGGTTGAACGGCGTGGGGCACCTCACGCGCACCGACGAGGACCTCGCCCTGTTGCCGGAGCTCGGCGTCAACGCCTACCGGTTTTCCGTGGAGTGGAGCCGGGTGACGCCGCGCCGCGGGGAATGGGACCGGAAGGCGATGGACCGCTATGTCCGGATCGCGGCCACACTACGGGAGGCCGGGATCGAGCCCGTGGTCACGCTGCACCATTTCACCAACCCCTCGTGGCTTGCGGGGGGAACCTCCTGGGAAGATCCGTCCACGGCGGGAGAGTTCCTCCGGTTCGCGGAGCGCGCGGTGCGGGCCCTCCGCGGTCATGTACGGATCTTCGTAACCTTCAACGAGCCCAACGTCTTCATCGTCGGCGGATACCTCGGCGGGATCATGCCGCCCGGGAGAAAGAGCGTCAAAGGCGGTTTCGCCGCGTTCGCGAACGTCTTCCGGGCCCATGCCGCGCTCTACGACATGATCCACGCTGAAGGGAGGGAGCGCGCGTCCGTGGGCGTGGCGCACAACATGGTCGCTTTTCAGCCCGCCTCGGAGGGCTCCATGATGGACGAGTGGGCGGTCAAAGTCACCCACGCGGTCTACAACATGGGGCTGATCGAGACGTTTCGCACCGGCACGCTTTCCGTCCGGTTCCCCTTTCTCCTTGAGGAGGAGACCCCCGTGGGCGTCCGCGACAAACTGGACTTCCTCGGGGTGAACTACTACTTCCGGATGTTCCTGCGGCTCTCCCCCCTGAACATGAAGGGACCGGAATACTTCTGGGAGGACCGCACGAAGCGCGGTCTTACCGAAACCGGGTGGGAGGTCTACCCGAAAGGGTTCGAAGACGTGCTGCGGGCCGCCGCGCTGGCCGAGGTCCCCCTTGTCGTCACGGAAAACGGCGCCGCGGAAACCGACGACCGCCGCAAGATCGCCTTCATGAAGGACCACCTTCGGGTCGTCCTCCGGCTGATGCGGGAGGGGGTCGATCTCCGCGGATATTTCTGGTGGTCCCTGATGGACAACTACGAGTGGCTCGAGGGATTGCGGCCCCGGTTCGGGCTGTACCGCGTCGACTTCGACACGCTGGAGCGCACGCCCACCGCCGCCTCCGCCTGGTTCGCCCGGTGGGTGAGGCGGAGAAGGGCGCTGGAGGGGACCGGCAGCTCCCGCTGACCTTTTAACATCCACTTCACGTGGGCTTCATCCCCCCATAGTCCCCCTCCGTTATATTTCCAGCCATGTCCATGCTGTTGTGCGACTTCCACATCCACACCACCTGGTCGGACGGATCGGTCGATCTTCCGGAGGTGGTGGACATCTACGGGCAGGCGGGATTCGACGTCATATCCATCACCGACCATGTCTACAACAGCGACAGCACGATCGGCTCGTGGGCCGAGCGGTTGAACAAGACGATCGCGGAGGAGAACTTTCCGCGCTACATGGAGGCCCTCGAGCGGGAGACCGAACGGGCGATGGCGCGGTACGGCATGCTGCTGCTCCCCGGTGTGGAGATCACGAAAAACTACCTCTCCGAGGAGGAGTCGGCCCATGTCCTGCTCCTGGACCTGAAGCGGTACGTCTCCGCCGACCTGGGCTGGGAGGAGATCTTTCGCGAGGCGCGGGGGCAGGGCGCGCTCGTGGTGGCATGCCACCCCCACCATACCGATCACGAGATCCACGACACCCTCTACTTCTGGAACCACCGGCAGAAGTACGCCTCGTATTTCGACGCGTGGGAAGTGGCGAACCGGACCGACCTGTTCTCCGTGGTCAGCCTGAGCAACTACCCGATCCTCGCCAACGGCGACTTCCACAAGGCGAACCATCTTTATTCCTGGAAGACGCTCCTGCCCTGCCTGAAAAACGTCGAGGCGGTGAAGGAGTGCATCCGGGACAACCGGGGGGTGGCGATCACCATGTTCCGCAACGGGACGGCGAGGGAGTGATGGAGCGAACGATCCTGGACCCGGGAGGGAAGTTGCGATGAACCTGCTGCTCGAATTTCCGATCGCCGCGTCGCTTGCCGCCTGCATCCTGCAATTCGGCTCCGCATGGAAGGCCCTCGGGAAAGGTCGCCGGGCGATCGAGCCTGCGGACGATGGAAACCTGCCGGCCGTGTCGATCCTCAAGCCGCTCAAGGGAGTGGACGACCGGCTCCTCGACAACCTGGAGAACTTCTGCCGGTTGGATTATCCCCGCTACGAGATCGTCTTCTGCGTACAGGGGGCGAGCGACCCGGCGCTGCGGGTGGCCCGGAAGGTCAAGGAGATGCACCCCGAACGGGAGATCGTCGTGGTGGTGGGGGATTGCCGGGCGGGGCTGAACCCGAAGATGAACAACATGATGCCGGGGTACGCCGCCGCGAGGTACCCGTTCGTTCTCATCAGCGACAGCAACGTGGCGCCCGCGCCGGGGTACCTGCGGGAGGCGATGGCGCATTTCCGGGACCCCTCGGTGGCCCTGGTGAGCCACCTGGTCCGCGGGATCGGCGCGAAGACGCTGGGGGCGCGACTGGAAAACCAGCACCTGAACACGTTCATCCTCCCCTCCGTCTCCCTCCTCGACCGGATGTTCGGCATGCCGTGCGTCGTCGGCAAGTCGATGCTCATGCGCCGGGAGGACCTGGACGCGATGGGCGGGCTGGCCTCCGTGAAGGATTTTCTCGCGGAGGATTATGTCCTCGGGGAGATGTTCCGGAAGGCCGGGAAGAAGGTGGTGATCTCGGGATCGCCCGTGGACAACGTGAACGTGTACCGCACGCCGCGCCAGTTCCTCTCGCGGCATGCCCGGTGGAACCGGATGCGCTTTTCGATCGCGGGGGCGGGATATTTCGTCGAGCTGTTCACCAACCCGGTGGGACTCTCGCTGCTGATGGTCGCCGCGGCCCCGGGGGATGCCGAGGCGTGGTCGGTCGCCGGCGTCGTCGGGGCGGCCAAGATGGCGATGGACTACGGCATGCATCGGATGCTGGGGGACCGCTCTTCCCCGGGGTGGATCCTGCTCGGTCCCCTCCGCGACGTCTTGGCGGCGGGTCTTTGGTTCTCCGCCTTCTTCTCCCGAAACGTCGAGTGGCGTGGGCGGACGCTGCGGATCACCCGTGGCTCGAGACTGGTGCCGGCAGGCGAGGCGCCGGCGATGGAGCCGACCGCGGAGGCGGCGCGATGACCCGGACGCGGGGAAGCGCGTCGAAAGACCTCGGCCGCCGCGCATTCGGCACGGCGGGGGGATGGGGAACGCCCCGCGAGGCGCCGGAATGGTCCGGGGAGGTCATCGACCTTGAAGAGGAGATCCTGCGAACGCCGGATGCACCGCCGGTGCCGCGGGCGTGGAAGCCGTGGGCAGGCCGCATCTACAACTTTCCCGTCCGGAGGATCGTGGAGGAGAAGTAACGGACCGCCCCCCGGTACGGGGCTTCACATAGGGGAGCGGCACCCCCTCGGCCGCTCCCCCGTAAAGATTTACTGCGATTTAACCCCCCTTTAATATCCCCGTGACGGTCGCCGGGTACCGTTGAGGCAAACAGGAGGTACCGTCGCATGAACCGCTGGATCGTCCTCTGCGTTGTCCTCGTTGCCTTGCCGGCCCAGGCGCAGGATCATGCACACGCCCATGGAAGGGGGGCCGTAGCCTCCCTCGGCGCCGTCCCTTCGACGAGCCGTTGGGACCGGGCCGCCTTCCCGGCCGTCCCCGAGGCGCCCCCGGGGGTGACGGACCTTCGGTTCGGGGAATTCTTCGGCCCCATCGGCGACCGGGGGCTCGTCCTGTCCGGGAAGCTCAAACGCCTGGACGGGAAACGGGTCCGGATCCTCGGATACATGGTGGATCGGGAACTGGCGCCCCCGGGCACGTTCCTCTTCGCTCCCTTCCCCCAAACCCTCCACGAGCACGAGTACGGCCTCGCGGACGACCTTCCTCCCGCCGTTCTCTTCGTGACGGCGCCCGACCGCGGGGACCGCCAGGTTCCCTACACGCCCGGCCTCCTCCTCCTGACGGGGACTCTGGACGTAGGGAACCGGGAGGAGCCGGACGGAAGGGTTTCGCTGGTCCGGTTGGTCCTTGACCCTCCCTCTGGAGAGGGGACGTCGCCAACGCAGTTCAAACCCGGAAAGGAGAACGATCATGTCGAGTAACATGTTGAGGAATGTGGGAAGGACACCGGTATGGCGCCGCGTCGCCCTCGGCGTCGCGTTTGGCATCACACTGGCCTCCCCTGCGGCCTGGGCCGCCCCCCTGGTCAACCGCCTGACACCTCCGAGCAACCTCTTCCGGACCGGAGACCCGACGCTGCCGGTGGTCTCCCGCTTCCTTCCCGGCCAGCGGTTCGACCTCCAGGCCACCATCGCGCCCGACTCCGGGAGAGCGATCGAGAATGTGTGGTTCTACGTCGATGGAAAGCCTGTCCCGGGCGCCGTGAGCCTCGTCGCCGCCGACGTGGCGGGCCTCCCCGCCGGCACCCAGGTCGCTTCGCTTCGGGGGTATTCCAACGACAAGCCCAGGGTCCGGGAGCTCACGGTCGTGGCCTCACAAACAGGCGGCGGTCGCGTCGAGGCCCGGGGAAACTTCGAGGTCGTGGACATCCAACGGGGCGGCCTGAAAGCGAAGAACGTGATCGTCCTCATCGGCGACGGAATGGGCATCGCCCACCGGACGGCCGCGCGGATCATGCTCCACGGCGTCTCCCAGGGAAAGGCAAACGACCCCTTGGCCATGGATACGCTGCCCCATACGGCCCTCGTGATGACCCATTCCCTGAACTCCATCGTGACCGACTCGTCTCCCGGCGCCTCGTGCTACTCCTCGGGCAACAAGGGCAACAACAACCAGCACGGGGTCTTTCCCGATGACACCAGCGCCAATTTCGACAACCCGCGGATGGAGCTCATCACCGAGTACCTGAACCGGGTCCAGTTCCACGGCCAGGGCCGCTCGGAGGGGAACAGCGCCGCGGACCGGCACCGCACCCAGGGCAAGGCGCTGGGCATCGTGACCACCTCCGACATCTTCGACGCCACGCCGGCCGCCTTCGCCTCCCATACCCAGAGCCGGTCCGCGGGCACGGGGATCGTCGACCAGTACCTGGACGACGCCGACCGCACCGGACTGAAGGTCCTCATGGGCGGCGGCCGGAAGTGGTTCCTGCCGAACACGGCGCCCGGCTCGGCCCGCTCGACCGCCACCGATTACACCCTTCCGGCGGACATGGCTGCGGCCTGGGGCATCGCCCAGGGAGCCATCGATCCGGCGCGGGACCTCATCGCCGACTTCCAGGCGGATGGATTCCGCTACGTGGCCGACCGGACCGGGCTCGAAGCGATTCCCTCCGGCGCGGGGAAGCTCCTCGGTCTTTTCGCACTCTCCAACATGAACGTGGCCAAGGACAAGATCGACGCCCGCCGCGGGAACCCCGCCGTGGTGAACGATTACGGCTTCCCGGATCAGCCCATGCTCGACGAGATGGCGGAGAAGGCGCTCGCCGTCTTGAGCAAGCACGAGGAGGGTTTCGTGCTCATGGTGGAGGGGGCCTCCATCGACAAGCAGGCCCACAACATGGACACCGAGCGGTGGATCCTCGACACCATCGAGTTCGACCGCGCCGTGGCCGTGGCCCGGGACTTTGCGAAGGAGCACTCCGACACCCTGGTGGTGGTCACGGCCGATCACGAGTGCGCGGGCGTGAACATCATCGGCGGGTCGCGGCTGACGAACGCCGCCCTCCAGACCCGGGCCGGGTCGGGCGGCGGCGCGGCCCAACTGCGAAACGGAGTGGTCGGGACCTACGACGCGGCGGGCTTCCCTCGCTACCCCATCGGCGAGGACGGCTACCCGGTGACCACGGACGTGGACTTCCGGATGCTGATCGGCTACGCGGCCAACGCAGACCGGTACGAGGATTGGCTGACCAATCCCCTGCCGCTGCGCGACAGTCAGCAGCCATTCAATAACCAACCGCCGCTCAGCACCTACCCCAACGACTCCCTCCAGCGGGACACGGCCGGTAGCTTCCTCGTCACGGGGCAAATCGCCGACACCGTGGCGGCCCACACCGGCTCCGACATCCCGCTCTCGGCGGCCGGGAGGGGCGCCTCCCTCTTCCATGGGGTGATGGACAACACGGAAGTGTTCTTCAGGATCATGCAGAGCGTGCTCGGAGGCGCCGTCCCGGCTTTCGACGAACGGTAGACCCGATCGGCCGGCATGGGGGGAAGCGGGGCGCCCCGCTTCCCCCCTCCCCGGGAATTCCCTTCAGGAGCGGTCGAGGTCCCCGATCTCGTCCACCTTCCGCTTCAATGTGAGGCGGTCGAGTTCCTCCAAACGCAGGGATGTGAACAGGCCGATCCGCTTCTCCAGCATGCGATACGCCGAGACGAAGGCGCGCTTCCTCGAGATGTCGTCCCCTTCCGCCGCCGCGGGATCGGGCACTCCCCAGTGGGCCGTTACCGGGGACCCCGGCCAGACCGGGCAGACCTCCCCCGCCGCGTTGTCGCAGACGGTGAACACGAAATCGAGTTCAGGGGCCCCGGGGAGAGCGAACTCCTCCCACCCCTTGCTCCGGTACCCTTCGGTCGGATATTTAAGGGATTGGAGAATTTCCAGCGCCAGGGGATGAACGGCGTCTTTCGGGTGGCTGCCGGCGCTGAACCCGCGAAACCGCCCTTTCCCGAGCCGTTCGATCAGCGCTTCCGCGAAGATGCTGCGCGCGGAGTTCCCCGTGCACAGGAACAGTACGGTGAAGATCTTCGAACCCTTCGTCATCGTTCACCTCTTCGACAGTTCACCGCCGAACCGGCATTCCAGCATAGCGTAAGCGGGAGTGGTTATTCCGGAGTGAACGGCAAGTAAAGAACAGGTAAAGAATATGTTACTTGCCGCTCAGCCGGTTTTTCGCGGAAGAGTGATTCGGATCTCGCGGACCCGCTTCAGGCGGGCGTCGTTCGTCACGAACGTTTCCGCGCCCTGCTGGAGGGCGGTCGCGACCTGGATCGCGTCGGGGGTCGGCAGGTCGTAGCGGGCGCGCAGGTCCGAGGAGATCTCGGCGATCCGGGCGTCGAACGGGACAAGATGCAGGTTGGGGAAGGAGCCGATCAGGTCCCGGTAGAGGGAGAAGAGCCGGTCGTCCCCCGCCTTGCGCGCGCCGGTGAGCACCTCGTGCAGGGTCAGGGCCGAGGTGACCGCCTTCACGCGCCCGGATTCGATCCGTTCGAACAACGCCTCCGTGAAGCCGACGTACGCCGGGTTTTCCTCGAAGTGGTAGATGAAGATGTTCGTGTCGAGGGCGAAGATCCGTTGACGTTCGCGGGTTACACGCGTGGGAGTCACACCCAGGAATCCCGCTCCCGCCGCAGGAAGCGGTCGGCGCCGCCCAGGGAACCCCAGGCGTCTTTGCCGAGCCCCTTCAAGGCCCGCGCGTGGCTTTCCGGCGCGGGGCGGAGAACCGCCTTCCCTCCCTCGATGGCGAAGTGGACAAGGTTGCCCGGGGAAAGGCGCAGCGCCTTCCTGATCTCCCTCGGCACCGTGACCTGGCATTTGCTCGTCAGTCGGCTGGACAGCGGCATGGCGCACCCCCGCGCGTTGGTATTACATTTTCCGATGAAATCAATACGGTTGTCAACCCGGAGGACCGGAGGGTCGTGGAGGAGAAGTGACGTCCCCGGATCGAGGATTCACATGGGGCGCAGCACCTCCCCGCTCCCCTCAAGTTTCCCTTCAGGCAATCTCGCATCGGCACGTCGAGCGGGATAACGTTTTCCGGCCTCAGTACGTCTTACCGTCTGCCCTGCAGCGCCAGATACTCCTCGGCGGAGCATACTGTGATCACCGACTTACGGTAGTGCCTGGAGTTGCGTGTGATAAGGACGGGAATTCCGGCGGCCAACGCCACATGGTACTGGACGGCGTCCTCGAAATCGGCGAAGCCCGCATTCAATGCGTTGGAGACGACGGCGTCATCGACGGGCAAGACCGTCACTACCTCCCGGAACAACTTCAAGATCTCAATGGCTCGGCTACCGGAGGTTTCCTTCCGCAGGATGTAGAAAAGATCGGCGAAGGAGAGAGAGGAGACGCATGCCTTGATCGTTCCTCGCTCGGCTTGCGAGAACAGCCTGGCGACGTGCGGATAAAACGGGTCACGGCGCGAAAGAAGGTCCAGGACGACGTCGGTATCGACGAAAACAGCTCTCTTCACCGGTACTTCTCCGTGAGGAAGTCGGCATAGTCGACTTTCCGAACTCGACGGAGGGACCCCGGCGACATCACGCCGGACAATGCGGCCACTTTCGGCGTGATGTCTTCCTGACCGGACTGTACGCCGGTGAGCTTCCGGAGATATCCTTCCACAAGTTTCGACAGGCTTTTGTTCTGTCGCCGCGAGAACCGCTTGGCCCGCTCGATAACGCTCTTTTCGACGCTCAAGGTCAGCTTGACCGGCATGCCGAATTCCTCCCTGCAATACGTAGTGATCATATTATATATTACGTATCGTCCGGACGCAATGGAGCGTAAGCCGGTGGGGATGGGGGAACTCCACCTTGGTGCCGGTGGACGAGGCGCCGGCACAGTTACCCGACAGCACCTCCCCTCCACGCCCTGATTACCAGAAGGAAGAAGAACGCGATGCTCAGCGATGCGACGATCAAAGGCGCCGTGGGCAGATCCAGCTTGTAGGAGAGCGATATGCCGACCATGCTGGCGATCAAACCGATCCCCCATCCACCGACCAGGATCTTGACCGGATCGCGGGTGTAGAGCCGGCCGATGAGCGCGGGGATCACGAGGAACGAGAAGACCTGCAGGATGCCCGCAAGCTGGACGGAACCGACAAGGACAAAGGCGAAGCTCAAGAAAAACAGGAATTCCCAGAAGGGACCGTTGCTCTCCTCGTAGGACAAGGCGAAGAACTTCTTCCGGAAGACGAGGTGGAGCAGGCCGATCGCGGCGTACAGGATGAACGTCTTCAGAAGATCCGGTGGCGTCACCCACAGGATGTTTCCGTTGAGGATGGCCTTGAACTCCTCCATGCCATGCGGCGTCCGGTCGAGGATCAGGATGCTGCCCGCCAGGGAAAAGATGTAAAGCACCCCGATGAACGCCTCCATGTTGACGATCCGCTGAATCCTCCTTGCCATGGAAAAAACGAAGGCACCGACGATCGCGAAAGCGACCGCGTAGTAATTTCGCTCGCTCCCCTCGTGCCCCAGCAGGAACGCGAGGGCGATTCCCAGAGCGATGAACTGGGCCATGGCCAGGTCGACGAAGATGATTCCCCGCTCCAGGATGTGGATGCCGAACCAGGCATGGATCAGGATCAGGAGCACGCACCCCAGAAAAGGGTAGAACAGGAACGTCAGGGCCTCCATTTTCGTCCTCCGTCTACTTCACGAGTGCCGAAAGCGCCTGGTCCATGAAGGTGAACCAGTTTTGGGCGCCCGGCGTCGCCCCCACGTCGTGGGGAATGACGATGCCCCGGACCCCCGTTTTTCCTGCGAGGAAATCCACCTCCTTGCGGCCGTAGATGGGCGTGGTCAGGATGCCGTTGGGGCGGGACTCCCTGATCGTCCCGATCAACCGCTCGATGTATGCGGCGGAAGGCGGAATGCCCGGCTTCGGTTCGACGTATGCCGTGATCGTGAATCCGAAGTCGGCGGCCAGGTACTCGAAGAGCTTGTGATAGGCGACGAACCGTCTCCCTTTCGTCGGCAGGGCGCTCCACTCCTTCTGCTTCGCCCGGACCTTTTCCCGGAATGCCTCGAGATTGGTTTTGTAGGCATCGGCATGGGACGGATCGAGCACGGACAGGGCGCCGGCCATCCCCTCCGCCACGGAAAGGATGCGGGCGGGAGAGAAGTGAAAATGCGGGTTGCCCAGCGGGTGAACGTCGCCCATGCTCCGGTCGACGGAGACCGGAGCATGG
>Ga0209211_10009451_pt1 | contig 12996 bp, 11 predicted proteins | sample RifGroA2_FD_183992 | JGI IMG/M metagenome (GOLD analysis project Ga0209211, IMG submission 183992) | Groundwater microbial communities from Rifle, Colorado, USA - Groundwater A2 (SPAdes) (version 2) | ecosystem: Environmental > Aquatic > Deep subsurface > Groundwater | place: Rifle, Colorado... | reverse complement strand
ATTCATCCAAAGAATTACAAGGTCATAGGTAGAACTTGATACAATCTCATCTCTGATCTGAGAACCGACTTGAGTTGCTACAATCCGTTCGTTGGTCGCAATCGTATTATTTCTAACACTGATAATGATAGTGATTGCGGTTGTTAAGACAAGGGTGATGATAAAAATTGAAGCAATCGCCTCAATCATGGAGAGTCCTTTTTTATTGAATATAGGCATAGCTTCACCTCTCATTCATCCCATCTACCATCATTATATTATAAATAGCAGTTTTTTGAATGATTAAATCATTAAGATTCACTTAAGTTTCCTTTGAAATTCAAGAAAAACAACAAGGAAAAATATATAATTTGATATAATAAGGCTAACTAGAGGTGATGTCACTTGAATAAACTTAAGCAACTGGTTAAACGTAATCTATATCTATCCATAACACTAGAAATACTCGCAGTATCACTTGTTTTTGCAGGCATCATTTTTGCTGTATTCAGTGGTGACAACAGTGTAGATCAAACAAGCGTTGGATTCATCTATTTGGGAAACAGTTCTGAAACACAATACCAATCCATTTTAGAGCGTGAAATCAGCAGTTGGCAGGATAGCGCGGAATTTGATGTGCAGTTCCAAGGATATAGCTTGGAGTTGGAATTGAACTGGTTTGAGTTGGATATTGAGAAAACAATCGATGATATCGTCAAAGATGAGGACAATATCGCTTATTTTACTTTGTCTTCAGCCAATAGACTCTTGCTGGAAAGTGCACTTCAATCAACCTTTACTTCTGAAATTATCGATTCATTCGATCTTGATTTATTCATTGAAGATATCCATTCGGATATTCAAAAACTTTATAGCAGAAAGACATATGAACTTTCTGATTTTTTAGATGTTGTTTTATTTGAAAACATCATCGATACGACAACAGTCTCAAACATCAATATCACAGATGTCGATCAGATTATTGAAAAGATCAATTCGATTGAAATACCTGAACAGAAAAGATTTTCTTTACTTGAACAAATTGATGATTTAGGATTGACCAATGAGCAGATGAGCATCATCGCCTCCGGACTGCAAGGTGTTATTGTCAATACGCATTTCAATGGATTTATCTTTGAACAGAATATTGAATCACCAAGCTGGGCTTCACCAGGTCAGGATGTTCGAATCCTTCGTGTCAATCAGTTTGATTTTACATTTTTCAATAGTCTAGATTATGGATTTCTCTTAGAAATAGAAGAAGTTAATGATAACACATTGTCATTCACCCTTCTTGGAATTCCATACATTACCACATACACTTCTGAATCTTTAGTTCAAGCAACCATTCCTTATCAAAACATCTATATCGATAACGATACAATCAATGAGTTCACACCAGGTGTGATCATCACTGAAACGGATGAAGAGTTCATCTATAGAGTGTTGATTCAATCTGGAATCAACGGAGAAGTCATCTTCTATAATAAAACAACAACCGTCACAGGAAGCGCTCCAGTGACCATCAAGCTGTTTGATGAACAATATTTGCCTGTCGATGAGATTTATCATGAGCATATTGTTGAAAAGGTAGGTGGATAGCATGGCACTCAAACGCATAGGCGATATCCTGATTAAAGAAAAGGTCATCACCGAACTCGAGTTAAAAGACGCATTAAGCAAGCAGGAACCCAATGAACGATTAGGCGAAACCCTGGTCAGACTTGAATTATGCACTGAAATGCAAATCTTAAAGGCCTTGGAGGATTCCACTGGCGTGCAACGCGTTTCTTTGCAGAATTTTACGATTGATGAGCATGTACTTACCTTAATTGATGAATCCTTTTGCAGAAGATACATCTTGATTCCCTTAAGGCTCGATGGAAATAAGCTGATGTTCGCAACCCATGACCCCCTAGACTTTTCAGTTTTTGAAGAATTACGTATGATTACCGGTTATCGTCCAAAAGCTTTTTCAGCAACTAAAAACGATATTCTGAATCAAATAGAAAAATATTACGGCTTTACCCGCACGCTTGAAGCATTGGGCGTGAAACAAAGCGTAGTGAGCGAAGTCACCATCGAACAAGAAGATGAATATGATGATACACCGATGGTCAAACTGGTGAATCAAATACTCACATCTGCTATTTTTCAACGCGCGAGCGATATCCATATTGATCCTTTAGATGATAAGATTTTAGTCAGATACAGAATTGACGGCGTCTTAGACACCGTCAGAGAGTTTCCGATCAAAATCCTTCATCAGATGATCAGCAGAATCAAGGTCATGTCCGGCATGGACATCACAGAAACCAGAATTCCTCAAGATGGCAGAATCCAAACCTCCATCCAACAAAAAAATATCGACCTTCGTACGCGGTGAAAAGGTCGTTATGCGTATCCTGGATTTATCAGGATCCATGAATAAGATTAATGCGATCGGTCTAGATATCCGTGAAGAAAAGCTAGTCAGACATATGATTTCTCAACCCAATGGCATTGTTTTAGTTTCCGGACCCACTGGATCCGGTAAGACAACGACTTTATATGCCTGCCTGAATGAGCTTAATCAACCCAATGTCAATATCGTAACAGTTGAAGACCCTGTTGAAATCAAAATGACAGGCGTTAACCAGGTTCAGGTGCGTCCCGATGTCAATTTGACATTCGCGAAGGCTTTAAGATCTATTTTAAGACAAGATCCCAATATCATCATGATTGGTGAAATCAGAGACGTTGAAACCGCTGAAATATCGATTCGCGCATCCCTCACGGGCCATTTGGTTTTATCGACCATCCATACCAATGACGCAATCAAAACAATCACCAGACTTTTAGATATGGAAATTGAACCATTCTTGATTGCTTCCTCATTAACAGGCATTGTCTCACAAAGACTTGTCAGACGTTTATGCACAGAGTGTAGCTATGAAGAAAATCCTTCACCAAGCGAAGATGTCGTCTTTAAGAAATATGGCATGGAAATCGAAAAGGTGAAAAGAGCGAAGGGCTGTCCGTCTTGTAACTTCAAAGGTTATGCTGGACGTGTCGGTATTTTCGAAGTGCTTCCGATTACCAAGGTCATGCAGAAGCTGATTGCTCAAAATGCGCCGATGATCGAGCTTGAAAAACAAGCAAAGGTTGATGGCATGGTTCCTTTACTGCAATCCGGACTTCTCAAAGTCAAAAAAGGCATTACAACATTAGAAGAAGTGCTGAAGGTAGCGAGCGAATAGGAGGAATGTCAATTGGATCTCCGTAATTTTAAATATACAGCAATCACTGCAGATGGAAAAACGGTCAAAGGTCGAATTGAAGCCCTGAATCGTAATGTCTGCATCAAATTCCTGCAGACCAAAAACTATACCATTAAAAGTCTTGATGAATATAAAAGTTTCATCTCAAGGCTTGATCAAATATCCATTGGCAGCTTATTAAAAACCAAACAGCTCGTTTTCTTCATGAAACAGCTGGGGTCTCTTTTAAATGCCGGCGTCAATATTTTAAATGCACTGGAACTGTTATCGCTTCAACAGGAAAACAGATTACTCAGAAAATTATATTTCGAGCTTTACCAACAGGTCTATAACGGGATATCCTTTTCGAAAGCATTATCGAAAAGACCAAAGGAGTTTCCAAGTCTGTTGATTCAAATGATTGAAGTCGGTGAAATCACTGGATCTCTGCCGCAAACAGTCTTGAAGATGTCAGAATATTATGAAAACCAAATGAAGATCAATCAAGATATTCAAGGGGCAATCAGAATGCCGATTATATATCTTGCTGCTACGATATTGATTGCTATCGGGATGTTACTGTTTGTGTTCCCGAATATTACTGGATTGTTCCTCTCCTTCGAAGGAGCAGAACTTCCTGGAATCACTCAGTTTTTCCTGGACACAGGAAACTTTATGGCTGACTATGCATTACTGATTTTTGGTAGTTTGGGTCTTATGATTGGTACCATCATGGTTTTAAATAAGTACAATGAAAAGTTTCATTATGGTTTATCAGTTGTCAATTTGAAAATGCCTGTCATTGGCCAACTGATTCAGATGAACAATCAAATCATGATTGCCAACTCTTTATCTCAAATGATGTCGAATGGAATTAACTCGCTCAAGGCTCTCCAAACGATCAGGACCTTCATCAAGAATGTTGTTTATAAGCAAGTCATCATCGATACCATGAATCATATCGAAGATGGAAAACCCTTTTCTAAAGCATTTTTAGAAAGTCCATATATCGATCCGATCATGGCGAAGATGATTGCTACAGGAGAAAGAACCGGGGACATTCCTAAATTATTGGAAAACTTGAGTGTTTACTACAATGGCATTTCTCAGCTTCGCGTTGCTCAACTTAAAAATGCGATACAACCAATCTTATTGATTATCGTTTATGCGATTGTAGGTGTGATGATATTGGCAATCATGTTACCAATGCTTTCACTAGGCAGTCAAATCTAAATCTTACGTTTTTATTAATATGAATGAAGCAATCTTGACATATTTGAAACACGTGATATGATTAAAGTAGAAATAGAATTCAAGGAGGAAATAAAATGAGACAAATTCTTAAGAATAGAAAAGGTGTTACATTAATTGAATTATTAGCAGTAATTGTTATTTTGGGTATTATTGCAGCTATTGCTGTACCTACCATTGGTGGATTAATTGCTAGACAAGAAGAAAAGGCTGCTGAAGCTTCATACCAAGCAATAGTTGCTGCTGCTATATCATATGCAGAAGATACAACCGTATTTACTTTGCAAGATTTAGAAGATGAAGATTTCATTGATTTAAAAGGAAATACATTTTCTTTCGATCTAGAAGAAGCTGATGTATTAGCTGAAGATGTCTATGTGAAAGTTGTTGGAGATGTGGTTTCATTTTGGAGTGACGCTGCTGGAACACTAACAGTAACTTTATACATTAACGAATACCAAGTATATCCAGTAGTCGCTTAGTCAACTGTTATTACTCAAAGTTCGGAGGTCTTTCCATCGGGAATGCCTCCTTTTCTTTTAATATCTATCATCATTATCCTATATTGTTCGAACATCAAAAAAAAGGTATAATAAGAACAGGAGATGTGTTTTTTTATACACAATCAATACTATGACTATATTCTATTCAATATTGATCTTTATCCTAGGTACCCTATTCACATCCTTTTATCAGGTCATTGCGTATAGATTACCGAATCATGAGTCTATCAATGGAAGAAGCTATTGCCCTTCATGCCATCATCAGTTGAGAATCATTGACATATTCCCCATTCTGGGATATATCATCAACAAAGGAAGATGTCATTTCTGCAAAGAGCTGATTCCAGTCTCCCACCTCCTTATGGAAATCATTGGGGGAGTTGCATTTACCATCGCATTTCTACTCTTCGGGTTTACATTGGAGTTTGTTGTTGCTATCATCTTCATTTCAGTATTGCTCATTGAATCCATGAGTGATCACAAGTATATGATCGTCATTGATCGAATCTGGATGATCGGACTTGTTCCAGTCGTCATCATCAGAATCATTCAAGGAGATTTCCTGATTTACTTATTATCAAGCACAGTTTTATTTTCAATCTTATTCTTGTTTGCCGTCCTCGGAAAATTGGTCTATAAAAAAGATGCTTTTGGCGGGGGAGACATCAAACTCTATATTTTTATCGGTTTCTGTTTGACCTACCAGCAAGGCTTGTTTTCATTGTTTTTAGCTTCTTTATTTGGATTTATCATGGGCATCGCCAGAAGAAACAAGATGGATCAAGAAATTCCTTTTATCCCATTTATCGCTTTAGGCTCAATCATTGCGTATTTCTTTGGAACTGCGTGGCTTGATTGGTACATGTATATGTTAGGAGTGTGATGTTGGATGTCGAGAAGATCAGAGATTAGTATGTTAGTTACCGATGAGTCCATCGGTTTTTATCAATATGTTAACGTACCCAATAAATCAAAAAGCGGATACATCGAACTTGAAAAAGGCATCGTAGAGTATGGATATATCAAAGATCCTTCTTTATTTCTCAATAAACTCAAAACATTGTTTAAAACCTATCAGATCAAACCAAATCGGATTGAATTGATTGTACATGATCAAAATCTTCTAGTTCGCGAAATTGAGATTTCTAAAGATGTACTATTAAGGAAGAGTATTGATCAGTACTTATCTGAACAACAAGATAAAGCTGTACATTTCCCCTTTGAAAAACCGACATTCTCACATTATATCAAATCAAATAATGAACATTCACTAAGTGTACTGGTTCTAGTGGCTGATGAAAGCCTGCTTCAGGATTATCATGACGTATTTGACAGAGTCGGAGTCAAGGAAGTCACATTTGACCTATCTTCGCTCTCCCTCTATCAGCTATATACAGCTAAAACAAAGAATCAGCTTAAAAATGCGATGCTCGTTTCGATTTACGAACGCATGCTGACGATTCAAATTGTCGATGGCAATCTCCCAATCTTCAGTATGAATGAAGAAATAGATGCTCCAATGGAAGAATATGGAGAACTCTTAGAAAACTACGTTGAACGTATTGCAAATTATTATAAGTACAATTTGAATAAAGGGAAGGAAAGCATATCTTCTGTTCTAATCTTTAATTTCTCTGATCAAATGGATATGTCATTCTTATCCAACAATCTGACCCCACGCTTAAAGCATTTGAATGCATCCGTATTTGATTTAACTGAAGTGGAAGGTCTTAAAAAGCTGCCTCATGAATGCCATGTCGCTTATGCATGCAGCGTCAATAACGAAAATAAAGATTTTAAGCTTAAATTCAAGCTTGACCGCGTCAAGCGCATCAATTTATACTCTAGCTATATTCTTGTCTTAGCCTTCGCTCTTTTCACATTCATGTCACTTATTTACATTCCATACGCTCTTGGTATTGAAGATATTAACGTTCAACGTAATATCAATAATATCTTAGAAAATCAATTAGACATTCTGATCAGGGATCTTCCAAGCCAACAGCAGTTTTCTCAAATAGAGAAGGATTACAGCACTGCATATGACGACTTAACTGAAAGTGAATACATTGAAACGACCATGGTCACTGATTTACTATCCAAACTCTATGGCACATTGGAGCTTTCAAACTATCAAATCAGCAATAAGGAACAAAGAATCGTGCTCATCATCACAGCACTTTCTGAAACTGAACTGAATGAATACTTGATTCAAATCTATGAAACCTATGGAATCATTTCTGGTTCACCTGATCCAGCAAGATGGATGGCATCAGCTCCAATTCGAAGATCTTTATCGACATTCACGATGGAGGTGACAGTTTATTATGCGTAAAATTGATGTTTTCGGACGTAAAATCAATCAAACAAAGCCTTTATATTTGATTATCTTGGTCTTCATCATTGTTATTGCTGCATATTTCGCGATTGTTCGTTTTCAAGCCAATGAGCTTCAAGACTTAAAAGACCAAGAAGAAGAACTGAATACGCAAATCGATGCGATATTAAATGCCAATGAAGAACTAAGCTATCACGAAATCGGCGAGATTATCCAATATCTTCCAAATACATACAATCAGACATCCATCATCAGTGATTTGAATTTCGTTAAGAATGTTTCAGGATTGGCGCTTGCTACAGGATATCAAACAACATTCACAGTTGACACAACTTCACCATTTGAAGAAGAACTCCCAAGTACTGTACGCTTTATCAAGATTGTCATCACAATGAATATTGATGATCCATTGCTTATTCTTGATTATGTAGATTATCTGATTGAACAGGACCAAATTTACTACTTGAATAAACTCAATGTCTCTTATTTGAATGATGGTCATGCAAGCATCCAGTTGGAAATCTACACATTTTATAATGCAGTCGACATTTCATAACGTAAATATCCTAAAAAATCACGCAGTAGCCTTGTCTACTGCTTTTTTTATGGATTAAGAAAAATGTGAACTCACTTTGTGTTCTTTATCATACATGATATAATATTCAATAGGGAGGAAGTCGAATATGCACATCTACCTATCCATCGGACCACTCAATTTTGATTTTTCCGCTTTAATCAGTTTCATCATCGGAATTGGCTTCGGTTTTTTATCATTGTCATTGATTTATTTGTATGCTGTGATTAAAAGTTTGAACAAGGGCTTGAAGCTTAGATCCACAGATGAACAAGATATTGATGAAGAAGAAATCAAGATGCTGATCAAGGATGCCCAAAAGGAATTTAAGAATAAAGAGCAACGCGTATCCGTTGGTTATGTCAAGCACCTTGGAAATATCACGAAAGAATTGACGGTTGATATCGCTAAGAAGTTTTTCCCTAAATCTAAGTACCCCTATCTGGAACTGACGATTGATGAAACATTGATGTTGAATCATTATATTACAAATAGACTATCGGAGATCATGAAGGGCAAGATATTTAATTTGACCAGGGGATGGACGATCAGCAAGATTGTTGAAATGAACGAAACGAAATCGAAAATTGAAAATAGCGCAGTTGTTAAAACAGCGATGAAATATTCAAAGGTCACCAATGCAGCAGTCCAAATCTTAAATGCTGCGAACCCAGTGTATTGGGTCAGGAAATTAACGGTCGACAAGGTGGTCAATACCATCACCTTGAGAATCGGATTGGCATTGATTGCAGTTACCGGTGAAGAAACCTATAAGATCTACAGCAAGAAGGTATTCAATGTGGAAAAGAGCATTGAAACAGATATAGATCAGATTTACCTGGATTTGAAAAAGGATCTCAAGGATGCGGGTGAAAACTCATGAAGAAACAAAAAGAAGACTTGCAATTGAATATTGAAACACCTCCTTTTGTCATCTTTCAGTTTGTAAAAATTGAAGGAATCCGGGGAAAATCAGTTTATAAGAAGGATCGATTTGTTTCACCTATTTTCGGCAGAAGCGTCAAGGACGTTGTGACTGTTCCTTTTACCATCAAGGATACTGGAGATACGACAAGAAGATTTGATGCATTTAGGACAAAAGCCAAAATGAGTGAAGAGGAAGCGAAGAGAAAGTACGGCAATAAGTATTATGAATTTACCAATATCGTCAGCAATAAGACAAGAACAGAATATTTTGGTGAATCCAGTTATGTTCCTAATAACGAAAAGGAAAAAGAGGAAGTTCATCAAAGAACCATCATCAAACCGATTGGAAAATCATATAAAGAAGTAGAAAGAAAGGAAGAATCTCCTTTCAAGGCATATGAAGCGCCTAAGAGAGTCGCTTCAGTTCCTCCTGTTGAGGAAACAAAGAAGATTTTTGCTGAGCCTGCTGTTGAAACCTATAAGAGAAGACAACCCGTTGAACAAAAGGATATCAAGACATCCGATTTTGGAACGAACCAAAGAGTTGAAGATCTATTAGAGGATGATCTACCGATTAAAAGAGCGACACCTCAACCACAATCTACTACCTATATTTATCCAAGCGTTAAGCTATTCTCTAAAAAGGATAGGGATTTGAATGAAAAGCCGCAATGGCTTTTAGATCAAATTGATGTCATCAACGCGACCCTTCAACAATTCGGTATCGAGGGTGAAGTGAACGGCAGTAAAAAAGGACCGACGGTTACCAGATACGAGGTATCTTTGGATCCAGGCGTCAACGTCAAACGCATTTTAAACATACAGGATAATTTAATGATGAATCTAGCTTCAAAATCCTTACGTATTGAAGCTCCAATTCCAGGTAAGCCGTATGTAGGACTTGAAGTTCCTAACGTCAAATCAGAAATTGTAGCGTTCGGGAATGTCGTCGATACCAAGGAATTTCTAGAAGATTTTGATCATCCCTTGAAGGTTGCTTTAGGTGTGGATATCGATGGCGAAAATATTTATGTCGATATTCAAGCGATGCCGCACGGCTTGATTGCAGGAGCTACCAATTCCGGGAAAAGCGTTTGCGTCAATACGATGATTGTCAGCTTGTTATTAAAGAATTCTCCTCAGGATCTAAAAATGATTTTAATTGATCCAAAGATGGTTGAGCTCACCCCGTATAACGGATTACCTCATTTGATTACTCCAGTCATCACTGATGTCAAGATGGCAGCCGCTTCTTTAAGCTGGGCGGTCAATGAAATGGAAAAGAGATATCAAACCTTCGCGAATAGCAGAAGCAGAGATATCAAAACTTTCAATGACAATGTCAAACGCGGTCTTGTTGACTTAGAAAAAATGCCTTATATCATCATCGTGATTGATGAATTGGCGGATTTGATCATGGCATCTCCTCATGATGTCGAAGATTCCATCCAGAGACTGACTCAAAAAGCGCGAGCTGCAGGCATCCATCTTCTGGTCGCTACACAAAGACCGACGACCGATGTGGTAAAGGGAACAATCAAATCCAATATTCCTGCACGTATCGCCTTTAAGGTTGCTTCCTTCGTGGATTCAACGACCATTTTGGATGGCGCTGGCGCAGAATCACTTTTGGGAAAAGGCGATATGCTCTTAAAGAGATCAGATCGCACGCACCGTTTGCAAGGTGCGTTTATTCCTGATGAAGAAATTTATGCAGTGACTGATTTTATTAAAAAGAACATGGGTTCTCAATATATCTTTGATCATGACGCCTTGAAACAAACTGCAAGAGGCAAAGAAATCATCACGGATGATTTATTTGAGGATGTCGCATATTTTGTCGTTCAGACAGGGAATGCCTCCATCAACAGCATTCAAAAAGAATTTGAGATCGGGTTTAACCGCGCTCAAAAGCTAGTAGAAATGCTTGAGGAATACCAAATCGTCACACCGAGCCAGGGTACGAAGGCTCGTGAAGTGTTGGTTTCCGTGAGTGATTTAAAAGAATTATTAGGCCACGACTAGAAATTAAAGAAGGGTGAACGCATGACAGTTAAAAAAGCATATCAAACACTCGTAATCACCGTACTGCTCATGATGTCCACCATCATTCTTTATGCGTTGAATGTCTCTAAATTGGATTTGGAATGGGGAATGGCTGGATTTACCATCTCAGCAGTTCTTTCCATATTCTCCATTATTTTAAGCATCCATACCATCTCACATCACCGGGAAGTGAAAAACACTGGATTTTTCGCATTAAGACGTTATGAAATCCTAGATTGGTTCACATTCCTTTCCGTATCTTTAATGGCTATCTTTATGATATTCATGTTTTTTGTTCTCCCTTCAGATGTTTCACAAAGCTCGATGAAACCGACCTTGCTGAATGGAGACCGCATTTTGATTTATCATTTCCAATATGAACCGGCGAACCACGATATTGTCGTGCTCCGCATCCATAAAGACGATTATCCTTTAGTTCCAAATGATTCCTTCTTGGATGACAACGGCGTACTCCATGATGAAATATTCTTCGTCAAAAGAATCATGGCAATGCCAGGAGATCTGGTTGAATTTGTTAATTTCAATCCTTCTACCAATAAATATACTGTTCAAATCAACAGCGTCATCGCAAGAACCCCGCAACAGGAACTCTATTTTGTCAGTCCTGAACAAGTCATTATTCTTGAATCTTATTTACAAGAAGGTATTTTGAACGCTGGAATGTACTTAACCTTCGGAGACAATGCTACAGGATCCTTAGACAGCAGAAGCATCGGCGCGATTCAAGAAGAAGACATCCTGGGCAAGGTAATTTTCAGGCTATGGCCTTTAGGTGGCTTATCATGATGAAACAAATCCAATGGTTCCCAGGACATATGTTCAAGTCCTTAAGGGAAATCAGAGAAAAAATCAGTCTGATGGATATTGTCATCGTCTTGGTAGACTCCAGACTCCCATCATCCTCGATGAATCCTGAACTTTTTAAGATCATTAAAACGAAACCAACCGTCTTATTATTTAATAAGATGGATTTATCTGATGATCAAATATTGAATCAATGGCTAGATCATTATCAAAAGCTTGGCTATGCCACCTTGAAAATTGATTCTCAAACAGGGAAGAATGTGAATAAGCTTCACGATTTAACCAAGGAAGTCTTAAAAGAAAAACTAGATCGGGAACGTTCGAAGGGATTAAAGGAAAGACCGATCAGAACCATGATCTTAGGCATTCCTAACGTCGGCAAATCAACCTTGATCAACCAATTATCCAAATCAAGCGCGACAAAGACAGGAAATACACCCGGCGTGACCAAGGCCCAGCAATGGATCAAGCTTGGTGAAAACTTTGAACTTTTAGACACACCCGGTGTCTTATGGCCAAGATTTGATGATGCAACCGTCGGGTACCATCTCGCCATCACCGGAGCGATTAAAGATAAAATACTTCCTGAAGACGATGTCGTGCATTACGCGATGGATTTCTTAAAGAAGTATTATCCTAAGCGTATATTTGACAGATATGGCATTACCGGCGAAGATAACTATATCGACATGTTGAATAAAGTAGGAAAAATGAGAGGTGCTTTGGGCAAGGGCGGAGAAATTGATTACGACCGTGTCTATACCATCATTTTGACTGATATCAGAAATAAACAACTTGGAGGGCTATCCTTTGACAGACTTGAGCCTGTATCAATACGAGAATGAGTTATATGAAAAAGGTGTCAAATACATCGCAGGCGTGGATGAAGCAGGAAGAGGTCCCCTTGCAGGTCCGGTAGTCGCAGCTGCTGTCATCCTCAAAAAAGGCGCGACCTTTAAGTATGTCAATGATTCCAAGCAGCTCACAGAAAAACAAAGGGAGCTCGCCCTCATTGAAATTAAGGAGAATGCACTCGCAATCGGCATCGGAATTTGTTCAGTTGATGAAATCGATTTGATCAATATATATAGAGCGAGCAGAGAAGCGATGATTTCGGCCATCAGACAATTGAAAATCAAACCTGATTTTCTATTGATTGATGCGATGCCCATGGAAATAGATATTCCTTTATTATCCATCATCAAGGGAGATACATTATCGGTATCGATCGCTGCAGCATCCATTGTTGCGAAAACAACAAGAGATGGATATATGATGGAAATGGATAAGCTCTTTCCTGAGTATGGTTTCAAG
>Ga0209211_10009447_pt1 | contig 12999 bp, 14 predicted proteins | sample RifGroA2_FD_183992 | JGI IMG/M metagenome (GOLD analysis project Ga0209211, IMG submission 183992) | Groundwater microbial communities from Rifle, Colorado, USA - Groundwater A2 (SPAdes) (version 2) | ecosystem: Environmental > Aquatic > Deep subsurface > Groundwater | place: Rifle, Colorado... | reverse complement strand
TGCGAACAGGAAAAAACAAATGGCAAAACGGGAACGAGGACCGCGGAAAAGGCCCTTTACACCACATATTATGCCGAGTTTTTGCCGTTCCATATTCATCTTAATTCCGTATTGTATACGAAAACCATAGAACCAATCACGAAGCCGCGCTACTTATTCCTCAGCCAGGCGGCCAGTTTGGAGCCGGAGTTGAAAACCGCTATATACTGCCCGGAGTTTTCTGAACCGGTAACCGCCAGTTTAGCCGCCGGGTTATCCGTGCCTATCCCTACCGCGCCGGAAGTAGAAACTACCACCTGATGCGCCGTGCCGGTGCCTATAGCCAGGCTGTAATTCTGCGTGTCCACGCCTTTAACCTCAAGGCGGGCCGCAGCCCCGGTCAGGCCTATACCCACATTGCCGGTGGCCTCAACTGAAAGCCCCTGCTGGCCGGGGGCGCCCTTCAGCAGGGCCGTGCCCATTACTTTGAGCGAGTTGTTGACATTTAAGTCGTTTACCGTACCCGAAGACACGTAGAAGGTGGTGCCCGCCTGCAGGGTCCCCTGGTTGTGTATGGAGAGAGGGTCCACTTCAAGCCCCGCCGCCGCGCCGCTGCCGCAAACCCACTGCGTCCCGCTCAATTGCAGTATATCCCCGTTGGCGCAGCCGGACTGGTTAAGTTTAGCCCTGGTCACGGAACCGTCAGCCAGGTCCTGGTTCAGTATGGAGCCGTCGACTATGTGAGTTGAAACTATTACATTGCCTATTCTGTCGCCGGACAAACTACCAAGCTTTATCTGTGAGGCGTTAAGGTTAGTAAGCCCGGAACCGTCGCCGTAATACCAGCCGGCGGTTACCGAGGAGGCGAAAGCGACCGAATACCCGCCGCCGCCTATACTGAGGTTTGCTGAGGGGTTAAGCGTTCCCTCCACGGTTAGAGACCCTGTCACCGTATGCGTTCCGAGCGAAACTATCGGGTCCGAGCCGCCGCCCTCATGGGTAGGCGCGTGCGCTCCCGGCAGGCCGGCCCCGGAGGTGGATGTCCAGGCCGTACCGTTCCAATAGTTGACTACGTTCAGGGAAGTGTCGTACCACAGTTCGCCCGCGGCGGAGGCCACAGGCGCAACAGCCGATGTCGTATAGCGCTTGCCTGAAACCATAAGGCTGTTTATAGCGTAAGGCGATGAAGTGAGTTCTTCCCTTGGGGACATGCGGTTGCCTTCAATTTCAAGCTCCAGCCACAGGTTCCCGCTTTGCCAGTCGGCTATTACGGGCTCAAGCGTGGTCCGGAAAACGCCTGTGGAAAGACTTACATTGTAAGCGGGGCTGGCCCAGAGTTCCGTGGCGGAGGAGGAAGAAGCGTAGATGCGGAAGACCATGGAACGCTGACCGTTGACGAGGAAACCCGACTGACGCAGATTGCCCTGGTAGGTGAACTTGACGGGGACTTCGGCATGGACTGAGGTGGTTAGAAGGTGGCAGCTGGCAGGCAGAAGGAAGAAAAGAGACAAAACACGGCCGAGCCGCTTTATGGCGGCTGACGCTTTTATCAATTTCCCTGTCCCGGCCTTTTTCATATCATTAGAACGCCGCTGCTAAGATACACCCACCGCTTCCTTATCTTCCACCCGCCGGGTTAATTCCCGGCGGGGCTAAGAAGGAGGAAGCATAAACCACAGCGAAGCGAATAGCGATATAGAGATAACAACCTATTTCGCCGATTCACTATCCCTGTTACTTCTTCTTTATCCAGGCAGCCAGCGCGGCGCCAGAATAGAACTTGGCCGCGTAGTCGCCCGAGACGCTCTGCCCGGCTACAGACAGGGCGGTATCGGCCGCCGGGGCCATATTAACGCCGTGTATGTCAGCAACGGCGTCACCGAACTGGGTGTTGCTCTTGGCCGTAACGCTGGAGACGAAGGTGGCCGAGAGGTCCACATTAAGCCTGGCGTTCAGGTCCACGTCGCCGTTAACATCCAGAGCTCCGCCCATGCCGACCTGGCCGGTAAGGGTGGAGGTTCCGATCACGGTCAACGACGTCGCTATCGACGCGCTTGACGCCGAAACGCCGCCCGCGTTGGCGATGTTGAAGGTAGCCATATTCAGCGTGGCGGTGGCCACATGGTTGCCCAGGTTATCCCCCGCGCCCAGCGAGGCCGGATTTATCCACTGCATGGCTCCGGTCGCGCCATTGAACGACATCACCTGCCCGTCGGCGCCGCCGTTGATGTACATGCTTGAAGGCCCGGTGGTGAAGCTGCTTACCCCGGTGAAGTAAGCGCCGGTGGCGAAGGTTGACCCCCCCGTCACATACAGGCCGCTTGAGACCTGCACCGCGCCGTTCATCACCACATTCCCGCTGGTGACCGGTATCAGGTATGACGCCTGGGTCCGGCCGAACACCGTGAACCCTTTTACTTCGGCATCAGGGTCCAGGGCGGTGCCTTCGCTGCCGAGCACGGTGAGGTCGTCCTCTATGCCGAACTCGGTGGCGTTGTCCGCGGCGTAAACCGCGGAGGTCCATGACAGCGCCATCGCCGCCAGAAGGACAATTGCTATCTTATTTACAGTTTTCATACTTCCTCCTTGTATACTTAAACATCCTTAAAACACCGAACCGCAACTCACCAAATTACCATCAATTTCCCGGTCTTCGAGTTGGAACCGGAAACCACGCGCCAGAGGTAGACGCCGCTGGCTGCCCTGTCCCCGCCGTCGGTGCGGACATCCCACTTGAGTTTGGGGATCACCAGCCCCGCCGGGATGGTCAGTTTCCGCACCAGCCTGCCGTCCAGCGTGTAGATCCCGATATCGCCGGTCTGCGGGACATTTGCGAAAGTTATACCGTCCGACTCCGTGCCGCTCTCCCCGGCTCCGGAGCCGGCCTTGGGACCGTCGGGCCTGAAAGGCACGGGAAAGGCGTAGGTGTCTTTAACAGACTCGTCCACCATGCCCAGCAGGGCGTAAACCCCCGGGGCCATGAAAGGGACGGTTATGGTCCTGGCGGCCCGGTCGGCCGAAGAGGCGGGCAGCTTTGCCCACATGGCAAGAGCTTCGTCCAGCGTCCAGGCTTTAATGGTATCCACCCGCACGGGAGGATTGGAACCGTCAAGTATCCCGTCGCCGTCGCCGTCCGCATAACGCATTGAGAGCGTCCCGTTTTTATTGAACGGCCTGGCCCAGACATCCTGCTCGTCAAAAAGGGCCATTTCTGTTATGCTGTCAGGGAAAAGACGCGACCAGGAGCCCTCGTTCTGCTCCATTTTGCCGTTGGCGGAAATTATAAGGCCGGGGTCCACGTTCAGCGGCCGCGCGGCCGGGTCGTTATTAAGGGTGATGTCAAAGACTTCTTTATCCACCGCCCCGGGGGGAAGAGTAAGGCTGGCGGAACCGGAATTGAAGTTTATCACGGAAGCGAGGCCCCTCTGGAAGGTAAAATGCGGCGGGTTATAAAAGCCGGTACGGTTGACGTAGGCGCCGGAAACCGGGACCCCGGCCCCTTCCGGCTCCAGGAGCTGGCCTACCGCCGCCCGCGAGGAGTATTCCCCCCCGGTAAGAATGCCCCCGCCGCCGCTGTCGCGCACCGAAAATTCCAATTGATAAGCCCCGGCTTCGGAGAGAAGGGCGGCGGCGGGGCGGGGAACCGGGACGCAGGCGGATAAAAGGGCGAAAGCGGCTGAAACGCGGCCAAAGTGCCGCGCTTCCGAATTTAGTTTTGCCTGGCCGTATATGCTCATGATAGTCCCCGCCTATGATATTATAGGGAGCGCGGCCGTTAAAATCACGAAGAAATAACGACGCCGTCAAAACCTGAACGGTTTTAAAGCGGCCGGCGCCTGTTTTTTGCCGACAGAAGTGCTATTGGATTCCAGCCGAAAAAGACCGGAGGGGACTATAGTGCGGAAGACGGGACGCCGGGGCCGGATCGGGACGCGCTGCGGGATCTTCAGCCCGGGCGGGCTTACCCCTTGTCGTAATAGCGGAAGCCTTTGCCGGCGACAGCCTGTATCTTCTCCGACAACTCCCGCGGCAGCTTATTGCGCAGGTTGTACAGGTGCGTGTCGACCAGGTTCTCGACCGACACGGTATGCCAGACTTTCGCCAGTATCTCGCTCCTTGAAAGTATCCTGGGGCTGCTCTTCGCCAAAGCGTACAGGAGTTCGAATTCCCGCCTGGTCAGATTTTCCACCGGGCGGCTCTTGTACTTCACGAGCTGGGCCTTTGTGTCCAGCTGGAGAGCGGAAATCGTCAGAACCGCTCCGCCGCTTTTGTCCATGTCCACGCGCCGCAGCAGGGCCTTGACCCACATCATAATTTCATCGACCACCATAGGTTTGGTCAGGTACTGGTCCACTCCCGCAAGAAAGCCCTTCTTTTTATCCACGAAGGCGTCCTGCCCGGTCAAGGCGATCACGGGCATATTTTCCTGCCCGCCCCTGGTTCTGACCCACGCACACACCTCCAGGCCATGACCGTCCGGCAGCTTCAGGTCCAGGATCATGAGACAAGGAGCGCCGCGGCCCAGGAATTCTTTTGCCGCCTTTACGGTTCCGACGCAGTGAGGGCAAAAGCCGGCCTCCTCCAGCACGGAGGACAGCATCTCGCAGCTTTCCACATGGTCTTCAACTATCAGGATATCCCTGTTCATCTCTCCCCCGTGAAACTCATTTGTGCCGCCCCCTGGGTGTCCGGTTAAAAATCCCGAAGCTTTATTATCCTGCCTTCTATGTAGAAGAGGGCGGAGTTGGCGGTCTTCTTCGAGATGTTGTATGTCTGGGCGGCCGAAAGGTTCAGCATCATCAGCGGCGAATAAGAATTAAAGAAGGTGGGCGCGTCCGCCCTGATGATGCCGGAACGGCTCCATTTATCCAACCCTGAGTCCACCAGTTCGCGCTCGTATTGCGCGAGTTTCGCCCGCAGAGCCTGGTCCACCATGTCGAATTGCGGGTATTCCAGCATCTTCGCCGCAAAAGGGCATTTATATGTTTTCGCCTTCACTTTCTTTATCAGTCTGACGCCGGCCAGGGTCCGCAGCGCCTTTTCCGCGGCCGCCGGGGCAAGGCGCATGCTCTCAGCGATCTGGTCGGCCGACCAGGTCCCGGTGTCGCTTGATATGGCCAGGAAGCACAGGTAGGTGTCCTTATCCGTGAGGATACTCTTGAACTGGGCGTGGGTAATAAAATGCTTCTCGCCCGACAGCGCTTTCTCCACCGCCTTATACATGGGCGGCAGGCTGCCGCCGGAAGGCGCGGTTGCAATGAACGGAAAAAGACGCTGATAAGCATCCTCGCCTATCAGGGTCAGCAGCCACGCTATGGAAAGGTCGTTCGCGGGGGCGCTTTTCGGCACCAGCCGTAAGGCCAGGACCAGTTTGCATAATTTCTGGCATTCCGGCAGGTTCTTCCCCTGTTCCATCCGGAGATACTGCCTGTAGGTGAAGCCCAGCACCTGCGTTCCGCCGTTGTCGTGAAAAAACCGGTAGGCGGTCGGGAAGCCTTCCGCCGCCCTGATCCTGCATAAAGTCTCGGAAAATGCCGTACTCATATTCGCCTCCACCGGCCCTATAGCGGCGCGAGCGCCGCCCCTTGTAAGTATAAGTATTTGACGGGTGCGCGGCAAGAGCGGCGCGCCATGTCATTACTTTTCATCATAGAGAGACATCTGCCGACGTAAGTCAAAGGACCCTTGGTGGGGTAGGCGGCATTCCATACAATGTAAAGATATTGAAAGAGGCTATTTTAAGGAACGCGCGGCGGCGGGATGACCCATCCAGTCGACCGGGTAATTTTCAGGATTAAACCAGTACGGGAGGAGTAATGTTACAAAAAGCAACTTTGGTGTTGGCGCTGATAGCGGCGGTTTCTATCCGGGTGTCGGCAGGCGTTTCTTTTGACGCCCTTGCCAACAGCACGCTCCGGCGGGAACCCGCCGGGCTTGAACCGCGCGTTCCGCAAGCCGCCCCGGCCGGTGAAAAAGATCAGGTCAGCGCGCCCGGCAAGGCGGCCGCCGAATGGACCATAATGGTCTTCATCAACGGCAAGAACAATCTTGAGCCATTCGCCCTGAAGGATATGAACGAGATGGAACTGGTCGGCTCTTCGGACAAAGTGAATATCGTGGTGGAGACCGGCCGCATGGACGGCTATGGCGATTCCGACGGGGATTGGCAGACCACCCGCCGCTACCTTATACGGAAGGACGACAACCCCGGCGAGATCGCCTCCCCCGTGCTGCAGGACCTGGGCCAGGTGGACATGGGCGACTACAGGAGCGTCGTGGACTTCGGCAACTGGGCCAAGGCGGCCTACCCCGCGAAAAAGTACATGCTGGTGCTCTGGAACCACGGCTCCGGCTGGAACAAGGGCCGCGCGGGCGTCTCCAAGGGCATTTCCTACGACGACGAAACCGGCAACCACATAACCACCCCGCAGTTGGGCCTGGCGCTTAAGGAAATGGGCGGCGTGGACGTCTACGGCTCCGACGCCTGCCTGATGCAGATGGCGGAAGTGGCGTACGAAATAAAGGACTACGTTCCTTACATAGTGGGTTCCGAGGAAACCGAACCGGATGACGGCTACGCCTACGACGCCCTGCTGGCCCCTCTTGTGGCCAAGCCGGATATGACCGCGGAGGAGCTGGGCAGGCTCGCCGTGGACGCTTATTCCGGCTACTACGAGGCGCGGGGCGAAGGCTACACGCAGAGCCTGATAAACACCGCCGCCCTGCCAAAGTTCGCCGCCCTGACCGACGCTTTCGCCGCCGCCATGACGGCCTCCGGGGAAAAACCGCTGGTCAAAAAAGCCCTTTTCGGCGCGCAGAGCTATCTTAACGACAGCCGCGACCTGGCGCATTTCGCCGGGCTTATGAGCGCCGGCACTAAGAACGCCGCGGTAAGGGCCGCGGCCGACGCGCTGCGGGACCACATCGCCGCGGTCCTGGTCGCGCATAACCGCGCCGCGTCCGCCGGCTATGCCGATTCTCACGGCATAGCGGTCTACCTGCCCGCTTATTTGTATTGCGCGGATTACGATGCGCTGGCCTGGGCCGGCGCGTCCCGCTGGAACGGGTTCATAAAGTGGTACCGGGCGGAGTGAGCGGGCGGCGTCTTAAGAATAAATTGATTGGACCGCGCTGCAAGCGTTGCAATAGAATGTACTACTGAAGAAATGGGCACACTGATTTTCCAGATAATATCCTCCGATATTACGATTTCCAGCCGCTGGCAGACTGCTTTCCGGAAAGAGGGCTGGACGGTGGCTGCCGTTTCGTGCTGCCCCCCGGAAGAGGGGAACTGCGCAAATTCCGCCCGGCTGGACCTGATCGAAATAGGAATTCCGGGCTGCAAAAACGCTGAAGAGCTGAGGTCCGTACTTCAGGCGAACAAGCCGCTCTTCGCGCTGGTTTTCGGCGACCCGCAGAAAGTTTCAAACAGCCAGATAGCCGCCCTCCTCGAGGCCGGGGCGGACGACTTCGTTTACAAAAACCTTGATGAAAGGGTCCTGGTGGCGAAAATGAAAGCCGGCATGCGGCGGCTCCTCCCCGCGATAACCGAGGCGGCCGCGAAGCTGGCATCCAGCAGCGGCGACATAAAGATTGACCGCAGCAGGCGAACGGTCAAGATAAAAGCGGGGCGCGGCAAATACACGGAGCTTTCAAACCTTACGGAGAAAGAATTTGACATACTGTCAATGCTGGTAGACCAGGAAAAACGGGTAGTTTCCAGGGAGAGCATGCTTGAAAAACTTTGGGGGGATTGCGCCGGCGACGTCTACTCGGACTGCATAAACAAACATGTCGAGTCCTTAAGAAAGAAGCTGGGGCTCTACGGCAGAAAGGTAAAAACCGTTTATGGTTCGGGCTATATGTTCACGGGAGGCGGCAAGGCCTAACATGGGGAAAAAACCGCTAAGGATACTCAGCATTGACGATGATCCGGGCTGCCGGCGGGCAACGGCGCGCTTTTTCACTTTGGTGGGCGGACACATGGTTGAAGTGGCGGAAACCGCCGCGGAGGGCCTGAAAAAAGCCGCCGCGCTCAAACCGGATATCATACTGCTTGATATGAGCCTGCCCGACATGAACGGCCTGGAAGTCATGGAGGCGCTTTGTGCTGACTCCGCCACGCGGGATACCCCGGTTATAATAATAACCGGGGCCGGCCTGAGCGACGCCGAGCGAAACGGTCTTGAACTCAAGCGGAATTTCATGCTGCTGGAGCAAAAGCCGGCGGATTTCACGGGAATTCTGGGGAAAATTGAGGCCGCGCTATACGGCCCGCCATGCCAGGAGGCCCCCCCGCGCCGGCATAACGGAAGGTGAACAGACTATGCGCATATTGATTGCCGAGGACGACAATAATTTCAGGACGCTCATTACGGAAGTACTGGAACAGGCCGGGCATACCCCTATGCCGGAGCCGAACGGGCGCCTGGCCTGGAAGAGGCTGCTGCGCGAAGGGGCCGATATGGTGGTTACCGACATAAACATGCCGGAGCTGGACGGCTTCGGCTTATTGCGGAAAATACGGGACAATGAAATTTACCAGGGGATACCGGTGCTTATGCTGACCATACGGGAGCTTGCGGAAGACCAGGTGGCGGGCTATGAAACCGGCGCCGACGATTATCTGACGAAGCCTTTCGATAATGCCGTGTTTATAGCCAGGATACGCGCATTGCAGCGCCGCATATTAAAAACGTGACAATTGGCCGCCATTTAAGGATACTTTCCAGCGACGACGACGAGGGGATACGCGCCCTCCTCTTCAGCCTGCTTACGGAGCACGGGCACGAGGTGGAATTCGCCAGGGACAGCGACGAGGTCTTCAAGAACCTCGGCAGGGCCAGATACGACCTGCTCATCCTGGATGTGAACACCCCGGGGATAAACGGCTACAAGGTGGCGGAAAAGATCTGCGCGAATATCACCAACCGCCCCAGGATATTGATTTTTACCGCGCGCAATATACAAGAAGAAAAAGCGGAGTTTACGCTCTGCGGCGCGGATGCCATAATAAGCAAAGGCGCGCCATGCGATAAAATAGTAAACGTTATTAAAGGCTTATTCAGCGCCCCCCCCGACAGCCACATGAACCCCGCCCGACAAGGAGCAGCAGCGTCTATGCAGGAAACTCAAGCGCAGCCGATGTCATCCAATACCCACAGCAAGCTGAACGAAGACCTTCAGTTATGCCTTTTCAAAATTACTATGGTAGAAGATCTTATAAATCTTAAAAATATGCGGTATGAAGAATTTATACGCGACCTTCTGAAGGAAAAACAGAGGACGGAGAAGAATTACCTTGAATTCAAGCGCATCGAGGACGAGGTTATTAAACTTAAGAACTGGGGCTACGCCGTAACCGCCGTGGCCGCCATGGCTATTGCGCGCTCTTTCCTTTAAGGAGCACGGCGGTAAAACACCCCCCCGGAAAATGCTTTAATATTCCAGCGGTTCCGGCTAAAGGGGAATTTCATGGGAAACAGGAAAAAAGTGCTGGTTGTAGACGACAACCAGAATTTCAGCCAGTTGCTCCAATGCGCGCTGGAGGACGATTTTGAGGTCTTCACCGCGGAAGACGGCCGCGTAGGAGCGAAGAAAGCGGCGGAAATACTCCCGGATATCATACTTACGGATGTCATGATGCCGGATATTGCAGGCATCGAACTGACGCGCATGCTTGTCGCTGAAGAAGAAACCAGGGATATCCCGGTAATAGTGCTCACCGGCAGCCGCCTGGACAAAGGCACGCCGGAACTGTTCAAGCAGGAAAGGAATGTCCGCCATTTCCTCAGCAAGACTACGCCGGTAATGGAGATCGTGTCCATTGTAAAAAAGGTCCTTTATGGCGGATAAAAAGAAACTGCTCGTGGTGGACGACAATGCGCCGTTCATTGAACTGGCGAAAGGCATATTCGGCGCGGATTTTGATCTGGAAGCCGCGTCTAACGGATTCGAGGGACTAGGCAAAGCCCTTACCTTTCTCCCGGACCTTATACTGCTCGACATCAACATGCCGGGAATAACAGGCATAGAGTTCACGCGCAAACTTTCAGCCAATCCTGAAACGGCCGCCATACCGATAATAGTGATTACCGCCAGCGACTACAACTCCCTGACTGAAAGCCTTTTGCGGAACGAACATAATGTAAAAGTCTTCATGACCAAACTTTCCCCTGTCGAGACGATACGGGAGAAAGTCGAGGCGGTACTGAACAAAACAATACGCTAGAAAGTCTGAGTGATCTTGTTGAGGCCCCTCGGGCTGTCGGGGTTGAGGCCTTTAGAGAGGGAGAGGCGCAGGGCCAGCATTTTCATGCGGATGTCCACGGGGAGACAGTTGAAAGGGAACTTGAGCTTGCCGGGCCGCACCACTTCGTAGGGGGTGCCGCGCTCGTCCAGGGCTTTTTTTACTTTCAGAATGTCTTCCGGCAGTTTGTCCGAGGGCGTGAACAGGAAAACCAGGTCTTTGGACGTATAGGCTCCGACGGGGCCGTGCAGGAACTCGGCGGCGGAATAGCCCAGGGCGTGGGATTTGGCCATCTCCCTGAATTTGAGGGCCGAGTCTTCGGCCACGGCATTATAGGGGCCGCGCCCGACGAAGCCCAGCATGGGGGCTTTTTTTATCCGCTTCAGCAGCTCTTCCCCGCCGTAATTATCCGAAACGGCCGCCCGGGCGGCGGCGACCGTGTCTTTAAAATCTTTCGCGGTAAAACAGCGGCTCCAGGTCTGGGCGGTCCAAAGCACGGCCCAGAGCTGCAGCTCGAAACTCTTGGTGGCCGCCACAGGGACTTCCTTCGAATGGGAGAGCAGTATATGCCGCCCGGCCAGCCGCGCCAGGGGGTTATTCGCCAGGTCCGCCTCGTTGGTGACGGCTACACCTTTAGCCCCCCATTTCACCAGTTTCTCCAGGCAGGCGGTTATATCCTGGCTGCGGCCGGACTGTGAGAAGGCCCAGACGGACTGGCCTTTGAAATTGAGCGGCTTCCTGGCTTCGAAAATGGAATGCGGGTGGATGAAGTTGGTTATGGTCCCGGCGTAAGCTTCCCAGATATACTTGGCGAACAGCGTGGCGGTACCGGAAGAACCGCGCCCGACGAGGTAAACGGCTTTGTCCCTGGAGCGGAGCGCCAGTTTTTCAAGCTCTCCGGAGCGCGCGGAAAATTTCTCCAGCAATTCCGGGATCTCTGCTATGTCCGCGTAGGTGAGCGTCTCTTTGATGTTCATTTTATAGGCCTGTAGCTTTCTTCTTGGCTTCGCGGAGCTTCTTCATGCTGAGCTCTATGTCACGCAGGTCCGCGCCGGTCCGGCCGTAATGCGCGTGCTCGATGGGCGAGTCCGGGCAGATATAGGTGCCGCGGCTGACGCCCTTAGGGTCCTTCTCGAGGCCCAGCCAGATAAGCCAGGGTTTCATATCGGAAAAATCCTTAGCCATCAGCTCGGGGTTGGAGCGCATCAGGAGCCGCTGGTCTCCGAAACCGTCCAGCACGACCCCGCTGTGGTAACCGGCTTCTTTCGCGGCCTCCACGTCGCGGTGGGTGTCGCCTATCACGAAGACCTCTCGCTGTTTTATCTTCACTTTGGCTATTTTCGCCGCCCGCTCCACCGCCTTTTCCAGGACTTCGCTCCGGTGATGCGAGTCGCAGCCGTAGCCACCGAAAGCGAAATGCTTCAGCAGCCCCGACGGCTCAAGTTTTATGAAGGCCCCGTCCTTCAAATTGCCGGTGCCGAGACCGACCAGGACGTCCTTGCGGCCCGACAGCTTCATCAGGAACCTCTCTACGCCCTTGATCTTGAAATATTTTTTGGCCTTAACGGAGGCAAGAACTTCCAGCGGCAGGCGGTCCACGTATTTCTGCGTTAGGGCGGCTAATTGTTTAGGGGTAGGCTTGCGGCCGGCGCCGGCCTTGAAAGCGTTCTCGAAGTTAGCCTTATCCGTAGCGCCCTGCAGCTGGACCGACTTGCAGGCCTCGGGCTGGCCGGTCATAGCCTCCACGGCGAAGTTAAGCGCCCGCGCGCCAGCGCCGCCCGCTTTAACGAGGGTACCGTCGATATCGAACAAAATTATTTTCAAAATAGCTCTCCGTCCAGGACTCAGCGCGTATAGACCGCCGCGCCCTTCTTGACCGTCATCACGCATTGGTTGGCGCCGAAATAATAGCACAGCTCGCGGTAGTCGTCGGCCTCGTAGAAAGCCAGGTCCGCCTGCATGCCGGGGACGACGCTGCCCACCCTGTCGCCTATGCCCAGCGCCCAGGCCCCGTTCACGGTGGCCGCGCAGATGGCTTCCTCCGGCGTCATCGCGCAATGGGTGCAGGCCGCCGAGAGGACGAACTGCATGTTCCAGCAGGGGCAGGTGCCGGGATTGAAGTCAGTGGCCAGGGCCACCGGCACCCCGGCGGAGATAAGCTCGCGGGCGGGCGGGTATTTGGCCAGGCCAAGGTAGTAATTGGAGGCCGGGAGCAGCGCGGCTATGATCCCCGACGCGCGCATGGCGGTGATATCCTCGGCGTGAACATAGTCGGCGTGGTCGGCGCTTATAGCGCCGGCGGCTATCCCCGCGCGCGTTCCGCCGTAGTTGGTCAGTTGCTCGGAATGGACCTTGGGCTTCAGCCCGAGGCGGGAGGCTTCCTTCAGATAGGCCGTGGCCTGCTCTGGAGTAAAATAGCCCTTCTCGCAGAAGATGTCGGCGAAGACCGCCAGTTTCTCGGCGGCTACCTTGGGCAGTATCTCCGCGGTGACATAGTCCAGGTATTTCTGGGCCTCGCCGTTGAACTCCGGCGGCACGCTATGCGCGGCCAGGAGGGTGGGCAGCATTTCGAGCGGGGTGAGCTTCTGCGCCTCGCGCACGGCCCGCAGTATTTTCAGCTCCGACTCCAGGCTCAGGCCGTAGCCGCTTTTAACTTCGGCGGTGGTGGTGCCGCATTCGAGAAAACCGGTGGCGCGCAAGGCGAGCTGCCCGGCCATGACCCGCTGCTGCTGGGTGCGCACCGCGCCTATGCTCGAGAGTATCCCCCCGCC
>Ga0209211_10009446_pt1 | contig 13000 bp, 10 predicted proteins | sample RifGroA2_FD_183992 | JGI IMG/M metagenome (GOLD analysis project Ga0209211, IMG submission 183992) | Groundwater microbial communities from Rifle, Colorado, USA - Groundwater A2 (SPAdes) (version 2) | ecosystem: Environmental > Aquatic > Deep subsurface > Groundwater | place: Rifle, Colorado... | reverse complement strand
ATAGCCAGTTTTTAGTGCCGGGAGATATGGTTTACCTTGAAGAAGGGGCAAAAGTACCGGCCGATGGAATAGTTTGCGAAAACTTTAACCTGGAAATTAACGAATCGGCCTTAACTGGTGAGTCAATGCCGGTCATTAAAGCGATAAATGAAGAAGTTTTTTCAGGGACAATTGTGGCTAAAGGCCGGGGGTTAGTGAAAATAAAAAAGACAGGAATGAATACAAAGTTTGGGACTATTGCCAAAAATTTATCATTAATTAATGATGGAAAAACTCCTTTGCAAAAAAAACTGGAAAAATTAACAAAATTAATAGGAATATTTGGAATAGTAATTTCAATCGTTGTTTTTGTTATTTCTAAAATTGAAGGAATAGACTATTTTCCGGCTTTTTTACTGTCAGTGTCTCTGGCCGTTGCCGTCGTTCCTGAGGGACTTCCGGCCGTAATGACAATTACTTTGGCAATCGGTATGAAAAAAATGGCCGATAAAAAAGCGGTCGTGAAAAAACTTTCCGCCATTGAAGCGTTGGGGAGTATTACTTTGATTGCAACAGACAAAACCGGCACATTAACGGAAAATAAGATGAAAGTAAAGGAAGTCTTTTTCGATAATAAATCCGAAAAAGAAATTTCTAATTTCAAATTTCTAATTTCCAAACCAAACGCAAGGGAATTATTAATTCTGAATGGAATCCTTTGTTCAACCGCTTCACTCGTATACATTCACGACCATGGCACCTGGGATGTTTTGGGCGATCCGACGGAAGGGTCATTATTATATTTAGCACAACAAATAGGAATTGATTATGAAGAAGTTCGAAAAAATTGGGAAATAGTTGACGAGAAACCGTTTGACAGCGTTACTAAAATGATGTCGGTCACAGTTAAAAAAAACCAATCACTGGCCACTAATCACCAGTCACTAATTTTATCTAAGGGTGCACCGGAATCGATTATTAATGTCTGTAATAGAATATTAATTAACGGAAAAAAAGAAGAATTAACAAATGAAAAAAAGAAAAAAATTGAAAATCAGGTTAGCCAATGGGCGAGTCAGGGATTAAGAGTATTGGCGTTTAGTTACTCGACGTTGGATGCTAGAAATTTGAAGCTAGATAAGGAAGTTGGAAGTTCGAAACTAGATAATCAAGCTTCCAATTTCAAACTTCAAAATCCAACTTCCAATTTCCAACATCAAACGTCCAGTATGATTTTTCTCGGTCTCGTTGCCATTCATGACGCTCCCCGTCTTGAGGTAAAAGAAGCCATAGAGAAAGCGAAAAAAGCCGGAATAAAAGTGATAATGATCACCGGAGATAATGAAAAGACGGCTGAGGCAATCGGAGTAAGTTGCGGATTAGTCAGAGAGGGTGATGAAATACTGACAGGCCTTCAGCTTGATCAATATGATGATCAAGAGTTGTTAAAAATATTACCAAAAGTAAAAATATTTGCCCGGACTTCCCCTTTTCAAAAACACAGAATAGTAAAACTATATCAGGAATTAGGCGAAATTGTGGCAGTGACTGGAGACGGAGTAAATGATGCTATTGCCTTGAAACAAGCAGACGTGGGTGTTGCGATGGGTCGAGTAGGAACCGATGTCGCCCGGGAAACGGCAGATATGGTAATTACCGATGATAATTTTGCCACAATTGTTACGGCGATTGAAGAAGGGAGAAATATCATAAATAGTATTAAAAATGCCATAAAATATTTATTATCATGTAATATCAGTGAGGCGATAGCGCTTATTATTGGCCTGATTCTTGGACTGCCGACTTTATTTTATCCGATTCAACTTCTATATATTAATTTAGTCACCGATGGATTACCAGCCCTGATGCTGGCATTTTCTCCACGGGATTCCGGATTGATGTCAGTCACTCCGGAAAAAGAAATGGTTTTATTAAAAAATAAAGATCAATTATATATCGGAGCCGTCGGAACAATTGGAGCGATTTTGGTAATTATTTCTTACTTTATTTTTGCCGGTCAAAAATTAGGTGGAACAGCCGCTTTTTCCGTCTTAACAATAATTCAATCTTTTGTCTTTATTGATTTGTGGCTGAGTCATCGCCATATTCATGAAAATATTAAACACCTTTTTTCACCGCTATTTTTCTTAGCTTTTATAATACCGTTAGTTTTTCAGTTAATTATTTTAAGTCATCCGTTTTCGGCCGGTATATTTAAAGTTATGCCGGTTTCAAAGCCAATATATTTTGAATTTATCGCCCTTTCAATGTTGGTGTTAACGGGGATTTGGATTGCGAAAAAATTGATAAAATTAAGATAATTTTTTTACTGCTTTTATGATTGCTTCAGCGTCAATTTCCTCAAAGTGAAGTAGTTCCTCCGGAGTTCCAGATCTAGGCAATTTACGAACACATAAGTGAAAATAATTTTCAATTTTCAATTTATAATTCACAATTAAATCGGCTACCGCTTCACCGATTCCGCCTGTCGGATAATGGTCTTCAACGACAATAATATTTTTTATTTCCTTGACCAATCGATTAATCGATTGTGCATCTAGAGGTTTAACGCTGTAACAGTCAAGGACAACCGTCTCAATGCCGTTTTTTGCCAGTTCTTTCTGGGCTCTTAATGCTTCATGTAATGTGATACCCGCGGAAATTATTAAAACTTTTGACTTTTTACTTGTACTTTTGACTTTTGACTTTTGAATTTTGACTTGATGAATTTTTGATCCACCAATTTTAAATTCTTCTTTTTCCCCATAGATCACGGGGGTTTCTTTTCTTGTAGTTCGCAGATAAAAAAGTCCGTCCTGACCTGCCATTATTTGGGTTAATTTGAATGTTGATGTGGCATCGGCGGGATAAAATATCGTGCTATTTAATATACTGCGAAACATAGAAATATCTTCAAGACCCATCTGAGACGGGCCGTCAGAACCAATTGACACTCCGCAATGCGAACCGACAATTTTTAAGTTTGGAGCAGAATACTGAGCCATTCTTAACTGGTCAAACCCGCGGGTTAAAAAAGCGGCAAAGGTGGAAACAAATGGAACAAATCCTAGTTTTGATATTCCAAGCGCGGCGGTAATCATATTTTGCTCGGCGATAAACATCTCAAAATATCTTTCCGGAAATTTCTTGGCAAATTTTTCCGAATAAGTCGAGTTAGACATTTCCGCGTCCATTGCAACAATTCTTTCGTCCGTACTTCCAAGTGATAATAAAGCGTCACCATAAGCCATTCTGGTTGCCACAAAATTCCCAAGTTTATAATTTGAAGCTTGAAATTTGAAATTTGAAATTGATTTGTCATTTGGCTTTATTATCTTTCCTCTAACTTTAAGGTCAACCTTTCCCATTTCCTTTAATGCTTTCGTTAATTGTTCTTGATTGAGGACCTTTCCATGCCATCCCTCTTTATTTTCCAGAAAAGAAACTCCCTTACCTTTAATTGTACGGGCTAAAATCATTATAGGTTTCGAGGCAAAAGCAATTTTTTCACTTTCGAGGGGACCCCGCAAAGCGGAGGTGAGACTCTCGTGTGATAAAAATTGAGTTGCCGAAGAAACTTTCTTAAAAACTTTATATATTTTTTTCAAATCATGACCATCATCAATAATAATCGTTTTCCAACCGAAGGCCTCAACCCGTTTAGCATAGGTTTTCAGATCCCAGCCGAGCATAGTTTCCGTGCTTTGGCCAAGACGGTTGATATCTACAATCGCAATTAAATTATTAAGTTTATAATATGAGGCAATCTGAATTGCTTCCCAGACCTGGCCTTCGGACATTTCACTGTCACCAAGAAGGACGAAGACATTAGGTATAGACGGTAGACGATTGTTCGATTTTCTATCTTCTATCATCCTCAGTCTCATTCCCAGCGCCATTCCTACCCCGGCTGACAATCCTTGCCCTAAAGATCCGGTCGCCACATCGGCGTACTTAAACCTAAAAGTCGGATGACCCTCAAGATCAGAATTAAATTTTCTCAGTTGCATTAATTCTTGGTAAGAGATTAGTCCGGCAGCGTGATACAATGAATATATTAATGGAGAAGCATGGCCTTTGGAAAAAACCATCCTGTCGTTTTGGTTTAAAAATCCGGCAAAAAAAAGGGTTGTCATCAGTTCAACAGCAGAAAGAGAAGTAGTTGGATGGCCAGAACCGGCTTCAGTCGTCGAAGTCAAAATATCATAGCGGATCAACCGGCAAAGTTTTTTCAATTTATCAAAATCAGTCATACATTAGTTTAACAAAATTATTTAGAATACTAGAACAGGTAATTAAAATAAAGAATTATGATAGAAGAAAATCAAAATCTTTGCGAACGACCATATAGTGTAAATGAATTAAAGACAAAAATAGCAAAGTTAATTAATTTTGATCGTGGTTTAAAAAGAGGAGTGTTTTTTGAAAAACATATTGGTGCCCCAATAGAGATTAAAAATAGAAGAGTTTTTATATCAGATACTCTTGATCGTATAAAAAAATCTCCAGATATAAATATGTCTTTTATAATGTTGGATTTTGCTAATATTAGACAGGCTGATAAAGCCGGAGCTGCTGATTTGGTATTAAATAGGATAGCCCATGGTTTACAGGCAGTAGTCACAAAATTTAAACTAAAGTATAACGATTCAAATTTTCAATTAGATTTATGTAGATATGGAGGAGATGAGTTTACAGCTTCACTAAATGGTACTTACGATGAAAAAATTATTGCAGAATTAAAAGACGACATTAAACGTTATTTTTCATCCGACAATTTCAATCAACCCATGGGTATTTTTAAACGAAATATTAGTGAAGATAATCAAGCGATTACTAAACCAATAGAGATCAGACTAAAGAAAATCGATAAAAAAAAAGATATCGAAGTGATTGAAAGACCAAAAAAAGAGGTCAAAAATGACAGAGATATTTTTGATGCCATATTGCATCGGGGCTCTATCATAGGTAAAGAACAAATAGAAGCTGCTAAACAATCTAATCTACCTAATATTTTATTGATAAAACCCACAGAATACCCAAATGGGATAAATACAGATGTACAAAAACTAAGATTTTTAAAAGCACGATTTCCTGAAATTGGATTAGAAATAGGAATGTTGACAGACGACGATTATAACAGTAGTGCTGTTGATAGAAAGCAGATATTAACCTTTCTTGAAGATAGGCTATATGATAGATTACTTGGAGCAGTAGTTTATTCAGTTCCTGAATTTGCTTCACGAATTCACAATTACGAAAGGATATTTTGTTTTGATTTAAAATTTATTAAGGAAGCAAATGATATATTAAGTTATTTTGAGGCAGATACATTAATCTCAGCCCTCTATAAACAAATTTCCCAAGCTCTTAATAAAGAAGTTTTATTAGATCAAGTAGATATGGCTAGAAAAGGTGGAACTTTCTATATGGGTGTAAAAAGCATAATGGCAACAGGAGAAATTGGATTTTTGCGTAGAACTAGCTTGTCAAGGTTTGAAAAAATATTTAATACAATTAAAAGCGTACAGGCAAGTTTACGTGGAAAAGAAACACTTTTACTTATAGGTAAAAGTGAAGCTGGTAAACCACCAGACGAAATGGTAAAACGAATATTTGGCTTCAAACCTGAAATTTTAGGAAAGCTTGAAAATGAGGCGGAAGATTATTTATATGATCAATTATTTAAATATCTTATCGATAAGAAAGAAAAAAATAATCTTGAAAATATATTCGTAAATGAATCAAGAGAAGCCACTTCTTTTAGACAAAATTATTTTAATAACTTGATTAGAGAATTTTTTATTGGTAAAAGAGCAGAAGAACGTGCAAATAAAATGTTCAGACTGATTCAATCAACAAATGATTATAAATATAAAGGTCCAGAATATAATCAACTTCGTGGAGTTCTGCAGATTATTGATGAATATGTACGAAAGTACAAAATCCAACTTGATTCGCAACCTGAACTAGAATTTGACTCTAATGAATTATACAAATTGATTCATCAAAAAATATATGAAGACTAACTGCTAAATTAAAAAATAAAGATTGTTGTAGTATTTTTTTGTTATCATGAAATGATGGACTCTTTTTTTAATCCCAAGTCAATAGTCATCGTCGGCGTTTCCCATGAAAAAAGAAAGACAGTCTTTATCAAAGACGGTCTTTCTAGAAGAGAGTCCTTTATTTATATATCTCATGCGTTCCGATGTCGATAAAACCGGCTGTTTTTTCATCAATAAACTCAAAAAGAATTCTGGTATGATAATCAACAGAAAAAGACCAATAATTTGATAATTTTCCGGTTAATTTATGAGTTTTTAGGGAAGGATCAAAAGGATTATTGGTAAATTTAGCAATTGTTTTTTCGATTTTATTCCGACTGGATAAATGCTTTTTAATTGATTTTTTGAATGCAGACGAGTAGAAGACCGAATTAATTTTCATATTATTCAAATAATTCCCTGATTGATTTTATTTTCTTCAGTTTTTTATTAGCTTTTTCTTTTTTATAATTAGAAATGGCTAATAGAGCTTCCTTTTCATCATATACTTGAATTTTTTCCATCATCGATTGATAAAGATCAGGCGTCAAAATCACCGCCTCCAAATCGTTCTTTTTTAAAATCAAAAGAGGTTTTTTAGATATTTTTAAAGTTTTTAAAAGGGTTGGATAGTTTCTTTGTAAATCAGAAACAGAAACGAATTGTGGAATATAAGATAAATTATTCATAATTAACTACATAATAATATACATAGTGAAAATTGTCAAGATGAAAGTTATTTTCTGTTACAATAATTTTATGGACTCTTTTTTTAATCCGAAGTCAATTGTCATCATCGGGGTCTCTCATGAAAAAAATAAGGTCGGGCATCTGGTTGCCAAAAATTTAATTTCCCAGAATTATTCTGGCAAAATGTATTTTGTCAATCATAAATTTGATGGCAAAATATTGGGTCAGACAGTCTATAAAAGTCTTGATGAAGTGATAAAAAAGGAAAAGACGATCGACCTTGTTGTTTTGGCGGTACCTTCAACTGTCGCTGTTTTGTATTTAGACGAACTAAACAAATACAAAATAAAAAATGCGGTGATTTTTGCCGCTGGATTTAGGGAGACAAATATAAACGGTGCCAAACTAGAAGACGAACTAAAAATTAAAGCCCACAAATATGGAATCAATATCTTGGGTCCAAACTGTATTGGATTTGTCAATACAAAACTTGGGGTTAACGCCACTTTTTTTAAAAATATTGTGCCAAGTGGCAATATCGGATTTATTTCCCAGTCGGGCGCTTTGGGGTCGGCTCTGGTCGATTATTTCTTAAGCCATAATCATCTTGGGTTTTCTTATTTCATTTCTTTGGGAAATAAATCGGTCATCGATGAATCAAGTTGTCTTGAATATTTAATTGAAGATAAAAATACGACCGCAATATTTATGTATCTTGAAGACGTAAAAAACGGAGAAAAATTTAAAAGGACATTAAAAAAAGCGATTTTTAAAAAACCAGTTATCATTCTCAAATCAGGCCGGACTTTAGAAGGTGCAAAAGCGGCCACTTCCCATACCGGCGGAATGGCGTCAGACGACCGGATTTTCAATAGTCTGATGGAGGAGACAGGCGCCATCAGGGCTGATGATTATCAGGAATTTTTGACGCTGATCAAAATTTTTAGTTACCGTCGGCTGCCAATAAATGATTCAATTCTGGTTTTGTCCAATGCCGGCGGAGCCGGGGTACTTTTGACCGATAAATTGATAAAAAACGAATTAAAAATGGCGATGATTTCCAAAGAATTAGCAATCAAATTAAACGAATCGTTTGAGGAAAGCAAAAAAATTACCATTCATAATCCAATAGACTTACTAGGAGACGCATCAGCCTTTGACTACAATAAAGCTTTTACGGTCGTGAAAAAAGAAAAAAATATTGGCGCAGTTATCGTTTTATTAACACCTCAGGCCAATACACAAATTTATGAAACTGCCAAAGTACTGGTGGAGATGCAAAAGCAGTACAGAGAACCAATCTATCCGGTTTTTATGGGCAAAAAATCTATGTTTGGAATCGGTAAACTTTTTGAAAAAGAAAGAATCGTAGGCTTTGCCAACTTTGATTATTTAGTTTCATCAATTAAAAAAATAGTTGATTATAGAGAATATATAAAAAAAGGCGAAGTAAGTGAGTTGGTAGCAAAATTAGTAGACAGGATGACGTCTCAGCCAATGTCTAATTCCGTCATTTTATACAGTCAAAAATATGACTTATTTTCTTCTCTTCAACTTATAAAATCTTTAAATATTCCTGTGGCGAAAACATTGTTATTACAATCTGAAAAAGAAATTAACACGATCGTTAAGGAAATCTCTTTTCCAGTTGTTGCCAAAATTTCTTCAGAAAAAATCACTCATAAAACTGAAGTTAGGGGAGTTGTTGTTGACATTAAAAACAAACAAGAACTTATCGATGTTTACAAAAAGCTTTCCAAAATTTCCAAAGAAGTTGTTGTCCAGGAAATGGTTTCCGGCCACGAACTTTTAATTGGAGCAAAAAGAGATCCAAGCTATGGAGTTATTTTAGCTTTAGGATTGGGGGGAATTTATACGGAGCTTTTACAGGAAGTCAGTTTTAAAATCTATCCTCTAAGCCGGTTTGAGTTTAGTCTAATGTTGAAAAAAACTAAAGTAGGAAAACTTTTGAATAATTTTCGAGGTAAAGGAAAGATTAATCCCGACCCTATTTATAAAATCCTATGTAGTCTTGGCCAGTTTGTGACTAACAATCCTCAAATAAATGAGATTGAGATAAATCCGTTGATGGTTTCGACTAAAAATATAATTGCTGTTGATTGTAGAATAATAAAATAATAAAATGGCAACCTGGCAGGTTGATTTGGTTTAATATCTCGAAGCTTTTTTTGTTTCGACACATGTTTGTCATCCCCTCGAAGGATGGGATCCAGGCGAAAATTACCATATATTTATCCCTTGACACTGTGTAATACAGTATATACAATAATAAAGTGAAGATACTTGATAAGACTGTAGAATTTGAGTGGGATAAAGGGAATGTTGATAAAAGTTGGCTAAAACATAAAGTAACCAACAAAGAATCTGAAGAATTTTTTTTTGGAAAAGAAAAATTTATTTTTAAAGACAAATTGCATTCTTATAAGGAAGAACGGTTTAGGATTTTTGGAAAAACAAAAAATAGACGACAATTATTAATTGTTTTCACAATAAGAGATGAAAAAATTAGAATAATTTCGGCTCGAGATATGAATAAAAAGGAGGTTAAATTCTATGAAAAAAAAATTAATTCTACCAAAGTTTAAAAATGAAGATGCTGAACGCAATTTTTGGGCAAAAATTGATTTGTCTGAATATTATAATGAAAATGATCTAGAAGAAGTCAGTTTTCCAAATTTAAAGCCAACCACCCGCTCAATCTCAATCAGAATCCCTGAATATTTATTAAATCATCTTAAGGAAAGAGCCAATGCCCTTATGATTCCTTATCAAAGTTTGATAAAGACTTATATTCAAAAAGGACTTGGATTTGACAAATAAAAAAGCAAGAGTATAATTATAACCATCTTATGATAATTTCAAGCAAGAAAAATTTTTATTTTTATTTTGCCCGTCAACGCGGCGGTTAGTTTATTAATAAAAATATAAATTAAGCCCCCGCGAAAGCGGGATTTTTTTTGGGTTTCAAAAATTATTGCAAGTTAAAAAATATGAAAAAAATAGGAAAAATCATCATCACCGGGCCATGCGCGGCCGAATCAGAAGAGCAGGTAATCAATTGCGCCAAAGAGCTGAAAAAACGAGGCATAAAGATTATGAGGGCTAGCCTTTGGAAACCTCGGACACTACCTGGATTTGAAGGAGTGGGAGAAAAAGGGATTACTTGGTTAGCTAAGGTAACCAAGATGGGGATAACAATTGCTACTGAAGTTTTATTTCCCGATCAGGTGTCTCAGGTATTAAAAATTATCGGTAAAAAAGGAAATCCCAACAAAATTCTTTTTTGGCTTGGTTCACGTAATCAAAACCATTATTTGCAAAGAGAAATTGCTTCAAGAATCAATAAAGAAGCACCAAAATCAGTAAAGCTTCTTATCAAAAACCAGCCCTGGAAGGATGAAAAACACTGGTTGGGGATAGTTGACCATATTTTAAGTTCCGGTTTGGATAAGAAAAGAATTATTCTCAATCACAGGGGATTTTCTCCGAAAGGATTAAATATTTTTAAAATGCGAAATCCTCCGGACATGGAAATGGCGATGAAAATAAAAAAAATAACCGATTTGCCGATGGTAATTGATCCATCCCATATTGGAGGAACTGTTAATAACGTTTTTCGAGTGATGAAAGCAGCAAAAAAATTTGATTTTGACGGTATGATGATCGAGGTTCATCCGGATCCGGTACACGCGAAATCAGACGCAAAGCAACAATTGACATTTACAGAATTAGATAGATTATTAAAAATAGATTCCGTCACTCGTAACGGATATTCCTCTGCGAGGCTCTGCGGCCTACGCCGCAATCCGCTTCTCGAGGAACCTTTTTACTCGTGACACCTATTTTTATGTCATTCCCGCGAAGGCGGGAATCCAGACGAAATTATATTTATAGAATATGAAAAAAATAATAATTGGAAACAATTTGGTGGAAAGGCTGACTGAGCTATTTAATTTTAGCCAATTTTCTAAAATAGCCATTTTAACCGATACTAATGTGGCTAAACATTGGTTACAAATTATAAAAAAATCTTTAAAACTAGAAACATCAGAAATCGTTATCAAACCAGGAGAAAAGGAAAAAAATATTGAAACAGTCAAAAAAATCTGGGAAGAAATGTTTGAAAATGGTTTTGACAGAAAATCACTCCTTATTAATTTAGGTGGGGGAGTGATTGGCGATATAGGTGGGTTTGCCGCTTCAACATTTATGAGGGGGATAGAGTTTATTAATATCCCAACAACTCTTTTATCAATGGTTGATGCGTCAATTGGAGGAAAAACCGGTATTGATTTTAATGAGATAAAAAATAGCATCGGTGTTTTCAAAAATCCAGCGTCAATAATTATTGACGTTTCCACTTTAGAAACTTTACCGAAACGAGAGTTAATTGCTGCTTTTGGAGAGATTATTAAACATGGAGTTATTTCCGGACGTGAATATTTTAATTTTATTACTTCAAAAAAACCAGGGGAATTTACAGAAGACGAATTAATAAAAATAATTAAACAATCAATAAAAATTAAATCAGATATTGTCAAAAAAGATCCCGAAGAAAATGGTTTAAGAAAAGTTTTAAATTTTGGTCACACAATCGGACATGCTATTGAATCATTAAGTTGGAAAACAAACAAACCATTATTACATGGAGAAGCAGTCGCAGTCGGCCTGGTTGCTGAAAGCAAATTAGCCTCAATCAACCTACGAGGTCGGGCGGTAATTATAAGGGCAATAACAAATGCCGGTTTACCAACAAGAATAAAAAATATTTCGGAAAAAGATATTTTGCAAGTGATGTCTTTTGACAAAAAAAATATCGGGAAAAAAACATTGTTCAGTCTTCCGGAAAGAATCGGGAAAGTTACCTTTAACGTCGAAGTTCCGAAAGAATTAATAGTTAATGCCTTAAAACATATCCTATGATACTTAAAGTTAAAAAAAGCGGTTCGATAAAAGGTGAAGTAAAGATGCCAACCTCAAAGCTCCATTCATTTCGGGCCTTAATTTTGGCCAGTATGGCCGATGGAGTTTCAATTATCAGAAATCCAAAGCTTAGCGGAGACTGGCATGAGGCTGTCAAAGCAATGAGAATGTTCGGAGCGACTATCGAAGAAATTAATCCTCAAACTTTTAAAATTAAAGGAGTAGCGGGAAATTTAAAGGTTCCCGGCGATGTTATTAATGTTGGTAATTCTGGGACGATGTTGTTTTTTATTTCTGGTGTGGCCGCTGCCTGCCCGGGCTGGTCTGTTATCACCGGTGATGAATCGATAAGGACTTTAAGAAAAATTTCTAAAAATTTATTTAAACCTTTTGAGGAATTAGGGGTAGAGATAATTTCCACAAAAAATGACGGTATGGCGCCCTTATTAATAAAAGGCAAAGTTAATGGAGGTGTAGCTCATATGGATGGAGTCGGCTGTCAGCCGGTATTTAGCGTTTTGATTGCTTCGTCTTTTTCCAAAAAACCAGTGGAAATATTTGTGCGAAATCCTGGCGAAAAAGCTTATATTGATCTATTATTATTCTGGTTTAATAAAGTTGGTTTAAAGTTTGAAAATATTAATCACGAACATTATAGATTTCCCGGAAATCAATTGTCGATGGCCTTTGATGCAGTCATTCCTTTTGAGTGGTCAGCGCCGGGTTACCCTTTATTGGCAGCCATGATTACTGAAAATTCGGAAATAAAAGTCAGGGGAATGGATTTAGATGATCCATATGGAGATAAACAGATTATAAATATCTTAAAAAAGATGGGAGCTGATTTAAAGATAGAAAAAGATTGTTTGACCGCTAAATCAAGCCAGTTACACGGTGTTGAAGTTGATATGAATGCATTGCCCGATCAGGTGCCAACCGTCGCCATCGCTGCTTGTTTTGCCAAGGGTAAAACAGTAATCAAGAATGCTTTGACCGCCCGTTGGAAAGAGTGTGACAGAATAGCGGCTGTTTGTACAGAACTTAAAAAAATGGGGGCAAAAGTTGAAGAAAAAAAAGATGGCTTAATTATTAATCAAGATGGCAGTTGGGGCCTTAAGGCAGCTAAAGTTAACGGTCATAAAGATCACCGGATGGTGATGTCTTTGGCAATAGCCGGATTAAGGTGCGATGGGGAAACGATTATTTCAGATGCCGAATTTGTTGAAAAATCATTTGAAAGTTTCATTCCGGAGATGAAAAAAGCCGGAGCCAATTTTAATCTATGAAAATTCTAGTCATTCATGGTCCAAATTTAAATATGTTGGGAAAAAGAGATCCGA
>Ga0209211_10009445_pt1 | contig 13001 bp, 11 predicted proteins | sample RifGroA2_FD_183992 | JGI IMG/M metagenome (GOLD analysis project Ga0209211, IMG submission 183992) | Groundwater microbial communities from Rifle, Colorado, USA - Groundwater A2 (SPAdes) (version 2) | ecosystem: Environmental > Aquatic > Deep subsurface > Groundwater | place: Rifle, Colorado... | reverse complement strand
AGGTCGGGATTCATCCCGACATGAGGAGGTCGGACTGAAGTCCGACCTGCCGGTGGATTGGGCTGATGCTCACGCCCAGCGCTTCAAGGCGGCGATGGACGACGATTTCAACACGCCGGAAGCGGTTGCCGTGCTGTTCGATCTCGCCAGCGAAGCGAATCGCGGTGACGTAGGGGCACGGCGCGCCGTGCCCCTGCTCAAGGCATTGGCCGGTGTGCTCGGTCTGCTGCAACGCGACCCGCAACAGTTCCTGCAAGGTGGCGTGAGCGAAGGCGGGCTGGACGATGCGGCGATCAATGCGCAGATCGAAGCGCGCATCGCCGCGAAGAAGGCGAAGAACTTCGCCGAAGCCGACCGCATCCGCAAGGAGTTGCTGGAAGCCGGGGTTGTGCTGGAAGACTCGCCGCAGGGTACGACCTGGCGGCGCGCCTGATTACGGGAGTTTGCCTGCCGCGACCATGCGGTTGAACAGGATGTTGTTCGATATCCACACGATCTGATCGTCGAAGCTTGGCGTAGGCGTTTTGCTGACGTAATTGTTGTCGGCGCTACCATCACTGTTTTCCTGTTCATCCACATCACTGCTGACCGTCAGCTGTGCGCCCAGCTGGGTATAGGCACCGGCTCCATTTTTGCCGTGCGAGATGACGACCGACGGCACATTGCTTACGAGGCTTGTTCCGCCCGATGCGACGAGTACATCCAGGTTGCCGTTGGAACACAACGCGAAAGTAGCCAAGGTGGGTGTTGGGCTTGGTGTGCAGCCGCCATAAGTAGCGCTGCCCAGAGCGTCGGCAAAATCCCTGCTTACACGGTAAGTGTATCGATTTCCCCATGCATCCGTTTCGTATACGCCCAGTGTTGCCCACGGCAGGACTCCCCGTGCAGCATTGTTTCCCACGTTGGTGCAGGTCATGGCGCTGCCGGAACCCGTAGTCGCTTCCATTCCCGCATTTGCCTGCCCGGTGGCGATGGTAGGGTCGGCAGGGCAAGGCAAGCGACCGTTGGCTATCGCGAAACCAACGAGAGCCTGCTGGATTTCCTCCATTTGTTTGCGGGTCTCGCTGGCGCGCTGCGCCTCCATTTGGGCGGATAACGTGGGCATCAAGCCACCCAACAGCAGGCCGATAATCAACATCACCATCGCCATCTCGACGAGAGTAAAGCCAGACGAGGATTTTGTTATCAGCATGGCGTCACCGTGAGGTCGGGTTTGATGCAATAAAGTACGTCGTTGAAACTGCTGGTTTCTGCTCCGCTTTGGTAATCGCTGTTACCTGCCCCGTTAGGATGATTGGAGATATTTCGCCCTTCCAGATAATTGGCAAAGCTGAGGCGATCTGCGCTGTTTTCGCGCACCTGCCCGGACAGCTTCTGGCCAGCGAACATTACCACGGCGGCGTAATTTCCGGTGCCGTTCACGGACAAGCAAGTGCCGCATGAGGTGACGCCGCTACTCGGTTTGAAATCATTGGCGAGCGCGTAATACATATGATCTTTCCAGTTTACCCACCAAGGGTAATAACTGGCCCATTGCGTGACGTTGGGGCAGTTGCTCCCATCGCTTCTCAATTGGTATGGGGAGCTGTCGCTGATCAGGTTGCCGGTGTCCGAATCGGATGTGTTGACACGGTGCGGCAATCTTCCGGAGAGCAGCCCGTCACCATCGTCGTAATTGGTTTCAGTCCAGTAATCGTCAACAGGGTTGCGCAGGCGTCCAGACCACGGCAGCCTTTTGTCGCCTGTTCCCCCGCTGTTTCTGCGCCCATAGTCTGCAATACATTCGGCAGCTTTCTGTGTCATCGTCGATAGAGTGGACATAAAATCCCTGCGCTTCAGCATGGCGTTCCAGATGTCTAGCCGGGTGATATAGATCAGTTGGTCATTGATCTGAGTGGATGACGTCAGCCGGAATTGCGAGGTGGCGTTGGCGTTGGCGGATACCGCACCGTTGTTCAGCGTACCGTCTGCGTCGAGGTAATTCGCGGCAGAGTAATTGCCCCCGCAGAGCGGAGCCGTGCCGTCGGGCGCGCGGCTCTGGCTGCCAAGGACGGCACCAGGCGCGAACACGACTGCAACAACATCCCTGGCTATGATGCTGCCGTTGGCATCCAGTATTTCGAACAGGCCGGGGGTATCCCAGTTCATCAAATCTGTTTTCGGCATGTTCTTATAGCTGCCAGAAATCGCATACCATAAGCATTCGCCATTACCGTCGCGCAACGAATTCAATCCCAGTTTTCTCCACGGCAGGCGTCCGATCTTGCTGATATTTTTCAGGCCGCAATTGCTGGTTTCAGCCATGCCTTCCGTGTTGCCGTTGGCCAGGTCCGGGCATGGGAGGTAGCCATGAACCTCGCCGGAATAGACGTCTCCGTAAGTAATGGCATAGCCGATCAGTGTGTCTTTCGCCTGTGCCAGCGCCTCGGCAGTTTTCTTCTGTTGTTCGTTCTTGAGTGCGGTCGTGCTGAGAGAGCCTATCAGCACCGCAGCGATGCCCATGATCATGATCACCAGCATCACCATCAGCGCGACGCCGCGCTGTTTGTTCAGATTGACGTGGCGTGCTGGGCGGCGCATCGCGCGTTCCTATTCTCCTGCGGGAGCAGGATTGAGGATCACCTTTTGCCCGACCTTGACCTTGACCGGTTGCGACTGGCCGGGGACGGCAACCGGGACGCTTTCGGGTGTGCGGTCGTCGCTCTGGCCGGCGACCTGCGGCACGCCGTTGATCCACACGGTGCGTTCGCCGCCATGCCGTTGCACGATGCCGTCTATCGACATGACATTGGGGGAATCGGCCGGGGTGGTGTTGCGAGCGTGCTCTGCATCAAGCTGGGCGCGTTGTTCCGGGGTGTGGAACAGGCGGCCGAGTTCCTCGGCGGTGGTGAGTGGCGCGGTCGTCGATGCGATGGCGCACAGGGCGATTACGATGGGTAGGGGCACGGCGCGCCGTGCCCCTACGGTGCGATTAGGCCGGCCTGTTTTGTAAATCCCGCTCATGGCGTCGCATTCCTGTTCTTCAGGTTGATCCAGCCGCCGTGGCATTCGGCGGTGAGGCCGGTTGCGCCGGCGCTCGCTTCGTTGCCGGCCCGTCGTTTCAGCGTGCAGCCTTCGAGCTGGAAATGTCCCTTGACCTGATGGTGTAGCGCGGCGAAGAAGTTCAGCAATTGTCCTTCGTGGAGCAGGTCGAATTCCAGGTTCATTTCGCTGTACTGGATGTCGAAGTTGGCGCTGTCGATCGGCAGTATGGACGCATGCGTTTTCTGCGGCGCGATGTTGTAGCGGAACGAGGTGACGTGCTGTTGTTGTCTCAGTTTCTCCAGACCTTCCATCCAGTCCAGGCGCTGTCCGTCGCCGATGATGCCGCTGTTCGTCAGTGCCACGTATTTTTCGGCATAGGTCGCCATGTTCTGTCGATCTTCCTGCGCGGATGCCAGTTGGCGGCGGGCATCGTCAAGCCGGGCCTGTGCAGCGCGCCACTCCTGTCGGGTCTGTGCGGCATACTGGCCGTTGCCATACAGGAATGCGGCGCTGAGCAGCACGGCGATGAAAACCGCCAGCAGGCTCCATTGCATCAGGGTGAAATCGGAACGGGAGAGTTTCATTCCGGCGACCTCCGCGAGAGTTTCAGTGCAAAAGCGAGCGCCTCCTGTTGCGTTTCGACCCGGTCGGAGATGTTGCCGCCCGGGCTGATGTCGAGCGGCTTGCTCAGTGCGGTCACGAGGTAGCCCTGTTTCTCAAGGTCATGCTGGAAACGATCGAGGTAGCCGAGTGCGGTGCGGTAGTCGCTATCGAAACCGAGCAGGCGCCCCTTGAGGGTGAGGACTTGCGCCGGAATCCCGGAGGGCAGGTTGTTCGCGGTGGGTTCGGCAGCATCCATTTTCCATTCGAGTTCGTCGATTTCGATGCGCGGATAACGGTCGAGTACGCGGCTGACCGGTTGCATGGCCTCGGCAGGAGGCAGGGTCTGAAGCCCGAGGTTGTGCATGATCGAGACGGACGCCTTCATGTCCGAGGCGGGGGCGAGCGTGTTCTGGAAGGAGTCGGTGATCTGCCGCGCCTCGTTCTGGATGCGCTGCGCTTCGTCGTTCATCGAGCGGGCCTTGTTCACGTTTACGCCGCTTTGCCAGAGGTCTGCTGTTCCCCATGCCAGCGCGCCGAGCAGCAGTCCGCGTCCGATCCAGTTCAGCGCGCGGCGCAGCCGCCATAGCGTGCAGTAATGCACATGCTCGGCGTTGGCGTAATGGGTCGGCGGCGGGTTGGTGGCCAGGTGATGCAGGAATATCTGGCTGGCGTCCGAGTCGACGAAATCGTGTTCGATGCCGAGCTTGCCGGCCAGCTTTTCCAGGTCGACGAAGTCGTAACGCATGTCGGTGTTCGCCGGCAGGTCGGACTGGAGTTCGAGCAGGTCCAGGTCGTGCCCCAGCAGGCGCACGTCCAGCATCTGCCCGGCGGGGAGCAGGCTCAGGCTCTTCAGGTATTGGTAGGTGCGCGGTAGTTCGCGCGTCACTGCATCCTGGAAGGTCAGGTCGGTATTGATCGGTGTCAGCCGGGATATCTGCAGGCGGTGGTTGCTGAAATAGGTCTGGCGCAGTCCGGCCGATTTCTCCCAGGAAATCAGCAGCAGATACTCGGAGGGATGGTCCTTGACCAGCGGTGCGCTGATCTGCGGCACCGAATAGATGCCGACGAGCGGGATCTGGTGCGCCAGCAGGATGTTCACCCAGGGAGTGATCAGCGCCGGGTTGGTCAGCGCCGAGAACAGCATGTCGTCGTCGCGCCGGCCGGTTTTCTGGCGCTTCAGCAGGGTGGCCTGGCGGAACGGCGTGCCGCGGTAGAACTGTTCGAACTTGCGCTGCAGCAGCGCATTGCGGCTGCCGCCGATCAGGTGCGGGATGCTTTCCTGGCGGAAGTCCTCTTCGATCAGGTCGACCAGCAGGTAGGTCGGATGGCGGGCGGTTTTCACGAACGAAGCGAAATCGCCCGGCCCCTCCGCGGTATCGTCGAATTCGCGCTGTGCCACGACGGTCTCGCCCGCCATGAGCTGGGCATGGAGGTGGCTGGCGCTCAGGAATAGCAGCAGAGTGTTTTTCATCAGAATTTCACCTTGCCGATAAGGTCGTAGATAGGCGACAGCACCGACAGCATCACCCAGCCGAGCAACGCGCCGAGGATCAGCGTCATGGTCGGCTCGATCATGACTTGCACCTTCTTGATGGAATCCTTCACGTCGCGGTCGTAAAAGTAGCTGACATTGAGCAGCGCCTTGTCCAGCGAGCCGGTCGCCTCGCCCACCTTGAGCATGCGTATCACCAGCGGCGGGAAGATGCCGGTGTTCTGGAAGCTCTGGGTGAGGTTCTTTCCGGACTCGATTTCCACGATGACATCGTCCAGGCTCTTGGAAATCACCTGATTGTTGACCACCTCGCGGGAATTGGCGATGCAGTCCATGATGCCCACGCCGGAGCCGTACATCATCGCGAAGGTGTTGGCGAAGCGCGCCAGGATGATCTTGCGCAGGATGGGGCCGATCACCCACAGCTTGAGTTTCAGGTCGTCGAAGCGGTAGCGCATCTCCGGGCTGGAGGCGATCAGCAGCTTGGCGCCGACGGGCAGGACGACGGGCAGGGCGATCAGCACATACCAGTAGTTCACGAAAAATGCCGAGGTGGCGAGCAGCATGCGCGTCTGGAACGGAATCTCCTGGCCCACGCTCTTGATGAAGCCCACCAGTTGCGGCACCAGATAGATCATCAGGAAAAAGGTGATCGCGATCACGATAGCGCCGACGAAGGCCGGATAGATCATGAGGGTCTTGGTGTGCGCCGCCATTTCGTCCTGCCATTTGAGCGACTCGGTGATATGCAGGAACACCTCGGGCAGTTTGCCGCTTTCCTCGCCCGCATGCGTGAGGCTGATGAATATCCGGTCGAAGGCATCGGGATGGTCCGCCATGGCCAGCGAGAGTTTCTTGCCGCCCTCGATGGCTTCGACCAGGTTGGCGATGGTTTCGCGGAAATGCGGATCGTGCATCGTGTCGCGCAGATCGGCGAGGCTTTCCAGCAGCGGCACGCCGGCGCGGGTGAGTTGTTCGAGGTTGAAGAAAAACGTGATCAGTTCCGGGCGCTTGATCCTGCCTCGTCCCAGCCCGATTTTGCCGCTGTCCACCCGGGCGTTGATCAAGTCCAGCCCGGCGTGCTTCAGGCGCAGCTCCAGGTCGATCAGGTTGGCGGCATCCTGCAGTCCCTTGCTGGTCTTGCCATGGCTGTCGATGGCGCGATAGGAATACAGAGCCATATCGCCTCCCTAGCCGAGCCGGTCGGTCAGGTCGACCACGCGGCTGACCTCCGCCAGCGAGGTGACGCCCTGATGTATGCGGCGGATGCCGTCCATCGCCAACGGACGGAAGCCTTTGTCGAGGGCGGTCTCGCGTATTTGCCGGGTGCTGACGCGGCGCGATACCAGATCGTCCAGATCGTGATCCATCTTCAGCAGTTCCATGATCGCCATGCGCCCGTTGTAGCCCTGATGGTTGCACAGGTCGCAGCCGGCGGCGCGATACAACGTGACGTCGTCGTGCTCGGAAATGCCGAGCAGCTTGCGTTCATGTACATCCGGTTTGTACGGATATTTGCACTCCTTGCACAGGATGCGCACCAGCCGCTGCGCCACGATGCCGATGATGTTGCCGGCCATGATGTCCGGCAGGATGCCGATGTCGAGCAAACGCGGGATCGCGCCGATGGCCGAGTTGGTGTGCAGTGTCGAATACACCTGGTGGCCGGTCATCGCGGCGCGGAACGCCATCTCGGCGGTGGGATGGTCGCGGATTTCGCCGACCAGGATGATGTCCGGGTCCTGGCGCATCATCGAGCGGATGCCGTTGGCGAAATCCAGCTTGGCCGATTCGTTGATCGAGGTCTGGCGGATCAGCGCGATCGGGTATTCCACCGGATCTTCCAGCGTCATGATGTTGACCGACTCGGTGTTGATGTGGTTCAGCACCGAGTACAGCGTGGTGGTCTTGCCGCTGCCGGTCGGGCCGGTCACCAGCACGATGCCTTCCGGCTTGGCGATGATCAGCTTGAGCGTGTTCAGCGTGGCGTCGTCCAGTCCGATCTGGCTGAGCGGCACGATGCCTTTTTGCCGGTCCAGAATGCGCAGCACCAGATTTTCGCCGTGCGTGGTGGGGTGCGAGGCGACGCGGAAATCGATCTGGCGTCCGGACAGGCGCAGCGAGATGCGGCCGTCTTGCGGTGCACGTGTCTCGGCGATGTTCATGTTGCTCATCACTTTCAGGCGCACCACCATCGCCGGCCAGAAACTCTTGTGCAGGCTGCGCACCTGGCGCAGCACGCCGTCGATGCGGTAGCGGATGCGCAGGAAGCTGCTCTCCGGCTCGAAGTGGATGTCGGACGCGCCGCGCTGCACCGCTTCGGTCAGCAGCGCGTCGATCAGGCGCACCACCGGCTGGCTGAATTCGTTGACGCCCTGCTGCGTCTGGTACTCCATCTCGCCCGGCTCGATCTCGTGCAGGATGCCGTCGATGGACAGCTCGAAGCCGTAGTACTGGTCGATCGCGCGCAGGATGTCGGATTCGCTGGCGAGCTGGGTGATCAGCCGGTATTCGTCCTTGAGCAGCGCGCGCACCTGGTCCAGCGCGATGATGTTGTCCGGGTCGGCGACCGCCAGCGTCAGCACGCGGCCAACCTTGTCCACCGATAGCGGCAGCAACTGGTAGCGTCGCGCGACATCCTTGGGGATGAAAGCTAGCGCGGCCGGGTCGATGATGATGGCGGCGAGGTCGACGCTCTCCTGCCCGAGGTTTTCCGACAGCACGTCGCGTATCGTCGCCTCGGACAGGAAACCGAGGCGCACCAGCAGACGGCCCAGCGGCTGGTGGGTCTTGGTCTGTTCCTGCAGGGCGATGCGTAACTGGTCGTCGCTGATGACGCCCTTATCGACCAGTATGCGTCCCAGCGGTTGCTGAAGCTGGTTGTCTTGGGTCCCGTTGTTCGGCATTTGGCTTACCTGCCTGATCGGCCCAGCGCTTCAATCCGGCGCGCGACCTGGGTGTGGTCGAAGCCGGCGCTGTTCGTTGGGTCGAGTTGCTGCGCGCGTTGGTAGTAGCGTACGGCCAGATTGGCCTGTCCGAGGTGGTCGAGACTGATGGCCAGGTTATAGGCGAATTCGGCGTTGTCCGATTCCAGCGTCCAGGCGTTGAAATAGGCCTGTTGCGCTTCGCCCCAGCGCGATTGTCCGGCATACAGGTTGCCCAGCGCAAAATGCAGTGCGGCCGAGTTGTTCTGCTCGCGCAGCAGCGTCTTCAAACGGCTCTCGTTGCCATCGTCCTCGGTGTTCAGCGCCGACATGCCGGCGTTTGCCACCGCATTGCGCGGATCCAGTCCCAGCACGCGCGAATAATATTGTGCCGCCATCAGGTTGTCGCCGCGCTGCTGGGCGATCGCCGCCAAGCCGAGCAATGCGTCGGCATTGTTGGCGTCTTTTTTGGCCATCGCCAGATACAGGCGTTGCGCCTCGTCTTGTTGGCCGTTGCGATAAGCGAGATAAGCGTCGCGCAACAACGGATCGACGGTTTCCACCCGTTGCGGTTCGATGCGCACCGGAGATTTCTGGCTGGCCTGCGGTTCGATGGCGGGCTCGGGCAGAATGGCCGGAAGCGCGGGTTCCTGCGCGATCTCATCCGCAAGCGGAGCGGCAGCGGGAGCCTGGGTGCTCTGCGGTTCCTCTGGCGCGGCGGCAAGCTGTATCGCTTGCACAGGGGCGGCGACGGGACGTTGCGGCGTCAGGCCTCCGGCGGAATCGAGATACCACCAATAGCCCGCTCCGGCGGCCAGCAACAGTATCGTGCCTCCCAGCGCGGACAGGAGAAAGACGTTGGGGCGGGTGTGTTCGGCTGCCGGAGATTTTGCACTGAACAGGTTTTGGCCGGCCTCGCGAGCGCTCTGTCTGGTTTCGTCCGTTGCCGCAACCGGCTGGTCGTCCGCCCGCAGTCCCGCTGTGGCGCGACTCGCCCCGGCAGACTGGGCTTTTTTGCGGGCTTCCAGAAGCAGGCTCATATCAAGGCTTGCCGGATGACGGCTCTCCGAAGGACTCTTGGCCGGGCGCCCGCTTGAAGAAATTCTGGTCGGGCAGCATGTTGCGATAGGCGCTGAAATCGCCCTCGATGCTGGCATCCTTGATGACCACCGGACGCAGGAAAATCACCAGTTCGGTTTTTGTCGAGGTGTCGTTGCGATGCTTGAACAACTCTCCGGCGACCGGAATCCGGGAGGCACCGGGAATTTCATCGGTGAAGTTGTCTATGCGATCCTCCATCAGGCCGCCCAGCACGGCGATCTGGTTGTTGTCGATTTTCAGTACCGATTCCATCTCCCGGGTCGAGGTTTGCGGGATCTCATTCGCGATGGTGAGCCCGGGTGTGGGGTCCTTGGCTGGAGCCAGCAGGCGAGTGATGGACGGGCGAACGTTGAGCAGCACCGTATCGCTGTCGTTGATCTGAGGCGTTACGCTCATCGTGAATCCGACCGGGACGGTATTGACGGTGGTGGTGTAGGTGATGATCGGCGTGCATGGGGCCGGAGAGCAAGGGGTAGTGGCCGAGTTGACGATGAAATATACCTTGTTGTCCACCACGCGCAGCATGGCAGTCTGGTTGTTCATAACGCTCAGCTTGGGGCTGGACAACACCTTAACCGTACCGAAGGATTCCAGCAGTGCAACCGAGGCGGATAGATTGCCCAGCCTCGAAGTTGGATTGAGATAGTTAAGAGTAAAAATGTTGGCAGTATTTGCGCTGGGTAGCCCTGCTGTTGCGGCCTGCCGTAATTGGAATCCGGTGCCGTTGCGTTGCAATAACGACCAGTCGATGCCTTGCTTGTAATTGTCGTTCAGACGAACTTCCACCACGGTTGCCTCGATCAGCACCTGACGACGAGCACTGGACATGATCTGGTCAACGAACTCCTGAACTTTTTCGTGCTGTTTGCCGGTGGCGCGCACCGTGATGATGCCGCTCTCAGGATTGGCTATAACCGAAGCGGCTTCGCGGAAGGTGCTGCGGCGGGTGACGATCTTGCTGTCGCCCTCTTGTATGGTGGTCTGGGTCGGCGTGGCGTCGCTGGTTTTTCTCGCCGCATTTTTCTTTTCCGTCGTGATGCGGTCGGTGCCCCCGCTTTGTTCCGTTACGGTCTCGCTGGAACCATCCGGCAATATCTTGTCCGTTTCGCGCAGGATGTCGGTGATGTTCTTGGTCAGGGTGTCCCAGAAATGATTTTTCGACACGCCTTTGATGGAAAGTGACGAATTGTTTCCTGTAGTAACTGCGCCAGCTGTAGCTCCGGAACCAAGCTGCGAAGTGTTGGAAATAGTGCCATCTGCTTCGCGCGACATATTTACATAGTCGATTTTGTAACTATGCAGATAGGGCGTATCCGGCATCACGATCAGGGTGCCGTTGTCGAGTTCGTAACGCATGTCCACCTGTTTGGCGATGCGAGCCAGTATCTGCGGCAGGGTCTGGTTGAGTGCGTTCAGCGTGACTGTTCCCTGTATGCCGGGGTGGATGTCCAGGTTGATCTTTGCGTCGCGCGCCAGCGCGAACAGGATTTCCTGTGCGGAAGTATTGTTGACGATGACGCTATAGGTTTCCGCCTTGGCGCCGGGTTTCGGGGCCGGCAGTGCGACAGTTCGTGTGAGCGGTTGCGGGATGTCGGCCGTGGTGTCTTGCGCGGTCGGTCGCTGGATATGCTTGTCCGACGGCTCGATGGGCCGGGTGCCGCAGCCAGCGACGAGCGCGCCGGCTGTGATGAGGATGATGCAGAGACGGGACAGGTTGCGGGGTTGCACGCTTTTCTCCATTTCGACCGTTCGTGATCAGCCTAACAGGTTTGCCGGGCCTGCTCAATCAGCATATAGGCATCAGCATATAGCCATGTGCTTTAGAACACATGAATGGCAGTAGCGAAGGACTCCTGGTAGCGGGGCGGCAGGTCTTTGATCGCATTGCGCGCCGCTTCGATCGATGGGTAGGCGCCATGCTGGTCGCTACATGGTCTGGTTAATCGAAAGCACATAGGATGTTGACCAGTTGTGCGTAGCCACCAAGCCGGCAATCGAAAGGAAGCTTTCAAATTATCTATGCATTTCGGTCTATACATTTTTTCTTGAAGCTATGCCATCATAAGCATGAGTTGTCGTCGATGTCAGCTAGAATGAAAATATTTGGCTAGTCGTTTGGTAAAGAGGGAGGGGGGCGGCATGGCGGTGATTCAGGGAAGTCCATGCATCCTGATTGTCGCAGTAAACACGATAATCGCATCAGTTCAAAAGCTGGCTGTTTAATATAAAAATCGTTTCAGGGGATTTTGTGAGCATAAAACGGGGAGCATTGCTGTTGATACTTTTGTTCTGTTTGGGGACGGCGTTAGCAATGGCTGTTTCTGAGCAAGATGGGGTTTCGTCTGATGTAGTTGCTGCGGTTGAGAAAAACGACAGCCGGGCTTCGTCAGGATTGGAGCAGGTTAGGAGTGGTCGAGATGACGTCCGTTATGATCTGGCCGCAATCAAACGTACAATGCCCGAGAACATCCAGCCTGATGGGTTATTCGGTTCCAAGTCTTGGTATGTGCCTCCGTCACCTTCAGTTTCTGCAAGCAATTTGCCGCCTCCGCCACCCAGCGCACCTCCGTTGGCATTCACTTTTTTGGGCAGAATGGTCGACAAGGGGGAGGTGACGGTCTTCTTGTTCAAGAGTGGGCGGCAGTACACCGTCAAAGTTAACGATGTGCTGGACGATACTTATCGAGTGGACAAGATTACCGCTGCCAATGCTGTTTTGACTTATATCCCATTAAACATCCAGCAAACATTGGTGTTTAATTCCACTGCTATTGGAAGCTCTGCGATGAGCGATGTGATGTCTCCAGAGGCAGAGCATTCCATTCTATCGACACCACAGACCAACTAATTCACTGATATATCGTTATGCGCAAAACCAGCCTTCTGATTGGATTGTTGATGGTGTTGCTCTGCGGATGTGCCGCACAGCAGGCATTTAGAGACGGCCAGCGTCTGTTCGATTCGGGCAAGGTGGAGGAGGGGCTGGCACAGATGGATAAAGCCTATAGGCTGGATCCGGACAATAACGAATATCGTTCCCAGTATTACGCACAGCGTGAACGCACGGTTTTTCAATGGCTATCCAAGGCTGAGGCCGCCAAGAGTCAAGGCGCATGGGATGCGGCAGAAGACTACTATCGTCGTATTCTCAGGATTGACGCGGACAATCCTCGTGCGAAGACTGGGCTGAGCGTGCTCAAGACCGAGAAGGATCAGATTCTGAAATTGGACGAAGCCAGGATATTGCTGGATAAGGGCGACTTGACTGGCGCTGCCAAAACGGTTCGACAGATCCTTCTCGAGTCTCCTTCACACCCCGCGGCTTTAGCGATGCAGAAAGTTATTGAAGCCAAGAACCTGCAAGCCAATCAAACCGGCCTGATCTTCAGGTCGAAGTTGGATCGACCTATCACGATTGAATTTAAGGATGCACCTATTCAGGCGGTGTTTGAGTCGATTTCCAGGACCGCAGGGGTTAATTTCCTTTTTGACAAGGAAGTCAGGCCTGACCTGAGAGCAAACCTGTTTGTGCGTGATGCCCGTATAGAGGATGTGATTCGCTTTGTGTTGGTCACGAACCAGTTGGAACAGCGCGTCCTGAGTAAAAACACGTTGTTCATTTATCCGGCTACACCCCAAAAGCAAAAAGATTTCCAGGAGCTCCAAGTCAGGAATTTTTATTTGACCAATGCGGATGCCAAACAAACTGCGAATGTCATAAAGGGGATGGTCAAGACTAAGGATATCTTGGTCGATGAAAAATTAAATAAATAAGGTAATCCCCCGGCTTAGCCGGGGGACTCACAAGGTTTGACCGAGCGCTACGGTCAGCCTGACTCTACTGACTTGATCAAAAG
>Ga0209211_10009441_pt1 | contig 13004 bp, 18 predicted proteins | sample RifGroA2_FD_183992 | JGI IMG/M metagenome (GOLD analysis project Ga0209211, IMG submission 183992) | Groundwater microbial communities from Rifle, Colorado, USA - Groundwater A2 (SPAdes) (version 2) | ecosystem: Environmental > Aquatic > Deep subsurface > Groundwater | place: Rifle, Colorado... | reverse complement strand
GTACAACAAGCGCTCAGGCGTGAGGATGGCAGGCATCTCCGACATCCAGGACATAGCGGACATCAACAGGAACATCTATTACCTCTGTTCAGACGCCAGGGAGATAATCGAGAACACGGCCTTCCCCATGCTGGCGGTGCCATATTCAAGGGGCGGCTCAGAGGAGCGGGAGGTAGGCCCGAGGAACATCCTTCAATTCGACCCGGCGGAACCCAACGCGAGGCCGTTCTGGCTGGAAGCGCCGCATTCGTCGCTCTCCGAGATACGCGAGTGGGTGCGCCATGACATAGAAGAGATATACAGAATAGCCAAGCTCGGAGGGGTTAAGGCTTCTGAGGCTTCGTCGGCTAAATCAGGGGTAGCCCTCGAGCTAGAGTACCAGCAACTCTACTCCACCTTGAGCGAGAAGGCTGACAATGTCGAGCAGGCCGAGCAGAGGGTCCTGGAACTGTGGGCCAAGTGGGAAGGAAAGGTCTTTGACGGCAGGATAGACTACCCGGACGATTTTTCGATACGGGACATTGAAAGGGACTTGCAGAGCGTCATCAGCGCAAGAGGCGCGGCCGTAGCGTCGGCTACCTTCGATAAAGAGCTTCAAAGGCGCATAGTGAGGGCGGTGCTGCCCAAGACTGACGACGCCACCCTCGCGAGAATAGGCGAGGAGATAGAGGCAGGCAGCGCGGCGGGGCGGCTTTAAAAGGGCTTAAACCTGCCGCCTGCTACCCCGGCGGCGGCGCGAAGGGAATGAGGGGGAATTAAAAGGAGGACTTTTTAAAATGGTTGACGAACTTAAAACGGGAAATGACGCATTCAGGGAAGAGGGAAAGGTGAGCTTTCTTCCGGAGCAGCAGGCCAGAGTGCAGGAGCTTATAGACGAAGCGTACAGGAAAGCGTACACAAAGGCCCAGAGGGCGTCTGGTTCTGGTGCGGATGTTGATAAGCTCAAGGCCGAAGTCGAAAGGCTCAGGGAAGACAGAAAGAGCGCGAGCCTTCTGAGAGCGATTTCCCGCCACAGCGTAGTTGACGCGGAGGAAGTGACCGAACTGCTGAAGCACAGGGTGAGGGCAGACGAGGACGGTACTTTGAAGGTAATCGGCCAGTCCGGGGCCGCGAGAGTGAACAATTCGGGACAGCCCATGAGCATAGAAGAGTTCGTTGACTCGTGGCTGAGCGAACGGCCCCATCACCTGAGGGGGGCGGCCTCATCCGGCGCAGGGTCGCTTGGCGCGAGGTTCTCTTCTACCCCGGCCAGGTACGACCTTTCAGACCCTGCCTCCTGGCGCAGCATGCCGAGAGAGGAGCTTGACAGGCTCATGAGGGAAGGCGTTGATGTGCAGGGTGCCGCGGGCCAGAACTACAGGTTCAGGGATGTAAAGAACCCCTTCCTGGAGGCCCGCAAAAGAAAGTTCCAGTCCGCTTGAGAAGCGGGCTCAATTGACAGGAGGAATAAAGAAATATGGCAAATGAAGTTACTACCGCGGCAGGTTCCGCAGGCGAGCTTATAGCCGCTGAAATAGTCTCAAGACTTGTAATAGACGCCGCGTACGCGGAGGCCGTGCTCCCGCCGCTCGTGAGGGTGGCGGACATAAGCTCGGATTCCACGCTGAGCGTCGAGTTCCCGAAGTGGCCGCTCCTTACGGCCTCTGACCTTACAGAAGCCACCGACATGAGCAACACTTCGGTGAACACCGCCTCGACTCTGCTGACCGCCGACGAGGCCGGAATAATGATCACCGTCACGGACATGCTCCTGAACGGCGCTGGCCTGGGCGGGCTCGAGCCTTTCGCGGCCGAGCTTGGCAAGGCCCTGGCCAACAAGATAGACGCGGACCTCCTGGCGAGCGCGTCGAGCTTTACTAATTCCGTCGGGACTTCGGGCGTTGATATGACCGAGGACGATTTTCTCGCGGCCATCTATACGCTCGAGCTCGGCAACGGAAAGGGCCCGTTCGTGGCGGTGCTTCACCCTTACCAGGTGAGCAACCTGAGGCGCGCGATAGCCGCTTCTACCGGCGCTGTCTGGGGCGGCCCCTCAACCCCGGCAGCTGACCTGGGTTCTCTCGGCACGCTTTACGGGGTAGACATTGTGCAGTCCACAAACTGCGCCTCCGTGAATGTGGACGCCGATAGAATGGGCGTGATGATGCCTCTTGGCAACCAGTCCGGCCTTGCCTATGTCCTAAAGACCGGGGCAAAGACCGAGTTCCAGAGAGACGCGTCGCTGCGTGCCACCGAGATCGTGGTCACTGCCGTGTACGGACATGGCTGCGTGAACGCTGCCGCGAGCGGCGGAGTCAAGATAATAACCAATCACGAATAAAAAAGGGAGCCGGGGAGGGGTTGTTTGCGGCCCCTCCCCGGCAACTAAAAAAATGGCGATAGATATCGGCTCATTATTAAAAAAAGGATTTACCCCTCTTGCCGCAAACAGGTTCGCGGCGGTGTCATGGCAGGGCGAACACTTAGGCGAGTTCTGGATGTGGAACGGGCAGCTCACGCGTTGTCATGAAAAAACATCCATACAGACGGTAAAGGTAACCGACCTCAAGGAAGCGGCTATAAGGTGCTGGCGAGATAAATGGGTGCCGCTTAAATGGGACAGCGTCCTGCTTCGGCGCATGGAGGCCTGTTTGAGATCGCACAGGGGGTTGCAGAAGCAGGGCGTGGTCTTTCCTGACGCGCCCTTCCTGCCGGAGCCAATGGCGATACCGTCCGAGTATATTACGCCGGAGCTGCAAAAGTTCATGTAATCAGGGAGCGGGAATTGAAAGAGAGACAGGCCGTAGAGCGGCTCATAAAAAGAATTCATGACGAACGGCTCAAGCGAACCGGCAAGCTGCCGGATAAGGGCGAAGCGAGAGAGATCGAGCGAAAGGCTAGAGCGACCGCTGAAGAGACAGACAACAGGAAAAACAGGAAGTAGACCGCCCTGTAAAGCCGGAGGAGAAAGATGAAACAGCAATTCCTGGCCGAGACGATTGATACCTTCAGGACATACATATACGAGAGCAACCTGAAGGTAGTGCCTGAGTCAGCTTTTATAAAAATATTCATGCCCGGCGGCGCGCTGCTGGTAGCCAGGACCGCGATGACGATAGGCATTGATGGGCTTCTTTCTTTCGAGCTTTCCGCGCCAGACAACTCTGTGCCCGGGCTCGACTACAAGGCTGAAGTAGAGTACAGCCTTGCATCAAAGACGCATTACGCTGTCCTGTTCTATGATGTCGTGCGCTCGCGTCTGGCCAAGGTCATTACCGACGACGACATATTCTCTGAGCTGCCGCAGCTCCGCGATAGGGGCTGGAGCGTCTCCGGCACAGCCGAGGGAGGCAGCGAGACTACAATCATCGACAGCCGCCTGAAAAGGTATGGAGACGGATATTTTACCGGGGGCGTGGCCTCCTGCCCGTCAAAGGGCGAGGCGAGGGAGATAAGGGACTTTGAAGCGTCTTCCGGTACGCTAACAGTCGAGGCTTTTTCGTCAGCGGTCGCCGCAGGAGATAAGTATGTGTTGACCAGGTCGTTCTCAAGGGAGATTAACAGGGCCTTCGAGAAGCTCGAAGACGAACTCAAGCGCCTTGGTAAAAGGCCCCACCTTGTGCTCGATTCCCAGGACTTGCGAGAGGCCCATATATTCCTGTCGGTCGCCGAGGCGTGCAAGGGGCTTGCCTCCGAGAACAAGGGGATATGGTGGGACCTTTGGAAAGAGTACGAAGGCAAGGCCGTCCGGGCGTATTCGGGCCTGAGGCTTAAATACGATTATTCAGGGGACGGCTCGATAACCGGTGCTGAAAGTGAACTGGCTTTTGGCTCCCTGAAAGCAGGCAGGCGATAATGGGCTACGAAACAATATCGGCCATAACCGGGAACATTGAAACTGCCCTGAAAAATGAGGGGCTCAATGTTACCAGGAAAGCGCTCGACTCAAGTGGCTCGCTTCCGGCAGGGCTGATGCCTCTCGCCCAGGTCTCCTACAACGGAGAGTCTTTTGAAAGCCCCTTCGGGGAGCGGCCCAGCTACTCTGAGGCCAGCTTCACAATAAAAATAATTTTGCCAGAGCAGCCTGATTGCCCGGCCCTGACTGATGAACAGATGTGGGCGCACCAGGCAAGGGAGGCCATGACTGACGGAGCGCTCAACAGTGGTGGGCTTGCCTCGGCAAAGCCTGTCACCGGCGTAAGGATACCCGGCTTCAGCATCGAGGGCAATGGCGGGTTTTCAAAGATATCGATGGATGTAAAAGTAAGATACAGGGAATCGTAAATCCCGGGAGGACGATTGATGTCGACAAACAGGCTCTATCTCGCGATTGGAGAAGAGGCGGTCAGAGGAGTAAAGGAATCAGGGACCGTCGGTTTTGTTCCGCTCTTAAACCCTGCGATACCGAAGATGGAATTTGACGACCGCAGGAGAAAAGAGTTCAGGGGTGAGGAGGCGGCAAAGGGTGATACGGCCGTTGTCCGCATGGGGCAGAGGTGGACCGCTTCCATCGAGACCCCGTTCTATACTGAGGCAGGCTCGTCAGCCGGGCTTGTTGGCACAGTCCTGAAGCACTTTTTCGGGAGGTGTGACTCAGGACAGAATGGAGCCACAGGCCAGTACTATCACATGATGTCGCCCGTGGGAGACCCTTTTTCAGAGGCGAACCTCGGCAACAAGGGGCTTACCCTCAACCTCAACCTGAACGAGGGTACGACAGTTAAAAACTGGCCCTACGCTGGCGGGAGGGTCAAGTCGATTGCCTTCGAGCAGGACGCGGGCTCAGCGCTCAAGCTTTCAGTTGAGTTGTCAGGCCAGAAGAGGGATGACACCGAAAACGAGATCGGAGGCGTTGTGTTCGCAGCCGAGCCGCTACGGTGCGATTACAAGGCCTTGAATATATATACCGGGCCTGTAACAAGGGTTGGCACTGCTCCTGCTTTCACAGGTTTTTCATTTGAAGGCGCTACCAGGGTAAAGCCTGACAAGGTCAGCGTCAAGATGGAGAACGGCATTGAGGACGCCATGCGGCTTTCCGGGGTCGATTACCCGGACAAAACGAGGATGGGCCAATATAAAGTCACGGCTGAGATGACGCTCGACTGGGAAGACCCTTTGAGTGGCTTTTCATCGGCAGCCGAGTTCAGGAGCTGGCTTGCCTCACCTGAATCGTCGAACCTGTTTTTGCACTGGGACACAGGCACTCAGGCAGGCGCAGGGGCCAACCACGCGCTCTTTATCGACCTCCCGAGGCTTCAGCGCACCGGGGGCGAGCCTGAGTACAGGCTCGATAAGGAGCCGATGATAACCCTCAAGTATGAAGGGCTCTACAACGCGGTGACCGGCTACATGGCAGGGGTCATGCTCGTTAATACTGTGCCTGCTGTTTGAAAATAGAAGATATTCAGGAGGACGGATGTCTATAGTCAGCTTCGATAAGGAAAGCATAGTGGACTACATACCTGAGTACGGCGGGAACAGGGAAAGTTCTGACCCGTGCGTCGTGAGCCTCAGGTTCGTGCCGTACTCGAGGGTCCAGGAATATTCGAGGCTTCTGGCCGCGAGGACAAGAGGGGTTGCCGATTCCGTGAAGGTGGCCGAGCTTACCCAGCACGTCCAGCGAAAGCAGTTTGTCGAAAATGTTGAGAACATAAGCGGCTATTTTGTAGGCTCCATGAAGGTCACGAGCCCTGGCGAGTTCTTCGATACCGCGGATACCGACCTGGTGCTCGAGGTCATAAGGGCGATGGAATCCGCCTCACGCCTCACGGACGGACAGAGAAAAAACTGACAGCGGGCTTCCGCTGGGCGCTGAGGGGCAGCGGGAGCCCGTTTAATTGTTCGAACTGCACTGAATCAGATAAGAAGGAGCGTAACTGCTCCAACTTCAAAGGGCTCTCCGAGGCAGCCAGGGCTGTCGCGTCCTATGACCCTGAGATAAATGAAGAGATCAAAGAAAGCGGCTCAGAGAAGGTCATAAGCCTCGGGGACCTGAGGCTCTACGAATGCCCCCTCAGCTATATAAGCGAGGAGAGCTTCAGGATGATGAGGACGGTATTCATGATGGAAAGCTCAGGGCGGCTCTACTTTGACGGAGGCCTGGCAGACCAACCCTGCTGGGCCGTGGAGGCCTTTGAGATATACCAGTCAGAAAGGGCGAGATTAGCCGGGGAGAAAAATGGCTGAACGGGATATGTACGAAGGCAGGGCCAGAAGCGCGGCAGCGGCGGCGGAAGAGGGTTTGCAGAGGCTGAGCTCTCTGTCGATAGCTTCTACTGCTAAATATACGACCAGCGTGAGCCGGGCCTTCAATGAAATGAAGAAGGACATTGAAAGGCTTGCCTTTGCCGCAACCGACACAGGCGGCAGTAACAGGGTCGCCAAGCTCAGGGATGGGCAAGCCCTTTATATGGATGAGCGGTCAAGGCACGCCGCTCAGGAGAGGGCGTTTGAGGAGGCGCGCATCGCGGAACTCGATGAACTCGAGAAGGCCAGCTGGGCAAAGAGGGCCGGGTACGCGGAAGCAGGAGCCTCTCTTATGTCAAACACGCTCCAGAACCTTTTCATCGCGACCGGAAGCAGGCACAGGGCCATGTTCGAATCCATGAAAGCCTTTGCCGTGGCAGAGACCGTGATACAGACCTACAGAGCAGCGCAGGGCGCTTTCGCATCTCTCGCCCCGATACCGGTCGTGGGCCCAGCCCTTGGCGCGGCAGCCGCAGCTGCCGCCATCGCGGCAGGACTAGCGAGGGTGGAGCAGATAAGGAATACGAGGCCGGAGGGCGCGACCAGCTCCATAGATTCAGGAGGAAGGGCGAACCCGCAATACTCGGGTGGCTCGCCAGGCGCGTACCCGGTGCCTACAAGGGTCGAGGACGCAAGGCCTTCGCAGTCCATAACGGTGCAGATATACAACCCTCTTTCTGAGCAGAACTGGCAGAAGATCGTGGAAGACAACATCGTGCCGGCCTTGAGGGAAGTCGGTGACAGGAACATCGCCGTGAACATAACAAAAATGGCTTAGCGAGGCAGGTAATGGCAGACTGGGCAAAAATAAAATTCTATTGGAAGTCGTTTTCAGGCTCCCAGGGCTCCGCGCTTGAAGCGAGCTCGACTTTCGAGCGCACGAGCGTAGCGAATATCTGCAACATGCTCGAGACGAACCTGTGGCAGGCAGCCTTGGGAATGGGGCCGCATTACATAACGCACGACTCCGGTGAAGGAAACTCCCATGAGGCGGACTATCTCGCGGTTTCAGGACATAACTTTGCTTCCATCAACGCGCTCGTCAAACTCCAGTATTCAAACGATGGAGAATCGTACCTTGATGCCTTCACGCCATTCATCCCTGCCTCTGACAGGGCTTTCGTAAAAGAGTTCACGAGCCCCGGGGCTTACAGGTACTGGCGGCTTGCGCTTGAAGGCACGGTCATAGCCCCGTTTATCTATATAGCGGCATGGGGATTAAGGACAGAGCTCGATTACGCTAGCGCGTCATTCGACCCGAACGAGCAGGAGGTCAAGGCCGTGGTCAATCTGAGCAATGGCGGATATCTCGCCGGCGCTCACGCTAAGTATATCGAAAGGTCCATGACAATAAGGTTCGACGACGCGGACGCTGCGCTTTACGGGAAGGTCAAGGAATGGTGGGAAGGCAGCGGCACAAGGAATTTTTTTGTGGCGTGGGAGAATTCAGGGCACCCTGAGGATGTCTTTCTGATGAGGCCAGAGCCGAGGTTTTCAAACCCGCTCAAATCTGGAGGGGCCGCCAGGGATATCGTGATAGCGCTTACAGGCCGGAAGGAATAAAGAGGAGTCAACATGGCAGACCTGCGTATACAATTCAGCGAAGAGATGGTAGGGACCGGGCATCCTGTAAAGGCTGATACGCTCAACCGTCTTTCCCTTGTCGAGCACAACAACGACGGGACGCACAAGTATAACCTGACTGGTTACAAGGAGCTTGACCTGCGCGAGTTCTTACCTGTTGGTTTTGTAACCAACGGCTCGGTTGATTACTCAACTGAGATACAAGCCTGCATAACCGCGGGCAAGAGGATATTCATTCCTGCCGGGATATGGCTCTGTGAGAACCTGAATGTGCGGGGATATCGCAATATCAGGGGCGCGGGCCGGGCCAATACCATTCTGAAGATACCCGTCAGCTCGACAAACTGGCTCATCAACAGCTCGGACGGGGCAAGCGGCGGTTGGCTCCCGTACTCATCGATAACTGATCTTTCAATAGACGGCAACAACTCCACGACGGCCCTCGGCGGCATCTACGCCGAGTTCATAACCCAGTGGCTCTTTGAGCGGGTTACCATGTATGGCTTTTACAACTCCGCGGCTGTCGGCCTGTGGCTCAACCACGCATATCAGATGGCCATAAGGGACTGCTACATTCGTATGGGCTCTGCCGGAGCCGGAAAGAAGGGCGAAGCCTGCTTCAAATTAGGGGCCACGACCGCAGACCCTGTCCATACAACGCACATCACCTATGACAACTGCCTTGCCCAGTACAGTGGGACGGGTTTTCTGCTGGCGGCCATGGGCAACAGGGGCGACCAGTTCACAATAAGACAGTGTGCGGCTGGCAACCATGATTATGGGATAAGGGTACAGGATTTCTACAGGAGCGTGAGAATTGAAAATACCCTTATAGAAAACACATCAGTTAACGGCGTGAGGGTTACTACCGCAACGCCATACAATATCCACAATATAAGACTCGAAGACCTTACGATGTACGAGAACACCGTTGCTGTTTATACAGACCAGGTGGACGGCCTCAGTATGGATAAGCTCAGGTTCGCAGGTGACGACGCTGGAGGGCATACGGCCTTTTGTATTGTCAATACAAAGCGCGTGGAACTTGGGACTTACAATGTCGAGGACACGGCCTACGATACCATCGTGGCGGCCAGCACCATCGACCCCAGAATGCCGAACCTGGACCTGGACGACGCCACGCCTTCGGTCGCGGTTGGCGGAAAAAGGCAGTCCTTCAAGACTCAATCGGTAAATCCAACGACCATTACTGCGTTTGATGATGGGGTAGCCGGACAGGAGATAACCATACTCTTCGTTGACAGCAACACCACCATCGATTTTACCGGAACGAACCTCAATGGTAATGGCGGTGCGGACTTTGTGGGGGCAATCGGCGATGTGATGACCGGGGTCTTTGACGGGACGGACTGGTACTTCCAGGTCCACGATAATACGCCATGATAAAGCGCAGCGACATGACGCCCGCGAAAAGATCGCAAGGCTGGTCATCAAAAGGAGCGTGATTCGATGGGGATGGTTCTTAGCCGCAGATTCCTGGAAGAACTCGGGAGATGCTCAAATACTTCCAATGTCGTTGTCGAGTTCGAACTGGACAACGGGCCCGTAAGGTTCGGCTTTCATGGAAGGAACGCGCTGCCGCCGACCCTCTTCAGGGCTGATGGGGCTTATTGCGCTGATGGCTACTTGCGCCCGGCAGGGAGCGACGAGCTCCCGTTTGTGATCCCGGCGCTCAAGACAGTCTCTTCGCTTCAGAACAGGATAGATGTGCGCTCAGGTTATACCACGAGAGGGCAGTTTACTGTCGTGATCACCGGAAAGGAAAATTTCACGGCGCTTGTAAGCGACGAGTACCTGAAGAACAGGCGCGTCAAGCGCAAGGACGGTTTCATAGCTCATGGTTTCACCTGGGTCGATTACGCCCCGACATTTACCGGCAAGGTCCTTGACTGGTCCAGAAGAGGCGATGAGCTCACGGTCGTAATTGCCGATGATTTAAAAGAAGCGTCCGCCAGGATCCCGGCTGAAACCGAGTCGAGGACCGCTTTCATAGAATACAGGGCGATGAACCCTGCGGACATCATGGCTGACATCATCGTCTCCAGGCTCGGCGTAGACGCTTCTCTGGTCGACCTCGAGGTCTTTGCCTTGGAAAGGGACAGATGGCTCGGAGCGTGGAAGTTTGACAGGATACTTACGGAACCGCTGGAGGCAAACCAGTTCCTTAACGAACTCCAGGTGGAATCTAATTCCTTCATCGTACATGATGGCGAAAAAATCGGGTTCAAGGTCTTTGCCCCGCCAGTGCCAGGGCAGGCGGTCGATGAATGGACGGACAGGACCTTTTTGAAGGACTCCTTCGCCGTAAAGTCAGGCTACAGGGACGGCTTCTGCAACAGGGTGGTTGTCTACTACGATTACGACGAGTCAGGCGGAGACAGGGAAGGGAACTATGAGTCAGCGGTCATAGCTGCTGACGCCGCCTCCCAGAGCGCTTCCCAGTGGAAAGAGACCTCGACCAGGACAATAAAGAGCAAGTGGATAAGGTCGCATACATTCATGGAAGAGCCGGGTCTGGGCGGGATCAAGGTCTATCACGCGTCAAGGGCGAACGGGGAGGGGACAGGGCAGTTATCGTTCGTCAAGGCCTCCTCATCATTGACATGGACTTCACCTGGAGGGACGGCTGGAGAGTCCGTGAAGCTTACGCGCGACGGTAAATATCAGGTCTTTGACGCCGATAAAAACAGGTTCGTGAGGGTGCTTGTGAGCGTCGCCACTCTTCCGGCTGCAAATGCGGCTTCAACAGTGGAAATAAGCGCGATAGGGGGCGCCAACCATGCCTCAACGCTTGCGGGAAAGCTTCTCAACCGGTACAGAGACCCTGTGGCGACGATGAGCTTCGATGTGGATATAAACTGCATGGCCTCTGCTTCAAGTTTCATGAAGCCCGCGGACTTGAAAGACCTCACAACCGACGAGGCGTGCGGCAAGGGCGCGGCAAGCTGGTTTAGAAACAGGGTCATGCTGACGAGCGTCAGGCCGGATTTCGCTTCAGGCAGGGTCTCGGTGGAGGGCGTCGAGACAAAGATGTCAAGGCGGTACGGCTTCATAGCCCCTGCCGGGCTGCCTGATTACGAGGGCGCTTCATCGGCCCAGAGGGCATACGGGTACCTGGGGAACGCCTCCAACCTCACTGGCGGGGTGGACGGATATCATATCTGGTAAGGAGAGTTTATGGCAGCGCCAACATTTTCATGGAACGCGATTACTTCAGCGCAGACTGATGCGGAAAGCCCGATCGATACGACCCTCATGGAGGGAGTCAGGCAGAACCTGGTACATCTCAAAGAGTGGCTTGGGGACAGTTTCACCCCGGCAGTGGACCACGACCATGACGGCATAAACAGCAAGAGCGTTGTGCTCGCCGATTCCGTAGTTTCGATCGCCAAGCTGAAACTCGCGAGGGGAAGCTTCGGGGCTTCAACAGGCGGCAGCTATTATATCCCGGTGGCCAGATACTCACATCTGCCGAGCCTTAACAAGACAGGGTCCATATATGCCGTCCAGCTGCTCCTCCAGACGCGCCAGCTCCTGTCCACCACGGGCGAGGTCTGGGAAGTGAGCGTACAGGCGCAGCTGGATAACAGCGAATACTTTTGCGTTTACTGGGATTACCACACCAATTAGGAGGCGAAAATATGTATATAGAAGTCCTTCACGATGATGCCGGAAACATAATGGCCTGCTACTGCGCGGATACGCTCCCTGCCGGGCAGGCTGAGGCGATGCTCACATTCACCGGCATACCGCAGGGGTTGACGCACGCGAGGCTCAATATTGACACGCTTACGGCAGTGGAGATTGAAAGCGGGAGCGGTCCGAGGGCCGTCATAGACCCTGTTACCGGCCAGCTCAGAGTCGAGGAGACGGACAGGACCAGATTCGTAATGGATAATTTCGAAGTGGACCTTGCCTCTGTTGTCGCCCAGTGGGGCGTGAGTTTTAAAGGCATAAGGAGAAAGGCGTAGGCTATGCCGGAGGTCAAAGAGACGGAACGGGTCGCGGAGCTTATTGCCGAGAAGCTGGCAGCGAGGTTAGGCGCGTGCGCCTTTTCTCCAGCTGAGCAGGAGGCGGTAAAGGACCTCCTGAGGACCAAGAGAAACGCCGTGAGGACTTTCCTGTGGATATGCGGGGCGGTGATGCTCTGGGTCTTGAAGGACGCTTATGTTTATCTGGCCAGCCATCTGGCGCTCAAATAGGAGGGATGTGCGTTGAAGCTTTCGGAAATGCAGAGAAGGTTCCCTTTGATGGTGGCTGAGCGTATAAGGCAGGCGTACGCCGGCGGCTATGAGCTGAGCTTCGGCGAAGCATTCAGGACAGAAGAGCAGCAGAAGCTCTATGTGCGCTCCGGCAAGAGCCGCACCATGAACTCTCCTCACATGGACAGGCTCGCGGTGGACTTCAACCTGTTTAAAGACGGCAAATATCTGACCGACGGGAGCCTGTACAGGCCCCTTGGCGAAAAATGGGAAGCCCTTGGCGGCAGGTGGGGCGGCAGGTTTGGAGTAGAGCCTCAGGATTACGCGACAAAAACAGGCTGGGACGCGAACCATTTCGAATACAGGGAGTGATACATGGAGGACAACGCCGTCACGGAAATAAAAAACCTCTCGGAAAACGCGAGGCGACATCTCCAGCATAAGCTCCGCGGTGGGCTCCAGTCCGTTATCTCCTGTATTGAGGAAGGAGCCCTTGAGGACGCTTCAAACCGCGTTCTTGATATCTCAGACGAACTGAGGAATATGGGGCTTTGAGGTGACTATGGGAACTCCGATAATAACCGACATACTGGATAGCACGGTAGGCAAGGTAGTGGACAGGCTTACCGACAGGTTCCTTCCGACTTCGCTTGGTGAAAAGGAAAGGGAGGAGCTCAAGCTCGAGGCCCGGCGTATCGCAAGCGAGGAGTACAAGGCAGCATCAGTTGATTCACAGAGCGCCCGCGCCCTCGCGGAAAAAGAGGCCTGGCCCCAGGCTCCTTCCTGGACCAGGGTCCTGACCGTCACCCATAGGCCGATATGGTCTTACGCCGCGCTCTCCCTGTTTGTCTGGACTGTACTGGCTCCTTATCTGGGTTTCGGGGAGTTCTCGCTCTCTGAAGTACATAGCGAGATCATGAAGACAGTCATAATCTTTTATTTCGGCGGCAGGTCCCTTGAAAAAACCGCTGA
>Ga0209211_10009435_pt1 | contig 13009 bp, 16 predicted proteins | sample RifGroA2_FD_183992 | JGI IMG/M metagenome (GOLD analysis project Ga0209211, IMG submission 183992) | Groundwater microbial communities from Rifle, Colorado, USA - Groundwater A2 (SPAdes) (version 2) | ecosystem: Environmental > Aquatic > Deep subsurface > Groundwater | place: Rifle, Colorado... | reverse complement strand
CACCAGGAAGCCAAAAACCTGACTGAGATCCACAAACCCAAGATTAATCACTTGAGCGTTCTTGCCCGTCTCTGCCAGAGCAACGACTTGAAAAACATCCAGCAAATAAGAACTCACAACTTAGCGCTCCTTTCTAAACTTGTTAATAAATCTTTAATAATCATACTGTCTGCATTTAAAACGGATTCTGATCTCCAGTTATAAGGGCTTTGATAATAACCCTTAATATGGAAACTGATAATAGCACAAATATTAAGCCAATTATTGCGGATGTCAAGTTTTCTTTACCGGTTTGAAGCGATGTGGGGTCCCCTTGGCTGGTTAATATTTTATAGCCGGAAAGAACAATTATAAACATACCTACTATTATGGAGATAGGCAGCATAATGCCGTCTATAGTTCTAAACAAATCGGAAATGGCAACATTTACTTCCTGGCAAGTGCAATCCGGTATTTCAATTTTCATTATATGCCCCGGCGTGCAGTAGTCACTGTTTGAGGTTATCCACGGTTTGTTGGGGAGGTCTTGGAACACACAACACACACCCTCCGATACGCCCGTAGCGTCAGCTGAGGTGCAGGGCCACGGAACGGCATACACCTTGTTTGTACTACCCGGGAGCAATAGCAGGTAAACGGCAACGGCAAAACCCAAAAAACCGGGTAGAAATCGTAACCGTCTGGCTGTTCTGGTCAACATGCCCAAATTATCCTTGCGTTTACGATTTTAGTCAATACAATTGGTATAATTAGTAGGTCATGCCCAAACCCACTTGCCCCAAGTTTGCGATAATCCTGTTAACTACTATTATCTTATCTGGTGTCTATTTTGCGGTGCCCCGGCAGGCCAGGACAGAGACCAAGTGTGCTTCGCAGGATTACTTTGAAGACCACTACGACGAATGTTCTAGCTTAATAAAAACCACCTCCAAAAAGCTGGAAGACGTTAGAAACCAAAAAAACTCCATTAACCAGCAGATTCAAAACTACCTTTCCACCCTTACCGTAACCGATGCTCAAATTGCTGACCTTAAAACCAAAATCCAACAAGTCCAGGCGCAACTTACAGAAATAGAAAAAAACTTAAACAACAGAAAAGGCTCCCTAGAGGAAAAAACCCTCATCAGGAATAAAATCGTTAGATCGTTTTATCAAATGGGCAGAGCTAATCCGGTAGAGATTCTCTTTGCTATAGAAGAAGGGGAAAACTCCGGTCAGGACTTTGTGATGCGCGATATTTTTGAAGATACTGTGGCTGAAGAGGTCATAAAGCAAATTATTTCCCTTAACATGGAGATTAAAAGTTTTGAAAGCGACAAAGAAGAGGCCGGTAAATTACGGGCCGACTTGGAAGAGTCGCAAAAAACCCTGCTTTCTCTAAAAGCCGATATAGACAGAAAAAAAGCCGAAGCCCAAAACCAGTATACGGAATTGGAGAAAAAAAGTCAGAGCTATGAAGAAACAATAGCTAAACTTTCCGCTTTACAGCAATCTGTTTTGGCCGCCAAGTCGGGGAGCGAGAACGGCAGCGTTGGGGACTACGAGCCGCCAAAGGCTGCGCTTCCCAGTCCAAAATTTAGTCCGGCTTTTGTGGCTATAAGCTACGGCGCTTACACGCATTACAAAGGCATGAGTCAATATGGAGCAAAAGGCCGGGCAGAGGACGGCAAAGATTACAAAGACATTCTAAAGTTTTATTACAATACCGGGGTTAAAAAAGTTAACGACTTCCCGTCAAAAATATCGGTTTCTGGATACGGCAAGCTGGATTTTCAATACTACCTTTATGGCATAGCCGAAATGCCTTCAAGCTGGCCATCTGATGCGCTTAAAGCCCAGGCTATTGCGGCAAGGACTTATGCCTATGCATATGCCAAGTCTGGCAAGACAATTTGCACCACCCAGGCGTGCCAAGTATTTTCTTCTTCCAAGGCTAAAAACCCTCCGAGCGCATGGAAGAAGGCGGTTGATGACACTAAGAGCGTTGTGCTGGATGGGAGCGTTACCGCCTACTATTCTGCCACAACCGGCGGTTACATAGAAAGTATCGGGTGGGATGTAAAAGGCAGCTGGCCTAACGGGGCATACGAGAAACGGGCCGGTTCGCCGTGGTTCTATAAAGCCTGGTATACAAAGTCGTACAACGACTCATCCACCTGCGGAAGAAGCGACCCCTATTTGACGGAAGAGGAAATGGCAGATATTCTCAACGCAATTGTTGTTTGGGAAAAGGGTAATTCAACCGACAGAGGTAAAGTTACGCCCTTTACTACCAGTTGCTGGGGTGGCAGCCCTTACTCCAAGGATAAAATGAAGGATCGGGCGGGCGATCTAGGTACAGCATATTCGGACATTAGTTCGGTAGATGTGGAAATAGGCAATAACGGTCAAACTATTTATGCTAAGTTTAGTACGGACCAAGGGAACGTAAGCATAAAAGGCGATACGTTTAAAACGGTTTTTAACCTTAGGGCTCCCGGCTATATTTCCATTAAAGACCGCTTGTACGAAGTTGTTAAGAAGTAACATATCTTGCTATGATGCGCATATGAGCTTTTGGCGTGGTGCGTTTGTGCTTCTTTTTATATTCTCTGTGCTGATAATATTTAAGGGTCCCGGCGACCCGGATTTTGGCTGGCACTATAAGTATGGGGAATACATGGTTGAGCATCGCACATTGTTAAGGGCCAACACCTTTTCTTACACTTTCCCCGACTATGAGTGGGCTAATTCTTATTGGGTTTCCGAGCTGCTCTTGTATCTTACGCATCGCTACTTAGGCAGTTTCCTCGCTGGATTATTATTTACGCTAGTGTTTGTGGCGGCGGTGTTCCTGTTTATTTTTGCTCTCGCTCAAAAGGTAGCCGCAAGTCGTGTAGTTGTTTTATTTTTGCTCCTCCTCGCGTTCCTAAACTTTTCGGCTTACTTAATACCCGTAAGACCACTTGTGTTTAGCACAATTTTCTTAATGCTACTTACTCTCTTGTTTATTAAGGTGCCACTAACTTTTGACCGCGTAGATAAGAAACTGTTTTTGCTGATCCCGCTTTTTCTTGTATGGGCAAATGTCCACGCAGATTTTGTGCTGGGGCTGTTCATAGTTCTTATATACTATTTCGCCGGATTACTGGGAGAGTTCAGCGCGGCCAGAAAGAATTATTTAAAAACATTTGTAATTCTTACTGTTCCTCTTGCGGCATGGCTCGTTACGCTGGTTAATCCGTACGGTGCAACTTTGTGGCTCACCCTCCTAAAAGAGTCTAACCCGTTCCAATTTAGCCATATTGCCGAATGGGTGCCAGTTAATCCCGGTAACCTTACCTATTTTGCGTTATATTGCGTTGTAATAGCCTTGGCTACCTTTTCGCTAGTTGGGGTGAGAAACAAGCTTACGCTATGGTATGTTTTGGTACTTGGTTTTTTTATCATACTTTCGTTTAGATCCCAATACTTTCTTCGGCTGGTTCTTGTGCTTGGAATTATGCCAACGCTGCTTTATTGGTCGGGCATTGCAGGGTTATTTACCAATTTCTTTACTCAAACTGTACTGGCAAAGATGCGTAAAGGTCTTATAATCGTGCTAGTGTTTGCGGTGCTGGCCGGGGGCTTTGTTTTTGTTGGTCAGGTTTTGCAGTGTACAGATCAAGCTTTTTGGGTAAAACGGCAAGGTTACCCCAAGGCCGCTATCGACTACATGCTTAGCGAATATATGCTTAGCAAGAATAAAACACCCGGAAATGTGTTTAACTGGTATGGTTGGGGTGGTTACATGATATGGCAGTATCCAAACATAAAAACCTTTGTAGACGGACGCATGCCTTCTTGGCGTGAGGGAGGCAAATCTGTTTTTGAGGACTATGTAACCGTGCTTGACAGTCCAAAAAACAATTTAGCTATACTTAGTAGGTACAATGTAACGTGGGTACTACTTCCGCCAGATAGTGGGCTGTCAGAATACCTAAGAACTAACAATGTGGGTTGGAAAGAGCTTTACAAAGACGACATTGCCTCAATATTTGTTATAATCAAAGAATGACACCACTGCTGGGAGCGTTTATCAAAGAGCCTAAAGGTGTGCATTTTGACGGCCAGGACAACGCCGAGCAGATCCTCTTATTTTTACGTCAGCATTACATTGTTAACTTAAGGTGGGTTCTAATAACCGCTCTTTTGATCTTTTCCAGGCCTATGTTGGATTTTTTGCTTGGTTTGGGTAATACCAGCCTTGCTCAAATACTGCCACCTAACTACCACCTGGTGGCAAACATCTTAATGTCCCTCTTTACTTTTGGCTATTTTTTTACTAATTTTCTAAACTGGTATTTCAATAGCTACTTGGTCACTAATAAAAGAGTCGTGGATATAGACTTTTATGGACTGATTCACAGAAGATTTTCTGAAGCCCCGCTTAGAAACATTGAGGACGTTACAAATCAGATTTCCGGCTTTGCCCAGGTGATTTTTCACTTTGGTGACGTGTCTATTCAAACAGCCGGGGAGCTTAGGGAGATCACCTTTGAGAACGTACCAAATCCCGATCGGGTGCAGGATACGGTTTCCGATCTGATTTCTAAAATAAAAGGGGAAAGCGAATAGTATGCTTCAAACTTGGGAATCTAACCTTTTGCTGCTGCTTGGTAAAATCTTTTTTATTGTAATATCGGTTATCTACGCCGTTTTTTCGTACATTGTAGTAAGGCAGGTAAATTTAATGAATAAAAGCTTTACAACTTCCCTGCACAGTTTGTTTACGTTTTTTGCCTGGGGCCATTTTTTTGTAGCTTTACTGGTTTGCGTTTTAGTTATTCTCCTTTTGTAAGACATTTCTATGCAGAAGATTAAATCCCAGATTATAGTACCAAACACCCCTGAAGAGTCAGATAAGATTGCCTTTGTGCTGTCTTCTGCAGACAACCCGGAGCATAAAAAGGATTCCAATTATTTTTTGCTGTGTGACTTTGCTTCCAGCAAAAAAGAAAATACCCAGGTCTTTAAGAAAATAATACATGACACATTTACACATATCTTAACTCTGGACGATTCCGCGCCGGTGCTCCAGATTTTGGAAAAGGCGACGCGGGCGTGTAAAGAGGCGGCGGATAAGTTTTCCCAGAATGTGGTGTTTAACGTTGTGGCGGCGGTTTTTGTTGACGACTTCGTCCACATTTCAATTTATGGGGATGCAAAGGCGCTATATCTGGACGGAACGTCGGTTATGCCTATGAACACAGCTAAGGAAGGTAAGTATGCCGGGGTATCGGAAAAAGTGCTTGACGGGAAGGTTATTATCCTATGCTCCCTTGATTTTTATAAAAACTTTCCACCTAAGACTTTGGTTTCATTGACCAAACCGATCCTTTCACAGGATCTTGATAGCCTGTCAAGCGCCGTGATTTTAAAGGTGGATATGGAGAAAAAGGTGCAGCTCCAAGCCGAGCCAGCCTCGCAGGAACCAAAGCCCGTACCAACCGGCAACTCGGTGGGCGGTTATAAGTTGCGGCGGTTTGTTATTCCCCTGGCACTCTCTTTAGCTGTGCTTGCTCTGATCGGCGGGTTTTTAGTGCTTAGAAACCGGTTGGGTGGGGCAAGCGATGGTGGTGGACAAAAGGATCAGGAAAGCAGCGTGCCGCCTCTTATTGAGTCAACGCCAAATGCGCAGGTGGAACCCAAAAGTGAGGTTAAAGGCGAGCTGTCAAAAAAGCTGGACGAAGCCAATAAAGTCAAACGGGTGGTCCCGGAAGTGTTTTATGACATTTCTATTGTAGATTCCAAAGCTGCTCCCACCGAACTTGCTCTTGGGCCAGAGTACGTGGCCGTTGCGGATGCAATCCAGGGGAAGATATACGTTTCCAGTTTGAGCGTAGCCAAGTTTGAGGAGCTCCCACAGCTATTTCCCGAGGTAAAAACCCTTTCTTTTACCGGTACTTTTTTAACCTTTAGCGATAGAGAGGGTATAAAGTATTATGATCTTGCAAAAAAGGCGGTAGTTAACAGTTACTTTGCGGACGCGGTCGCACCTATCACCGGGGCTTCCATTGAGTACTCTGGCTTCACCTACGGGTTTTTTGCCGACAAATTACTCAAATATGCAAAAGTAGGCAATGGTCTAAAAGGCGTGGTGTGGGCGCAAGAATCAAGTTTTGCCGATGCGGTTTCGCTGGGTATAGACGGCAGCATCTACATATTGTTTAAAACTGGCGATATAGCGAAGTACACCGGTGGCGTTAAAGAAGATTTCACAATCGTGGGGCTGGATAAAAATATCCAAAAGCCGTTTAAGCTCCTAGCTGATTCTGCTTTCAAGCAGTTTTATGTTGGCGATGGGGCAGAAGGCAGATTACTGGCTTTTGACTCGGATGGCGTTTTATCCTTTCAACTTAAGCCTGAAGAAGGCAGCGAGTGGATCGACCTGCGGAGTTTTGGCATTTCTGCAGACGAAAAAACCTTTTTCACGCTTGTTGGAACCAAGGTTTATGAGTTTAGCCTATAGAGCGAATGGATTGTATTGTCCTTCCTGCGCTTTTCCTAAACGGCCAAGGCGTCTTTGATTAACTGTCTCGTCTCTGGTGTGATCCTGGAATAATGTGTAGTACTATGGACTTCTGGATCGGAATCGCCACCACCATCTTCACTTGGGAGATATTTTTTCACCTCAAGCGAACTTACCCCCAGCTTTCTTAGAGTATAAAGCGTTAGGCCTAATATAAGTCGCTCCAGTTCTTCATCAGCGGCCGCGCAACCGTCGTGCCAAGGTGCTAACGCAGATAGATTACCCAGTCCATTTGGTGTGTGCCTACTTCGTGTTTCCCCGCATCTGGCAACACACTTTTTACAGTCAATTCCCATATCTACGTATGCAAGCACCCCGTTTGTACCAGCACCCCTTATGATTGTAAGTAGTCTCCCGTCCTCATACCACCCGTTTGCTTGGTATGCTTGGGATGCGGCGATATAACTGTGACTATTTAGGTTTAGTTCAACTGTTCGCCCTTGGCCTTCTGCAAGCGGATTTAGGGCGTCCAAAATGGTAACATCAACCTTTTCATCAGGAGTCTTTTCGGTAATGATAGTGTCCAAGTGCTCTCTTAACGCTAACATGTCGATATTCTACTATAAATTGCTATACTTACTGCATGTTGTTAGTAAAAAACAGGAGAGCCCGCTACGACTACGAAATCTTGGATACCTACACTGCTGGCGTTGTGCTTTATGGCTACGAGGTAAAGTCGGTGCGGGAAGGTAATGTTAATTTTGAGGGGGCGTTTGTTCAGGTTATCGGCGGAGAAGCTTTTGCTGTCAATCTGCAAATTGGCAGATATTCTCATCAGAGTCAGCAATATAATGAGAAAGAGGCTAGGCGGACTAGGAAGCTGCTGTTGAATAAAAAAGAGGTTTTGAGGCTTGCCCAATCTACAAGCCTAAAAGGTCACTTTGCCATACCGTTGGCTTTAATTCTCCAACATAATTTGGTAAAATTAGAGCTGGGTGTTGCTAGATCAAAGAAAAAGTACCAGAAAAAGCAGGTACTTGTTGAAAGACAGGTTGAACGGGATCTGCAACGGGCCCGCAAAGCACTTTAACAAGGGGATGATCGGCTTCGACTAGCTTTACTTTAGTATATAAGCAAGCCAAAGATGTTGGAATTTTGTGAGGATCCACAAGCTAACGCTTGTGTCTCCTCCCGCCCGCATACGCGGGTGGTTAAGCCCAACAAAGGAAAAATGCAAAGAAAAATGCATACGAGGTTGCTTACGCTACCGCGGTTTACGAACCAGCTTACGCATAAGTAACGTATCCGCCTTAAGCGGACTCGGATCCTGGGCTTTCTATCCGGAGAGTAGCTTAAAAGGGTCTTATACAACCGGAATGAGGGTTTAAAGGTTGGCAGCTTTAAATCCAAAAGGATTAACCTTAAACAACAGCCTAGAAGAGGATTACGGCGCGCCAGAGCACCGCCTTTTGACATAACTTCTGGCTAAGCTTGTAGTACTTAGATATTGAAGAAAGTTAGAACGGGGGTTCGATTCCCCCCATCTCCACCAAATGCAAGTGTCAGGCGAAAATAAAACAATAGCGAAGAACGTAAAGAGCCGATAAAACCCTCGGCACTCCGCTAACGGTTTAATGAACTAAAATATGAAGAATAGTTCCCGATCACAGATTGTTATTTATCAAACGGAAGATGGACAAACAAAAATCAATGTCCAGTTTGAAGATGAGACTGCTTGGCTGACGCAGGACCAGATGGCAGTTTTATTTAATAAGTCAAAATCGACTATAAACGAGCATATACAAAATGTTTATCAGGAAAATGAGCTTGTCTTAGGACGAACCATGAGAAAATTCGGAAATTCCGAATTTTCTACCAAGCCAATAAATTATTATAATTTGGATGTCATCATTTCTGTTGGTTACAGGGTAAAGTCGCAAAGAGGTACACAATTTCGTATCTGGGCGACTCAAAGGCTCAGAGAATACATTATTAAAGGCTTTGCTTTAGATGATGAGAGATTGAAGCAGGGTGGGCAGAAAGCTCGATGAATTTTTGAAGTTGAGTGAAAAGAAGCTGCTTGATAACACTGGTAAGATTAGCGCGGAAAAAGCCGGAGCCAGGGCGGAGGTTGAACTTGAAAAATACCGCGAGGGAAGGGATAAAAATTACATCTCCGATTTTGACCGCGAAGTAAAAAAACTATCTAAATCCCTCAGGATAAACTTACGCGACATTTAAATAACCCTGCTGATTCTTTACTTACTTTTTTGTTAAAGGCATAATCACTTTATGCCTAACCCCGAAAGTGGCTCCAGTGTAACAACTATTTATAACGAAACGTACGAGGCCAAGCGGGCAGATGAGGAACGTAAGGCGCAGAAGCTACCGGGTGAGATATACCGCAGGAATGAAACAATCTTAACAGCAAGTCCTGCACATGGAGTATTAAGAATTAGTAAACTACCATCCGATCAACTTGAGCAAGATCTAGCAGAAATGTATGGGGGCAGCGAGCGGGGAGAGTTTGTTCTAGGCACCGAGCGCCACAAGCAACTGTATCAGGAAGCCTGTTTAGATGTGGTGCGTTATTGCAGAAAGTACATTTTTGAGGCCAAATTTCAGAAGCTGTTTCCTGGTTTGGATGTGTTTCACCCGGGAAAGTATGACTTCTCTGCGGGAAAAGTAAAACTCTTTGTTTTAAAGAATGGGGATTTTCAAGATTTTCTTTCGTTAGTAGACGGAGATGCTGGATCGCAGAGTGGCGGCATTACGACCGGTAGGTTGTACCCCAGCTCTTGGGAAGTTACAGCGCCTGCAAAGATTTTAGGTTGGTCAATTGATAATTTATATACTTCTGTGGAAGGGGGTAGTTCAAGAAATAACTTAATAGTTGTGCAGGAGCTCCATGGCCCCAAATTTAATGGAAATACGCAACCCAAGACTAATGAGGATGTTGTAGAATGTGAAGATAGGTTAAGAGGGGTTATGCGGCACGAACTGACTCACGCCCTAATGTGCCCAGCGTGGTATTTCCCAGAGCAAATAGAAGAAGGCATCACAGAATATTTTGCAAGGGTATCTAGAAGCGCCGGGGAAAAATTCCGTACTGGAGATGTATACGCTTGGGAGGCCCGATTGGTATTGGCTGCGGTTGAGATGTGTAGGCGGGCAGGTATGGACGTTCATTCCGTTAAACTAGCCTTGTTAAGCCAGTATGACGAGAGGATTGATCAATTTAGAAAACTTATTGAAACAAAAATGGGGAAGGACTTTACTGTCAAGTTCTTTGAAAAAGGTTTTGAGGATATAACGGACATTTACAAAGCTATAAACAGATTGGACTCAGTGCCTCGATAGACAAAAGGCCCCAGTAACGCCACTTTCTACAATTGCTGGATAACAAACGTTGTACTTTTGTTTTATTAGCCTACTATTACTATAGGGCTATAGGTCTGGAAGACTATGGGGTACCTAGGACGTGAACACCGTCATAGCAGCCTCCTTGGTCATGTGGATAACCTATGGAAAAGCTACTTACAAGCGTTTTTGGCGAAACATGTTACTTTTGTGGGAGAGGGGGGCGAGTGGTGTGTTATTCGTGTTTGGCTAAAGCAAGCGTTTGCGAAGCTGGTGTTTGTATATATTGTCAGAAGGAAACCGTGCTTGGTGTTTCACACCCTGTCTGCAGCCAAGCCGGCCGCGAGATCCAGCTATGTTGCATCTACAACTATCAGGGTCTAGTTGCGGAAATTATCAAAAAGTCCAAATACAACCCTAAGATGTTTTCGTTATTAAAGCTTCTGGCTTACGAGGGCGCTACTTTGTCTTCTAAATTCGGTTACAACTTCTCCGGATTCACCGTGGTGCCAATACCCATCTCCAAATCCAGGGAAAAAGACAGAGGGTTTAATCAAGCTGAAATAATCGCGCATGAGCTGGCAAAAAAGCTAAAATTGCAAGTAGATACCTCTATTCTAGTTAGAATTAAGGATACTACCAAGCAATTCGACTTGGGCAGAGAAAGTAGAGCCCAAAACATCAAGGGCGCTTTTGCAGTTTCTAATCCAACATTGGTTAAAGGGAGGAAGATTTTGCTCGTTGATGATATCTGCACTACAGGAGCAACTCTAATTGAGTCTTCAAGCGCGTTTTATGAGTGTTGTTTATTTCCGTCTCGTGTTTCATGCCTTTCACTAGCCGCAAAACTGTAGTGTAATATATTGATTCCCCAGGATGAGGAGGTCTATTATCCTGCAGCTAAAAACTGGATAATCGCAACTCTAATACGATGTCAGTGCAGGTTCTAGGAAGTCTTATTGGTTAATACCCCACCCCAAAACAAGTATCGGATTTCATTTAGTTTTATCTCTCCTCTTAGAACAAAATACTTCATGAAATTCATTCTAAACCACTCAGTAGTATACCAATCAGGCGCCTTTTGCGATCCGTATTTCTTACTATAAAGTCCTTTTGGCATAAATTCGATAAACACATATTTATTGGCGTACGTTCTTATCGTTTCAAATATTTTATCTATGGAATATCCTTGTGTTAATAATAGGTGGTGTGTTGTGGCCAAACAACAAGCAATGTCTGATCTGAAGCGTTCTTTAGGCGGCACATCTTTGATATTCCCGTTGGGGTACATGAAATTTATGCATGCCGGTAAAATTGAGTACTGATTTTGATTTCTTGTTTCAAGTGGTCGGTACCCATTAAAATAGATACAATCCTTGGTTAAAAAGGTAAAATTTAGGTAAGTTTAATTAATAAGGAGGATTGTATGATGAGACCAATTTCAAACGACATTAGGGAAAAAATTATGGCCGAGGTTAAGCTTGGGCAAAGACCGGTTGCTCAGATAGCAGAGTCTTATGGAGTTAAACCAAACACCGTTTACGGCTGGGTTTCCAAAGGAGTAACAAAATCATCAGACATAATGGAAATCCACAGGCTTCAGAGAAAAATACTGGAGCTATACGAGATTATAGGAAAACTAACGGAAGGACTGGAAAGGCTTAAAAAAAATTGAGGTGGGTAGATTTGTGATGAGGTCAGAACCGAAATACATAACAACACAGGAGTTATGCAGCATTTTAGGCATATCCAAGGGCAGTCTGTACAGCATCCCCTCAATGCCGGCAAGAGACGCAGTTCTTAGAGATAAGATAGTTGAGGTAATAGCGGCTAACCCAACCTATGGGCATAAGCGGATTGCTTTGGATCTTAACCGTAATAAAAAGGTCGTTCTTAGGGTAATGAAAAAACACAGTATTAAACCAATCCGATACCGGACCAAAAAACCAAACTACAGCTACAGCAAGGAAAAGAGTGAATTCGAGAATATAATCCAAGGTATCTGTCCCATAGCCCCTTACCACATACTGGCCACTGATTTTACCTACCTACCTTTTAAAGATTCCTTTTTGTACTTAGCTACGGTACTAGACATCTTTAACCGCGAGATAATAGGCTATGCCCTGTCTACCAAACACACTCAGGATTTGGTTGCAGCAGCTATCCGGATGGCTGTTTCTAAATGTCTGGGTAATCCGCTTTTAATCCATTTCGATCAGGGATCAGAATACCTGGGTGCGGAGAATATCGGGTTTTTAAAAGCTTCTGGAATCCAGATATCCGTAAGCGCTAAAGGACACCCGTGGGAAAACGGATATAAAGAAGCTTTCTACTCGCAGTTTAAGTTAGATCTGGATGCCAAGCATTTAAATAGATTTGAAACGATAGGAGAGGTAGCTGCCCATGTCTACCGAACAATCTTTTACCACAACAATAAACGGATTCATACAGCGTTAAAAACAAACCCAGTGGAATACAAGAAAAGATACTACGAAAAACTACCCGCGTCATTCTTAAACAGCAATGTACATTGCACAAGGATATCGTCTAAAGAAATGGGTACTTGACACTAACCTTCCTTTGCCATTGGAAGTCCGGGGAAGCAAAACCTTTTGAAGATACTGCCAAAATAGAATGGTACTTTCTTGAAGAGCTTAAAAGCCTAAAAGATCCACCTGACTTTTTAATTAAAGAAATTGATTACCTAACTAAATTTTTGGAAAGGAACTGAGTATGTTTAATAAACTTTTTGCAGTATGCCTGCTGGTTAAAGATTTTGATACATCTTTTGTCTTTTACAAGAACAAACTTGGTTTGGAACTAAAGTCTAAAGATAAAGGATTTGCCAACTTTAAGCTGGAGGGACCGGAACTTGCAATCTTCCAAAAGGACGCAGCAACAGCCATGTTTCCAAAGAAATATATGGGAAACGGGGGAGGGGTATCCTTAGCTTTTCAAACAGCCAACCTGGAATCTACATGCAAAAAACTAAATGAAGCTGGGGTCGACATTTTTGAAGGTCCAAAACAAACTCCCTGGGGTCAAAAAGTAGCATACTTTAAAGATCCGGATGATAATATCTGGGAAGTTTCTGAACCTTTTGAAGAATGAAGCTTAATAAACTAGCTACAATAGAAATTGAGCCCACACCGCCATTTA
>Ga0209211_10009434_pt1 | contig 13009 bp, 19 predicted proteins | sample RifGroA2_FD_183992 | JGI IMG/M metagenome (GOLD analysis project Ga0209211, IMG submission 183992) | Groundwater microbial communities from Rifle, Colorado, USA - Groundwater A2 (SPAdes) (version 2) | ecosystem: Environmental > Aquatic > Deep subsurface > Groundwater | place: Rifle, Colorado... | reverse complement strand
AACAGCAGGTCGTGGTACTCCCAGTAGCGCCCCGACTGGGCGGCGCAGCGGGCCGCCTCGGCGGCGGGCCGGGCGCCTGCATGGAACTCCAGCGGGAAGTCCTTGAAGACGAGGCGGACCTTGCCGGGGAACTCCGCCAGGATCTGGCCCAGCACCTGCTGGGCGCGCTTGCAGTAGGGTCACTGGTAGTCGGAGAACTCCACGATGGTGACGGGGGCCGCGGCCGCGCCCCGGATGAGGCGCGGGTCCATCGTGAGCGCGCCGGCCGCCAGCGGATCCGGCTGCCCCGAGCACGCGGCGGCCCACAGCGCCACGGTCACGGCGGTGAGGGTCAGGATGCCAGTCACTGTTCCCTTTCGTGCGTGCGACACTATAGTAGACTTCCATCGCGATGATGCGCGGCGACAGGCTCAGGATACCCGAGACCCGGTGACGAGGCAAGACATCGGCGCGATCCGGCGCAGGGAGCGGCCATGGGATTCCTGCTGAGGGTGGTCATGAACACGCTGGCGATCGTGCTTGCCGGCTCGGTGATTCCCGGGATCGAGGTGGATGGCCTGGTTCCGGCCCTCGGGGCGGGCCTCCTGCTGGGGATCGTCAACGCCGTCATCCGCCCCGTCCTGCTGGTCCTCACGCTCCCCATCACGCTGTTCACGCTGGGCCTCTTCCTGCTGGTGCTGAACGGGCTGTGCTTCTGGTTCGTGGCGATCGTGGTCAACGGGTTCTACGTGGCGGGCTTCTGGTCCGCGGTGGGCGGGGCGCTCCTCGTGAGCGCGACCAGCTGGGTCGCCACGGCCTTCGTGAGCGACCGGGGCCGCATCGCCATCATCACCCGGCGCTGACCGCCGGTCGCGCCGGCACCGCACCCCGTCAGGCGGCGCGCCCCTCCTCGATGGAGGTGATGATGTACGTCCCGCTCTTCGCGTCTTTCTCGAGCGTGACGATCTTCTGCTTGGCGGCCTCCTCCAGCAGCTTCGAGAAGGTCGAGTAGCCGTAGTAGCTTTCGTTGAACGCGGGGTTCTTGCGGATCATGGTCTGCTTGACCATGGAGCCCCAGAGCGTGTCCTTGTTCTCGCGCTGCAGCGCCAGGACTGCCTCGATGAGCTGGGCGAACGCCTCGGCCTTCTTCTCCGGCAGCCCGCGCAGGGCCGTGGTCTTCTTGGAGTCGCGGATCAGGTCCTCGTAGAAGATGAACTCGTCGCAGTTCCCGACCAGGAGCTCCGACGATGAGGACTTGACGCCGAGGCCGATCACGTACCGATCGTTTTCCCTGAGCTTGGACACGAGCGGGGAGAAGTCCGAGTCCCCCGACACCAGTGCGAAGGTGTCCACGTGCTGCTTGGCGTACGCCAGGTCCATGGCGTCCACCACCATCCGGATGTCCGCCGAGTTCTTGCCGCTGTAGCGGCTCTGGGGCACGTCGATCAGCTCGATGGCGTGCTCGTGGAAGGGGCGCTTGTACTCGGCGTAGCGGTTCCAGTCGGCATACGCCCGCTTCACCATGATCTTGCCCTTCTCGACGAGCCGCTCGAGCACCAGCTTGATCTCGAACCCCTTGTACTGGGCCTCCTTCACGCCTCGGACGATGTTCTCGAAGTCGATGAACATCGCCAGTTTCCGGTCATCACTCATCCGTCCTGTCCTTCCCCCCAGAGGGTGCCGCGGTGTCGGTGCTCCAGGGGCGGGCCCATGCCCACCCCCGCACGGTTTCCATTATAGGGTGTCGCCCGCCCAGCCCCGCCGGAATCTCGCGCTGCGTATGACAGCTGCGCGATCTGAGCCGCTGTCACTCCTGACCCCGCGCGGGCACCTGTCGATTCCCGGGGCGGGGCCCTGTACGATGGTCGGGGAGCGGACGCACTCTTGACATCCAGGTGACATCTCGATGCCCCGGGCCGCTTACGATGGGCATGCCCACGAAAGGAGCGTCCTCATGAACGACGCGGAGGGCAAGGACGGACGGGAGCGGGCAGGGTGGGGGAGTGCCGTGGCCCCGCTCTGGCCGCTCGGGCTGGCGCGCATTCTCTACGGCGTCCTCTGGTGGCAGCAGTCCAGGTGGAAGGTGCCGTCGGACGACTTCGGCAGGAAGTCCGGGGGCGGGCTCTGGTACTGGGTGCAGCAGGAGATCCAGTACCCGACCGTGGGGGCCTATCGAGATGTCCTCGTCAGCGTGATGCTCCCGAACTGGACCTTCTTCGGCTGGATGACGCTCCTCACCGAGATGTTCATCGGCGCGACGCTGATCCTCGGTCTCGCCACGCGGCTCGGCGCGCTCGTCGCCCTCGGCATGGCGGCGAACATCACCGTCGGCATCCTGAGCGTCCCTCACGAGTGGGGCTGGACCTACGCCATGCTCATCATGTTCGCGGCGATCTTCATGCTCACCGGGGCCGGGCGCAGCGTCGGCGTGGACGCCTTCCTCGTGCGTCCGCTCGAGCGGGCGGCCGCGCGAGGAAGCCGGGCCGCCAGGCTCCTGCGCTGGCTCGTCTGACGCACGTGCGGGCGACCCTCGTCATTCCCGCTCTGGACGAGGCCGCGGTCATCGGCGAGCTGGTTCGCCGCGTGCCGCGCGGGGCCGTCACCGAGATCGTGGTGGTGGACAATGGGTCCACTGACGGCACCGGGGCTGTGGCTGCCCGCAGCGGCGCCCGCGTGGTGATGGAGCCGCGCCGCGGCTACGGGTCGGCCTGCTGGGCCGGGGTGAGCGCGCTCGCTCGCGACACCGACGTGTTGGCGTTTCTCGACGGTGACGGCAGCCAGCGGCCGGAGGACTTGCCGGATGTCCTGGCTCCGCTGGCAAGGGGCGACGCCGACCTCGTGCTCGGCGCCCGTCGGCTCTCGGGCGGGCATCCTGCGCATGCCTTGCTGGGGACGCGCCTGGTGGCGCGCTACGTCGCCTGGAGGTTCGGTGTGCGGGTCACCGACCTCGGCCCGCTGCGCGCCATCCGCGCCGATCTGCTCCATCGCCTGCAGATGCGCGACCGCGCCTTCGGGTGGCCGGTGGAGATGGTCGTGAAGGTGGCCGCGCTCGGCGGGCGGATCGTGGAAGTGCCCGTGTCCCATGCGCCCCGGCTGGCAGGGCGCTCGAAGGTGTCGGGGACGCTCGTCGGCAGCGTGCGCGCAGGCTACGGCTTCCTGAAGGCAGCCCTCCGGGCGGCCGCTGAGCTGCGTCCGTGAGCGCGAGGATGCAGGCAGCGGCCCTGGCCGGCGCCGGTCTCGTGGCTGCCTGTGCGGCGCTGGCCCGCGTGCCCAACCTCGCCCAGGCTCCGGTGACCTTCCTGCTCCTCTTCGCGGGCGCGTTTGCGTGCTACGCGCTGGGCGCGTGGGGGCTCCACGAGTCGCGCGGGGGCAGGGCGATGCTCCTTGTGCTCCTCGTAGCCGGCGCAGCTCGCCTGGCGCTGCTGCCCGCCGCGCCGACGCTGTCGACCGACGCGTACCGCTACGTCTGGGACGCGCGGGTCGCCAGTGCGGGGATCAGCCCGTACCTCCATTGGTTCACCGCGCTCAAGGCCAATATCGACGAGATCGCCGGGCTCGTGCCGCTGGCCTCGCGGGTCGGCGCCGAGGGCGTGAACCTCCAGCGGCTGGTCTACAACGGCCTCGGCCTCGCCACAGCGGAGCAGTCGCTCCACGGACGGCTCGTCGAGCGCGAGGAGGCGCTGATCCAGCACGCGGCGGCGGCCGCCCGGGGCGCCGGGATCGTCTTCTCCGCGTCCGGAGCGGTGGCGCCCGAGGTGAGCCTCAACCCGGCGCAGGAGGACCGGCCCTGGAGCGCCTGCCGCCGTCCCTGGAGCCTCGTGTACGTGACAGTGCACGGGAACGTGCTGCCCTGCTGCATCGCTCCGTGGATCACGGCACACTACGACGGCATCGTCCTCGGCAATCTCTTCCGTCAGTCGCTCGCGGAGATCTGGTGGGGCCCGCGCTATCTCGAGTTCCGGGACGCCATCCAGACCGAGGCGCCTCCCGAGCCGTGCCGCGGCTGTGGCGTGAAATGGAGTCTGTAGCCGGGCCCCCCGCGGTATATTCTGACCGTGCACGGCCAGGGGTACCGCTTCGCGGGATGAGCGCTCGCGCATGGGGCTGAAGGACGCCGTCGAGCGCTTCGCCATCTGGCTCGTCATGTCGCGCGCCAAGACCCCGCGGAGCCCCACGATGACAGCCAGAGGAGCGATCCGGATGAAGGAGACGCCGCCCGATCTCGCGCACCGCGTTCCGCCCGGCCAGGTGCTGACCGACAAGTGGCCGGTGCTCACTTACGGCCTCACGCCGCGCTTCGATCCCGCGCGATGGAGTTTTCGCTGCTTCGGGCTGGTCGAGGAAGAGGTGCGCTTCACCTGGGAGGAGTTTCTCGCCCTGCCGCGCACCGAGATCGCGTGCGACATCCACTGCGTGACGCGCTGGTCGCGGCTGGACAACCGCTTCGAGGGCGTCCACATCCGCGAGATCATGAAGCGCGTCCGCCTCAAGCCCGGGGCCCGCGCCGTGATGATCCACGCCGACCCCGACTACACGACCAACCTGCCGCTCGAGGCGCTGGTGCAGGACGACGTGCTGCTGGCCCTCAAGCACGACGGGCGCGACCTCGAGCCCGAGCACGGGGGCCCGCTCAGGCTTGTCGTCCCGAAGCTCTACTTCTGGAAGAGCGCCAAGTGGCTGCGCGGTTTCGAGTTCCTCGACGTGAACCCGCCGGGCTTCTGGGAGGTCAACGGCTATCACATGCAGGCCGACCCCTGGAAGGAGGAGCGGTACTCCGATCAGGAGACGCGCGCCATGCAGACGATGCGGGCCGAGGCGGCGCGCAAGCTCCGCGGCCGATGACGTCCAACCTGGAGGAGCGGTTCCAGACGCTTCACGAGATCGTCAAGGCCGCGCGCCAGAACCTCGAGCCCGGCCCCTGGGATTACCTCATCGGCGGCGCCGAGAGCGAGACCACCCTCCGGCGGAACCGCCAGGCCCTGGACTCCATCGCGTTTCGCCCGCGGGTCCTGCGGGACGTCTCGAGGATCGACGGCGCCTCGACCCTGTTCGGACGGCCGGTCCGCATCCCGGTCATGGTGGCCCCCATCGGCTCCATCGAGACCTTCACACCGGGCGGCGGGGCCACCGCCGCCAAGGCGGCCGCCGAGTTCGGGATTCCTCTGATGCTGTCCTCGGTCTGCAACCCCGGGCTCGAGACCGTCGCCTCCGCGGCCGACGGCTTCCGCATCTTTCAGCTCTATGTGCGGGGCGACGACGGCTGGGTGGACGACCACGTCAGGCGGGCGGTTGACCACGGCTACACGGCCTTCTGTCTCACGGTGGACACCGCCGTCTACAGCCGTCGCGAGCGCGATCTGGCCCGGCGGTTCGTGAAGCCCTGGCGCGTGCGCGCCACCGGCGTGGACTACCAGGCCGGCCTCACGTGGGACCACGTCAAGCGCTTCAAGGACACCCACGCGATTCCCCTGATCCTGAAGGGCATCGCGACCGCGGAGGACGCGGCGCTGGCCTGCGACCTCGGAGTGGACGGCCTCTACGTGTCGAATCACGGGGGGCGACAGCTCGATCACGGCCGCGGCACCACGGAGGCGCTCCCGGAGGTGGTGGCGGCCGTGGGCGGCCGGGCCACGATCATCGTGGACGGCGGGTTCCTGCGGGGCACCGACATCGTCAAGGCCGTCGCGCTGGGGGCAGCCGCGGTCGGGATCGGGCGGCTCGCCTGCTTCGGGCTGGCGGCAGCGGGACAGGCCGGCCTCGTGCGGGTTCTCGAATTGCTGGAGGAGGAGATCCGCATCTGCCTCGGGCTCCTGGGCGTGGAGCGGCTGGCGCAACTCGACCGCTCCCACCTGCACCCGGCGACGCCCGTGGCCCTGCCGCACGCGACCAGCGCCTTCCCCCTCCTGGACGAGGCGATCCCCTCATGACGGGGTTGCGCTTCGGTGAGCCGGCGCCCGATTTCACGCTGCCTTCCACGGCGGGGGCGGACATCAGTCTCTCGGCCCTCCGCGGGCAGAACGTGGTGCTCGTCTTCTACTGCTTCGACTGGGGGAGCATCTGAACGCCGGAGCTCACCGACCTGGTCAAGGTCGACGCTCGGCTCCGGGAGCGCGGCGCCGTCCTCCTCGGCATCAGCGCGGACAGCACCTTCTCGCACGCCGCCTACGCTGAGGCGCGCGGCTTCCCCTTCCCGCTGCTGAGTGACATCCACCGGACGGTCATCCGCGCGTACGGCGTGCTCGACGAGGCGCGGAATGTCGCCTGGCGCTCGACCTTCATCGTGGACCGCGAGGGCGCGCTCCGCTGGGGCCAGGCGGGCGACCGTCACATGGTGCGGGACGGCGCCGAGATCCTGCGCGTCCTCGATGTGATCGCGGGCCTCCGCGCGCGCTGACCCCGGCGAGCAGGCCGCTGAAAAAGGCCCATCTGCGGAGGTACGGCGCTGGTCGCTCCTCGCTCACCGTGGCTCGCTCACGCTCGCCCGGATCTCCGGATCCGACCACCTCGCCTCCGGCTCGGCTCGCCAAGCGGAGTACGCCTCGCTCGTCGTCTCCCTCGCCGCCTTGCATCTGGACCTTTCTTGGACGGCCTGCGGAGTGTTTCCGCGTCCTGCTCGGCGCGCGGCCCCTTCCGCAGCGCGGGTCATCGCGCCGCGCGGCGAACCCGCGCGAGGGCCAGCGCGGCGCCCGTGGCCGGCAGAGCGGCCGTCAGCAGGAACAGGAGGCGGAAGCCGGCATGCGGCAGGATCATCCCCGAGCCGATGGCGCCTGCGGCGATCCCCAGCTCCAGCGCCGTGTAGTAGGTCCCCATCGCCTTGCCCCGCTCGGCCGCCGGCACGAGGTCCACGGTCCAGGCCATGAGTGGCGGCTGCGCGGTGCCGAAGCCGAGGCCGTGAAGCGCGCCCGCGAGCACGAGGCCCCACGGCCCGCGACCCGCTGCCAGGGCCGCCAGCGCCGCGGCGGTGAGAACGAGGCCGATGGCCGCCACCGGGGCGCGCCCCAGCCGGTCCGAGACCTGCCCCGCATAGCCCCTCACGGCGGCCACCACCAGCGCGAGCACGAGGAAGAAGAGGCCCGGGTTCGTGCCCTGGGATTCCGCATAGAGCGGGAGGTACGCCGCCATCAGCCCGTGAGTCCACATGAGGCAGAAGACGATGACGCAGGGGTAGGCCACCCTGCGGCTCAGCATTGCCCCGAGGCCGAGCCGGACGGCCGCCGGCGCCGGCAGGGTCTCCCGCTGCACGACGGCCAGGGCCAGCGCTGCCAGGGCGACGGCCGCCGAGATGGCGAAGAGCCAGGAAAAGCCCAGGCGCCCCGACAGCCAGACGGCGATGAGCGGCCCCAGCGCCAGCGCGACGTTGCTGGCGGCGCCCCAGAACCCCAGGATCTCCCCGCGACGCGCGGGCGGCGCCAGATCCGCGACCATGGCGGCGCTCCCGGTGGGATAGAGCCCCATGCCGGCGCCGTGAACGAGGCGCACGCCGAGCAGCGCGATGGCCGTGCGGCTCATGCCGTAGAGGAGGGAGGCGGCGAGGAAGAGCGCCGCCCCCGCCAGCATCAGCGGCCGGCGGCCGAAGCGGTCCGCCGCCCAGCCGGCCACGGGTTTCACGAGCATGGAGGAGACGGCGAAGAAGCCGATGATGAGGCCGATGAGCGATTCCGGGATGCCCAGGCCGCGCGCGTACAGCGGCAGCGCCGGGAGCAGCAGGTAGAAGGAGAGGAAGAAGGTGAAGGCGCCGACCCAGAGGAGCAGGAACTGCGGCGAGAGGATGCGGCCGGCAGAGGCGCTCACCGGCGGAGTCTAGCCTTGCGCTGCTCGATGCGTCAATCGCGTCACAGGCCTGACCAGCGCCCCGCGCCCGCTGGGCGAGTTCGCGACGCCGGCGGAGCTGCGCGCGGCAAGGGCCGCCGCTCGCCCCGGAGCGCGGCCCCCGATCAGCTGAGGCGTTCGATCCCCGGGAAGCCGTCGAAGCCGGAATCGAAGCTCAGGATGCGGCGGATGCCCTCTCGTTCCATGACAGCCACGTGGATGGCGTCCCGGGCCGACAGGCGCCGGCTCCCGAGGACGATGGTGCGTGCGCGCGCGACGGCCGGGAGATCGACCGGAAAGACCTCGTCCACCAGGCCCAGCACGGCATCGAAGGCCGGCTGGATCGCGTCGAGACGGTCGATGGCGACGTAGCGATGGAGAATCTCCTGGAGCACCTCGGCGTCGGTCACGAGGCGCTCCCGCTCGGCGATGCAGCGCTCCAGGAGCCGCTGCGCGTCCGCCTTCAGGGGATGCGGGGCCCCCACCAGGTACATGGGGATGTTGGAGTCGACGAGGATCATCGGCGGGGTTCGCCGACGTACCCGCGTTCAATCTCCGTGAGCATCTGGCCGATCTCGCCGGTCGGGAAGGCGTGACGGGTTGCGGCCCGCACCACCTCGAGTTTCTTCCCCGCATCGCCGAGGGGCGCCCGGCGGCTGGCCGCCCGCAGGGCCTGGCGAACCCATTCCGCGACGGTCATGTGTTGCCCTTGTGCGATCCGCTGGATCTCGCGGAACTCACGCTCTTCGAGAAGGACTTGCAGGCGCTTGCTCATGGTGTGAGTCTATATCAGTACCGACTTCACCAGCCGCATTCCTCACAGGAGGCATCGCCACGCATGAACCACTGGCCGCCTGGAAAGTGGCCCGCGCCCGGGCCCGAGTTCCTCGAGAGCACGTACTACCTCGACTGGGCGACCCCCGAGGTGGGCGCCTTCGCCGAGCGCGCCGCGGCGGGTGAGACGAGCGCCATCGGGCGAGCCGTCCGGCTCTTCTACGCCGTGCGCGACGGCTGGCGCTACGACCCCTTCTCCATCCGGCTCGACCCGCGACGGTACGTCGCCAGCAACGTCCTGAAGGCGCGGGGGGTGTTCTGCATTCCGAAGGCCGTGCTCCTGACCGCGGCGGTACGGGCGGCGGGAATCCCGGCGGGGATCGGCCTGTCGGACGTGGTCAACCACCTGACCACCGAGAAGCTCAAGGCAAGGATGGGCGGCAAGACGGCGTTCATCCATCACGGCTACGCGGTGCTCTGGCTCGACGGGCGGTGGGTCAAGGCGGCGCCCGCCTTCAACATCGAGATGTGCCAGCGTTTCGGCGTGCGGCCCACCGAGTTCGACGGGCGCTCGGACGCGATCTTCCAGGAGTTCGACGTCGCCCAGCGGCGCCACATGGAGTACACCCGCGACCACGGCCTCTGGTCGGACTTTCCCTACGAGCGAGTCGAGCGGGATTTCCGCGAGTTCTACCCCGCCGAGCTTTTCGCCGAGGCGCCGGACGAGCGCTTCGAGGAGGGCGTGCCCGTCCGCTGAGGCTGCGGGCTACCCGACACCCAGCACGATCTTCCCGAACTGTCCGGCACCCTCCATGCGGCGGTGGGCGGCTGCGGCCTCCTCGAGCGGGAAGACGTGATCCACCGACGGACGCAGTCCGCCGCGGTCGTGAAGCGCCAGCATGGCCTCGAACTCCCGCGGGCTGCCCATGGTGGTGCCGAGCGCGCTGATCTGCCTCCAGAACAGGCTCCGCAGCACGATCTCCTCTTCCACACGCAGATACTCGGCTGCGCCCGGCTCCCGCAGCACGACGGCTTTCATGGCGTCCTCCCTCGAGCCGATGTTGGTGCGATGCCACGGCGGCGGCCACAGATCGCACTTGACCACGGCCCGGTATCGCGGTACTAGTGCATCCGCCAGGGGCCATGATATCCGACCAGCTCGTGGAGTTCCTGCACGGCCCGTCGTTCCTGCACCTCGGCACGCGCGACGCCGACCTCCGTCCGGCCCACACCGCCGCCGTGGGCGCGGTGGCTCACGATGACCGGCGAACCGTGACGGTCTTCGTCCCGGCGGCCCGAGCGGGGCGAGCCCTGGAGCACCTCCGGCAGAACGGCCGCGTCGCGCTGGGCGCGGGCCAGATGAGCCACGAGGCCTATCAGTTCAAGGGGACCTTCCTGTCCTCTCGGCCCACCGACGAGGCGGACATCGCCCGGCAAGAGGCCTTCCGCCTCCGCTTCCTCGATTCCTTGCGCCAGGGCTACCCGGAGGAGATCGCGAGGCCCCTCTCCCTCGGCTTCGCGTACCGGCCGGGGGTCGCCATCACCTTCCGCGTTGAGGAGATCTTCCGCCAGACTCCCGGGCCCGGCGCCGGGGAGAAGCTGGCCTGAGACGAGCCGCCACCATGGCACTCCTGCCCGAGGAGATCAAGCCAGCGATGCAGGGGGTGATCCCCTCCGACGTCGTGACCTGCGCGCGCGACGGCACGCCCAACACCACGGCGATCTCCCAGGTCTACTACGTGGACGCCGACCACGTGGCGCTCTCTCACCAGTTCTTCAACAAGACGGTTCGCAACGTGCGCGAGAACCCGCGCGCCGCCGTGTGGCTCATCAGCCCGAAGACCTTCGACAGCTGGGACCTGGAGGTGGAGTTCGAGCGCTCGGAGACCAGCGGCCCCGTCTTCGAGACGATGGACATGCAAGTCGAGGCCATCGCTTCCATGGTCGGCATGAAGGGGATCTTCAAGCTGCGGGCGGCGGACATCTACCGCGTGATCTCGGTCACGAAGAACGTCGATGAGCGCATCTCCCTCGGCGAGATCGCCGATGGGCGCTGAGGGCACCGACCCACTCGGTCTCCGGGAGCAGATCGCCCAGAACCAGCGCACCATCGATCGGCTGAACCGGGAGCTCGCCAAGAAGTCCGACGAGGTCCGGATCATCCAGCAGATCTCCTCGGCGATCACCTCGACGCTGGACCTCGACCACGTCCTCGAGATCGTCCTCGGCGCCATGGACCGCGTCCTGGGCTTCCAGCACTCGATGATCCTCCTCAAGGATCCGGCCGCCGAGAGGCTCCGGCTCTTCGCGAGTCGCGGCTACGATGCCCCGGGCCTCGGGGCCGAGGTGGGCTTCGGCGAGGGGGTCATCGGCGTGGTCGCCGAGCGGAAGCGGATGATGCGCGTCGGGAACCTCGGCATGAGCCGGAGCTATCTCCGGAGCGTGCGAGCCCGGATGGAGGCGACCGGCCAGATGGGGGCGGTCGAGACCGCCTCCCTGCCCGGTCTCCCGGACGCCCAGAGCCAGCTCGCCCTCCCCCTGCTCGTCAAGGACCGGCTCGTCGGGGTCCTGGTGGTGGAGAGCCCCAGGCCCAACGCCTTCGACGAGCTGGACGAGCTGCTCCTGGGGATCGTGGGCAACCAGGCCGCCACGGCCATCGACAATGCCCGGAGCTACCAGCTGGTCGAGAAGCTCAGCCGGCTCAAGCGATTCTTCTCCCCGCAGCTCGCCGAGGCCATCGTCACGGGCGGTGCCGACGACCCGCTCAAGACCCATCGCCGCGAGGTCACGGTGGTCTTCCTCGACCTCCGCGGCTTCACGGCCTTCGCGGAGACCTCCGAGCCCGAGGAGGTGATGGGGGTCCTGCGCGAGTACCACGCCGAGATGGGCAGCCTCATCCTCTCCCACGAGGGCACGCTGGAGCGCTTCACGGGCGACGGCATGATGATCTTCTTCAACGACCCCACCCCCGTGCCCGACCCGGCCGAGCGCGCGGTCCGGATGGCCGTGGCGATGCGGGAGCGCGTGGCGACGCTCCTCGGCAAGTGGCGCAAGCGGGGGTACGACCTGGCTCTTGGCGTCGGCATCGCGGAGGGCTACGCCACGATCGGCGCCATCGGCTTCGAGGGCCGGTGGGATTACGGCGCCATCGGCACGGTCACCAACCTGGCGGCGCGCCTGTGCGGCGAGGCCCGGGGCGGCCAGATCCTCGTCTCGGCACGCGTGGCCGCGGAGGTGGAGGACCTCGTCGAGACCGAAGAGGTGGGCCCGCTCGCCCTCAAGGGGCTCACCAAGCCCATCCTGGCCTTCGACATCCTGCGGCTCAAGAGCCGCGTCTGACCGGACCATCGGGCGCGGCCTCCGGGGGCCGCCCGCCTGGCTCGAAGGTCCTCGCGCAAGGAGATCCCGCCGAGCAGTGGGAGGTCACGCCGCTCCAGGGCCTCGCCGCGCGCGCCGAGGCGGAGCGGACCGTCCTCGCCCACATCAAGAAGCGGCTGTCGGCGGGCCTGGCGCCCTTCAGGATCCTATCCGCGTACCGCACCGCGTGCCGGATGAGGTCGGGATAGCTCGTGCCGTTAGGACATGAGCCCGCTAGCCTCCATGGCCGCTTGGCGGCTCCCGGTACTCCTCGCGCGTGATGCGATACACCAGGGCCGGGCGTCCCGCGACCTCGATGGAGTCCACCGGCCGCTCGCCCAGCCTCAGCGCCACCCGGATCGAGGCGGCGTTCTCCGCGTGGATCAGGCTGATGACTTGCGGCTCCCGCAACTCGGCAAAGGCGAACCGGAGGGCGGCGGTTGCCCCCTCGGTCGCATACCCGCGGCCCCAGAAGGGGCGGCGCAACATCCAGCCGAGCTCGAACCCGGGCCATCCCTCCGGGTTCCAGAACCCGATCCGCCCGACCAGCGCGCCCGAAGCCCGCTCCGTCGCGGCCCACATACCGTAGCCGCGCAGGGACCAGTGCCCGATCATCATCGCCAGGTTGCGCCACGCGAGGGGACGCGACAGCGGCTCTCCGTCACCGATGTACCGCATGCCCTCGGGATCCCCGCACATCTCCGCATAGGCGGAGAAGTCTGACTCGCGGAGCATGCGCAAGGTCAACCGGTCCGTTTCGAGGGTGATCATGCGCGGGTGAGGGGCGCGTCGGGTCACCCGGCTCGACGCCCGGTCAGCCGACGTCGAGCCACTCGAACCACACCGGGTGGTTGGCCTTGTACCACTCGAGCACCGTCCGGATCGCGGCCTGCTTCTCGCGCGGCATCACCTTCTCATCGACCCGATCGAGACGCACGCGTATCCGGTCCCCGACGTGCTCGAGCGCCTGCGGGAGCATCGTCTGCAGCTCGTTGCGGATCCGCCCCGAGTCGGAGATCTTGACCGGCCGTGCAGTGTGGTCGACGCCCGACAGGAAACGCACGAGCAGCGGGCTGAAGACAAGATCGGA
>Ga0209211_10009429_pt1 | contig 13013 bp, 7 predicted proteins | sample RifGroA2_FD_183992 | JGI IMG/M metagenome (GOLD analysis project Ga0209211, IMG submission 183992) | Groundwater microbial communities from Rifle, Colorado, USA - Groundwater A2 (SPAdes) (version 2) | ecosystem: Environmental > Aquatic > Deep subsurface > Groundwater | place: Rifle, Colorado... | reverse complement strand
CCCGCCGCTATCGTCAGGTCCTGGCCGCCGCCAGCCAGCGTGTTGCTGAAGAGGATCGCGCCACCGTTGGAGTTCAACGTAGTCGCGCTTCCCAAGGTGACCGCGCCAGTGAAACTCATCGAACCGACGTTCAGCGTGCCGTTCAACGTGGTCGCGCCGGCTGCGTCCGTCAGCGCGCCAGCGATCGAACCGCCGTTGCCGGTGTAGGTGTCTGTATTGTTACCGCCAGTGAGATTGCCCACGCCGGTGTATGTCGTAGTGTCGCCATTAATCACGGTTCCCCCGTTGGCCGTGTCAAGGCTCCACACGTTGCCGGCAAGATTCCGCCCTACGAGGGTTGTGGTCGCACCGTTACCGGTGATGGTGTCGCCACCTGCGGTGTCATTGATCGTGACGTTGCCGACAAAGGCAGCAGCATTGATCGTATTCGCTGCTGCGCCACCGGTCAGGGTTGCCGAGCCGATGTTGGTGAAGTTCATCGTGGTCGAGCCAGTACGAGCCAAGCTGGAAAGACCCAGCGTCATCGTCGCCGCATTGTCGATGACCACCAAGCTGTCGGTAGCTTGGTTACCCGCTGCTGTAACCGCCGAGCCATTTACTGGAGCCGCCAGCGTCAGTGTACCGCCAGCCGCACCTGTACCAAAGTTCAGATTGACCGCCCCTGTGGTTGTGATGCCACCCGTAGCTGCCACTGTCAAATTAGTTCCGGCATTTAGAGTGACAGCACCGTTGCCGCCAGCCGCAGTATTATCGATAGCAGCATTGACAAAAATTGAGCCGGTCGACGCTGTAGTCAGAGTCAAACTGGCGGCGGTGCTAAGACCGCCAGTGTCTACGACAGTGATATCGCCCTTTTCAGCACCAGTAACCGGCGACCCGACGGTCGTCACTACGACACTGGCTGCTGCCGTATTGAGGGTGTCCCACCCGACCTTCGATGCCGTTAACCCCGGAACGAACGGGCCAGCCGGACCTCCTGTAACGTCACCCGTAGTGCCAGTCGTCACAATCGAAATATCGGTCGGGTCAAGCAGCCAAGTTCCGATCTTCCCGTTGGTGGCGCCTGCATTCACGCGGATACCCGCGACATCCAGGAAATGTGCCGAAGTTTCGACAAAGCCGCCATTGCCGCTTTGTGCGCCGCCTTGGGCGGAGATAGAGCCATGCACGCGGGTCGCATCGTTGGACCACACAATAACCTTGCCGCCATCACCCGTGCCAACCGCATCCGCATTGATCGTTACGTCCTTACCAACATAGGTCATGCTGGCGTTCTGTTCCGGCCCCTTGCCCTGGAAGTTGCCGCCGACCAGCGCCGTACCGCCAGCGCCGACTCCTGAAACGTCGATCTTCGCCTGATCGAACAGGCCGACGTATTCGCCCAATACCTTGACCGTACCGCCTGCCTGCCCGGCTGCCGTGCCGGAGGCATCCAGGGTGCCGGTGACGCTGACCACGCCGGAGTTGCCGCCGCCCAGCCAGATTTCGCCATTGCGCGATTCGAGGCTGCGGGCGCGGATGACGCCTTCGTTGTTGAGCACGGTGGACATCAGCGCGTCCTTGGCGCTGGCGTTCATCACGACGCGGCCACCATCGGCGACCAGGACGCCGGTATTGTCGGCGCGCGCACCTGCGACGGCGACATTGACCTGAAAACTGAGCATGCCGTCGTGGTCGAAGTCGAGATTGACCGAGTCGCCGGCGGCGAGGCCGATGCTGCCGCCGGTGGCGGTGATGGTGCCGCTGTTGCTTACTTGCGGGGCGATGAGGGCGACGAAGCCGCCGTTGAGGGCATTGATGGTGCCCTGGTTGACCACCGAGCCGGCGCCGCCGTCATTGGTGAAGCTGTACTTGCCGGCGAGGAAGTTGGCGTCGGAAATGCCCAGCGAGGAGGCGACCAGGCCGCCGACATCGACTTGCGCGCCGGGGGCGAACAGGATGCCGCTGGAATTGGTGACGAAAACGTTGCCGTCGGCCGTCATGCGACCGAAGATGGCCGAGCCGTCGCCGCCGAGCACGCGGTTGAGGATGACGGCCGAGGCGCTGGGCTGGGCGAAATTGAGGTGGGCCTGGCTGCCGATGTTGAAGCTGCCCCAATTGACGATGGCGCTGTTGGAAGACTGGTTGACGTCCATGCGCACGCCACTGCCGGTGCTTACAGTGTCCCCAATTACGACCTGCCCGGCGGCGACCTGGCCGTTGGTGGGCAGCGCGGTAGGTAACGGAACATCGACGGCGACGGCCGCCGTGGCGCCCAGCGCCATGACGACGCTGGCGGCCACCACGCCGGAAGCGCGCTTGCCGCGTGTGCGGGCAAATTCAGCGACGGCAACCCAGGTGTTGTGCAGTTCGCTCCAGACCAGACGGTAGGCGCGATTCATGGTGGCGTGCTTGAACATGATGATGTCCTCTTGCGTTGGGTGCGCGCCGAATCAGACGGGGTCCGGTCGACGCGATATTGTGTCTTGCTTCCGCGCGAATGGCACGGCAACAAATCGCGAATCAGAAAAGCTTGCTGAACTGGAAATAGAAGAGCGGGTAGCGCAGCATGTGATCCGCCGTGGCCTTGGTGGTGTCGCGGAAGGCCATGGTGGTGCGCAGATACCAGTCGTTGGGGACTTCCCAGTTGATACCGACGCCGGGGCCGGCGACGCGCCGCAGCAGCGCGGCGTTGGCGGCAAAGTCGGCGGTGGTGGGGCGATTGATCAGGATGGCGCGACCGAAATCGTAGAACCCGGTCAGCACCACGGTACCGGGCAGGCTGTCTTCCAACGGCAGGCGGTAACGCATTTCAAGGTTGGCGAAGTAACCCTGGTCGCCGGCGCCTTCGCCCTGCGGATAGGCGCGCACGGCGTTGGGACCGCCGAGACTGAACTTTTCGCTGGCATCGAGGTTCTTGTTGGTGAACTGCTGGCTGTAGGCGCCGAACAGCGCCAGCCGCTCGGAAACCGCCTGCAGGCGCGACACCATGATGTTGGTCTTGCCGTAGAGCCCGCCGGTCTTGTGGCCAGCCTGGTCGGCGGCCTTCAGCGCCGCATTGCCGAATTTGAGCTCGCCGAGGGTGTAGCCAATGTTGAAAATGTTGATGCCGCCGCCGAACAGACGATCACGGAAGTCGCCGGACAAAGCCAGCAAATTGACATCGGTTTTCTTGAAAGTCTCGGCGCCGGTGGCGAGCTGAATATCGTAGAAATTGCGCTTGTCGGCCTGCCCGATCAGCATGAGGTTGGTGTTGCGCGAACGGATAAATGGATGCATGGCCACCAGCGATTCGACTTGCGCCACGCCATTGACCTTGAGCGGTTCGAAGACGGGCATGCCAAGACGGTACTTGAGTTCCGAGTAGGCGCCGCCGACCTTGGTGCCCCACGGGCCAACCGGGAAAAGGGCGGAGGCGCGGGCAAAACGCAGGTTGCCGTCGATGGCGTTGGTGGCGCGCACATTGATGATTTCGCCCATGCCCAGCAGGCTGTTGCCGTCCACGCCGGCGCCGGCCCGATGCTGACCCGTGTAGATTGAGCCGTTGGCATCGAAATCGAGGTTGGCGTCGAAGGTCTTGCCGCGCTTGACCCGGATGGTCAGATCGGCGGTTCCCGGCGTTGCGCCGGGGGCGAAGCTGCTGGTCGCGACGAGACCGCGCAGATCATGGATCTGGAACAGGGCGCGCTCGACATCGGAGGTCTGGATCAGCACGCCTTCTTGCAGCGGATCGAGGTAGGACTCGAGCAGGGAGCGACTGATCGGCACGTCGGGATCGACTTCGAGCCGGACTTTGCCGAGACGCCCTTCGAGTACCAGCAATTCAACTATGCCGTCGACAATCTTCTGCTCGGGAACGACGACATCGGCGAGAAAGTAGCGGCGTCCGGCCAGTTCGCGCTTGACCGCCGCAGCGGCATCGAGCAGATCCTGAAAGCGCTTGTTGGGGCCGATAAAGGGAGCCAGCACTTCCGCCATGTCGGCTTCCGAGGCGACCGTCAGGCCTTTGATGCGGAAGCCCTTGATGTCGAGCCGCATGCCTTCGACATCGGTGATGGCCTTGGCCTTGGAAAAAGTATCATCGATCCTGAGCCCGGGATCGGGGCGTACCACCGCCGGAGGCAGCGTTTTCAGAATCTCGCCGGCACCAGGCGCGGTCTGCCCGAAAGCGGCGCCGCAACACAACACCAACGCCGCCATGCAGACACCCCAAAAACGCCACGGCCTTGCGCCCGGCAATTGTTCCATGCTCATTATGTGTATTACCTCACAAAATCGGGACGTCTTCTTGTTTGCCGCAGTCTACTTGGGCCGCCATAAAATGGCAAGGAACCCAATGGCCGATGATCACTTGGTACGCCGACCGAGTCAATACACTTACACCTATTAAATCAACGTCGTTAGCGAATGTTGTTGTTGTTGTACCACAGGTTTGGAATCGGCAACTTTACGAACTTACAGATCAGTAACCACGGGTCGGCAGCCGGGGCGGGGGTTGGTAACCAAGATCGAGCGCCTTTTTCTCGAACCGGGCGACATCCGCAATGAAACCGTCGCGGTTGTAGATCTCCGCCAGCTCCCAGCTAGCCACGCCGCTGCCCAGTTCGGCGGAGAAATGCAGCCATTGCTCCATCCGCCGGGGACTGGCGTCGACACCCGCCGCGCCGGTCTTGTAGGCGAGGGCAATGCCATACGCCGCGTCCTTGTCGCCACGCACGGCCTTGCGCAGATTTTCGCGGTAGCCACTGTCGCCCACGGCGTCTTCAAAAAAGTCCCCGGAAAGACCGGCCGAGCGCTGAATCTCCAGCGCTCGGCGAGCGCTCGCCGCAATAACTCCGACCTGGTGCGCGAACTGGCTGGCGGCAAAGTCGCGCTCGAATTGCTCACACAACACGATCAAGCTGGCGGGGCGCAGCGCTGTCTGGATTTCCTGCCAGCGGGCCTCCATTCCGGTGGGGTCGTTCTTAACCGCGGTCGACTGCGGCAGATTATCGAATCGCCGCAATTTTTTTGACTGGACCACCTTGAGCTTGGCCACAGCCTTGGGTCGGGCTTCGGCCCTGAGTTGAGGTTTGACCTTGACCTTGGTCTTGGCCTTGGGCTGACGTTTGATCCGACTCTTGGGCTTGGGTTTGTGAATCCGGTGTTTCACGACCGCCTTCCGGACGCGGTCGGTCGCATTTCTGGGAGGAGCGCCAGCCTCCTCGCGGACAAGAACAGCGGGAGTCGCCGGCTGAATCCCGCCAACCCACGCGCGGGTCTGGGCGAGTGCCGCACCGGCGCCGATCGCCATCGCCATGACGATGCACCACGACGCGCTCCGGCCGAAGCCAGCCACCTCAGTAACCACGAGTGGCCAGCCGGGGTGGAGGCCGGTAGCCGAGGTCGAGCGCCTTTTTCTCGAACCTGACCGCATCGCCGAGTTGTCCGCTGTGGTTATAAATCTCTGAAAGCTCCCAGCTCGCAATGCCGTTGCCCAGTTCCGCGGCGAAGCGCAACCATTGCTCTGTCCGGCGCGGATTGGCCGCCACGCCCGCGCTGCCTTCACGGTAGGAGACGGCTATCCGGTGCGCCGAGTCCTTGTCGCCGCGCAGCGCCTTGACGAGATCGTCGCGGTAGCCCTTGTCGCCAACCGATTCTTCGAAAAGATCGCTGGACAGCCCAGCCGACCGCTGGCTATCCGCCGCCTGACGAGCGCCGGCGATAATCACCCGAATCTGCTGACTGAATTCGCTGGCGGGAAAATCACGTTCGAAGTCCTCGCACAAGCGGATCAGCCGCGCCGGCCTGAGAGTCGTTTGAATGACCTGCCAGCGTGGCTCCGTCTTGCTTGGATCGGCTCCGGTTGGCGACACAAGCTGTTGTTTCTTGCGATCGGATCGTCGCAATTCGAGTTGTCGATTGCGGATCACGAACCGACCGCGCAGGTTGGTGGTGCTTTCCGGAAACTGGGGCGGGATTGTTATCTTGACCTTGTCGAACTCCGCCTTGACGCGGGATTGACAATCAATGGCGGCGATCCGGAACAAGTCATCGATCGGCGTCACGCCATTGGCATCCTTCAGGACATCGACCAGGGCGCCGACAAAAAAGGTATTGCGATCCGGGCTGACGGGCGCCAAAGCAGGACGCCCGGCACGAGTGGCGAAAAAAACCAGCGTACCCTCGGGAGCCACTATCTGATTGAACTCGTCGACACCCTTGCGAATCAAGGGGTCGGTGCGACAAGCGTCGATCAGCGCGATGCTGATACCGGGGTAACGCTGCGGCAGGGCGACGAGAACATCTTCGGCCAAGCGCAGGGACGAACTCAGCGCTTTTTCGGACGATGGATCCACGCCCGCCGGTACCAGATAGTTCCGACCGGTCGACTGAAACCCGTGGCCGCAAAAATAAAATACCGCGGCGAGCGAGCCCGGCAGGTTTTTTTCAGCTTCGCCGCGCAATTGCGCATTGAACTCGGCGAGCACCCGCGTCATCGCCGCCGCGTCAAGGTCCCGGTAGTCCTTTACCTTGAATTCGTAGTACTCAAGAACATCCTTCAGATCAGCGACGTTCTTGTGCGCCGGGGCAATATCCTTGCGGTTCGGATAATCCCGGTTGCCGATCAGCAAGGCAAACTTGGCACGCGGTACGAAAGCGTCCTGAATCGGCTCTCCGCCGGTCTGGGCGAACAACTCGGGAGAAACCGGCAGGGCGCCCAGCGCCAGCCCGGCGCCGCCAGCGAGCAGCAGGCTACGCCGCCGCGCGCTGCGAGGAGTCTCCAGCGCCAACGGTGTCTTTTGCGGTCCGCCGCTTGTCACGGCACAGAACGTGCAACCCGGAAACCCAGATTGTCGTGTCGCTCGTCTTTCGATTCGCGATCCCGATAGGCGCTGCGCACCGTGGCTGGCGTGCTGTTCCAGGCGCCGCCACGAAATGCGCGTTCGGTGCAGGCTCCGGAAAGACGCGCCTGCGCCAACGCCGGCGCGCCGGCGTAGCCTTCGTTCCAGCAGTCCTCAACCCACTCCCAGGCATTGCCCAGCATGTCGTGCACACCGAAGGAATTGGCCGGGAAACGGCCTACCGGCGAGGTATATTTGAATCCATCGGAACACGGAAACATTGGCGTCCCCGGTGAAACGGCCTTTATCGACGTATCGGCGACGCTGGCGTAGCGACAGACAGCGGCGTCGTCGGTTTCGGCCCAATGTCGCTTGCCGGTGCTTCCGGCACGGGCGACGTACTCCCACTCCGCCTCGTTCAGCAACCTGTACTTCTTGCCGGTTTTCTTGCTCAACCACGCGACATAGGCCTGCGCGTCGTCCCAACTGACGCAGACCACCGGCTCGTCGTCTTTCTGCTCAAAACCCGGATTTTCCCAGTCAGCCTTCGGGTTCTTGTGGAAACGGCCACCGCTGGTTGAATGGCATCCCGCCTTGCGCGGACGATCCGTTTCGATGGAAAACGCCGCATACTGGGCGCGGGTGACCTCAAACTTGCCAACCGCAAAGGGACCCGCAACCCGCACACGATGGGGCGGCTCCTCGTCGGGCTCGCGAGGTTTCTGGTCCGGCCCGCTGCCCATCACATACTCCCCCCCCGGTACCGTCACGACCTCGGGACATTGTGCACAATCCCGGATCAGGGTTCCGCTGGCCGGCGCCACGCCTGCACTCGCTACCGCCGCAACGGCAGGTGACGCCGGCGACAGAACCGGCGTCGGCGTCACCAAAGCCAGTTGCGCCGGCACGGGTGAAGTAGGTGGAGCGGGCGAAGCGGGCGGAGCGGGCGGAGCGGGACGCGCCGCCGCCTTTACCGGAGCTGGCAGCACACCGCCGTACTTTGTCACCATCCAGCGGGCGTAGGCCGCGTGTTGCGCGCCGGAGAACTTCTCCAGATAGCCGAGGTAATCCGCAGGATTCCGGCTGTCCTTGATCCGATCCCAGTGGGCCTTCTCCTGCACCGGGTCGTAAGGCGCCACCTCTTCTTCCGCAGCCGCTTCATGCTTTGCCGCCGCTGGTTGAACGGGGCTCTTCAGCGCCGCAAGGTCTTCGGAAACGTTGAAATGAAACTCGCCAACCACCGAACTCGACGTCCATGGCACTTGTTCGCCGTTGGTCTCCTGCACCACACTCGAGCGTACCCGGCCGAAAACCTTGTCAATGTCCGTATCCCTGGTTTCGAGCGAGCGCAACAAATGCTTGGTGTAAAGACCATTTCGACCACCGCCATCAGACGCCGTGGAACCCGGCGAGGTGGCGTAGGCGATGAAGGTGCCTTTTTCGGCGCGACCGACGTTCATCACGGCCAAGCCTTTAGCCGAACGCTTGGCCGTTTGGAATGGATTATTGCGGCAGGCATCGAGAATCACGACATTGACTCGATTGCCCGCCTCGGCCATGCGCGACAGGACATACTCGGCACTGATCGACCGGTAGGCGATGTCGGCTTCGCTGTCGAAGCTAATGTCCACGGGAAGCAGAAAGTTCTGATCCTTCAACTGGATACCGTGACCGGCAAAGAAGAACAGGCCGATCCCCCCCTTCTGCAGATATTTGGCGAAGATTTCGACCGCCTCCTTCAGGCCGCGCTCGCCGACGTTCTCGCGCACCAGCACGTTGAAACCATTCTTTTCCAGCGCATTCGCCAGATCGCTGGCATCGTTCGCCGGATTTTCAAGCGGCGCCGCCTTGTAGTCGGAGTTGCCGATGATCAAGGCCACGCGAGCCTCGGGAGACGCAGGCTTGGCGGCCAGATCGCGATCCTGCCCGACCGCCGCAGTCGCGAGGCCGACAAAAGCCGCAACGGCGGCGCAGACACGGACGCACCGCCGCGCCGCGACACCCAATTTTGCGCACCTTGACCTGAATAAGTCTCTGATCGGCATCGATAATTACTTGAAGAAGTAGACTCAGCCTACGAAACGCAACGCTTGATTATCCCACTCAAATTGGAATTTTCAATCTTTTACCCCAACTTCGACACGCGTCGACCTTGCTGGTTCGCGCCGAAGTGGCGGACTGCTAGTCAAACAGCACCTCGAACACTTCGATGGGTTCGCTCTTGCCCTTGACGTGAACCACCTCGCGCTTCCCGGTGCGGATGCCCTCCCCCGCCGCGCTGATGGATGCCGCGCTGGCCGCCACGACGCAGCCCATCTCCTTGGTCACTCCTTCCAGTCGGGATGCGGCATTGACGGTATCGCCAATCGCCGTAAACTCGCGGCGCTTGACCGAACCGATGTCGCCCATGACCGCCGGTCCGCTGTGGACTCCTATGCCGATGCCGAACTCGGGCAAGCCGCGGTCGGGGAAACGCTCTTTCATCCATGTCTTGAATTTCTGCGCCTCCCGCGCCATGCCCTGAGCCGCCAGCAATGCGCGTCGAGCGTGGTCATCGTAGTGCACGGGCGAACCGAACACCGCCATGACGGCGTCGCCGATGAACTTGTTGACCATTCCACCGTGTTCCAGAATCGGTTCGCAGGTCAACCCGAAATAGGCGTTGAGCATTTCGACGACTTCCTCGGCATCGAGCTTCTCCGAGATCGTCGTAAAGTTGCGAATGTCCGAGAAAAGTATGGACACCTCAAGTTTCTCGCCGCTCAGATTGGGGCGCTGTCCCTCCCCAATCAATTTATCGACCACGACATCGGAGACGTACTGGCCGAACATCGACTTGAGATGGGCGCGCTCCCGCTCCTCGCCGGTCAGGCGCAACGCCAGCGTGGACAGGTAGGCCGTCGCCAGGGCAAGATGGAAGGGCGCCACGGACAGCAGCAGATCCTTCTGGAACAACGCGTAGGCGGGAACGAGGATCAGAACCGAAAATCCCAGCCCGACGCCAAGCCCGCCGACCGGATGCAGGCGCAGGAAGAACATGACCGCCGCGACCAGAACGGCGACCAGCGCCGGCCAGGCAATCCACTGATTCAGGTTGCGTGGATAGACGCCCGACATGATCGTCTCGATCGCGTTGGCGTGGATCTCGCCGCCGATCATCGGCTCCGTCGAATGGCGCGGCAACGACCGTGAGTAGGGCGAAAAATGCCGGTCCGAGGTGCCGATGTTGTTCGGCGCAATAATCACCGAACGTCCCTTCAGTTTCTGCACCAGCGGATCGGCCAGCGCATCGGGACGCAACAGCCTGCTCATCGATACCGTCAGCATGCTCCCCGGCGGACCGACGTAGCCGATGCGCCGCCGTTCGCGCTGGCGCGAGAAGCTTTCGCCGGCGAAGGTCCAGCCATCGGCCAGGCTGTCGCCGCCGGTTGCGCGCAGGGCGAGTTGCATGGGGAAACCAACCCCCGGGAACTGGGGATCCGGAATAACCACGGGATAGTAGGTGCGCACCAGCTTGTCGTTGTCGGGAAAGTGGTTCGCAATGCCCGTGTCGTAGACGCCGTTCGGCATCATCAGCAGGTGTTCCTGCGGCGGCCCCATGACCTCCATGTCGCCCTGCGAGGTCTCGACCAGTTGGGCGATCAGGATCTTGTTTCCCGCAGCCAGTTGTCCGCGAAAAGGGGCGTCGTAGTTGCGCGACACCTCGCTATCGGGAAGATTCAGCTTGTGCAGCCATGCCTCGGCACTGACTGCGTAGATGAAATCGAGGCCGATGGACTTGACGCCGACATCGGTGAGGGTCTGCATGGCCCGCGCAAAATGCGGTTGCCAGAACGCCAGCGGATCGTCCTTGTATTGCAGCAGGGTATCGTCATCGACCGCCACCACGGCGGCATGAACCGACTCCCGCCTTTTTCCGGACAACTGATGCCAATAGTCGTAGTAGATGTTCTCGTAGTCCTGCAGCCAGCCGAGTCGCTCGCCCCCCAGCGAAATCAGCAGGGCAAGGAAGGTCACGGCGAGAAAATGCCCGGTCTTGCGGTATCGTTCGCCGGAGAACCAGCGCAGTTGAATCATGTGCTTTCCTCTTTATTCAAGCCGGCGGACCACGGCCGCAGGCGATCTCCGAGCAGCATTCTTACCTATTCTCCCGAACGAGTCGAGCGGCGGCCCCACTATATAATTCCGCGACTCGATCCCCACTTGAAGGCTTGCCATGAGCACTCGTCACTCCCGCCTGCTGATTCTCGGTTCCGGCCCGGCCGGCTACACCGCCGCCGTCTATGCGGCCCGCGCCAACCTGAAGCCGGTATTGATCACCGGCATGGCCCAGGGCGGGCAACTGATGACCACCACCGATGTCGATAACTGGCCCGCCGACGCCGACGGCGTACAAGGCCCCGAGCTGATGGCGCGCTTCGAGGCGCACGCAGTGCGCTTCCAGACCGAGATCATTTTCGACCACATCCATACCGCATCGCTCAAGGAGAAGCCGATGCGCCTGATCGGCGACTCCGGGGAATACACCTGCGACGCGCTGATCATCGCCACTGGCGCTTCGGCACAATATCTTGGCATCCCTTCCGAGGAAGCCTTCGCCGGCAGGGGCGTTTCCGCCTGCGCCACCTGCGACGGGTTTTTCTACAAGAACCAGCAGGTCGCAGTAGTCGGCGGTGGCAACACGGCGGTCGAGGAAGCGCTGTACCTGGCCAATATCGCCAACCACGTCACCGTCGTGCATCGCCGCGACAAGTTTCGCGGCGAGAAGATTCTTCAGGACAAGCTGTTCGAGAAGGAGAAAGCGGGCAAAGTCACCATCAAGTGGGACTCGACGCTGGACGAGGTGCTCGGCGACAAATCGGGCGTCACCGGCATGCGCATCAAGAATGTCAAGACCGGCGCCAGCGAAGACATTGCGCTGACCGGCGTGTTCATCGCCATCGGCCACAAGCCCAACACCGACCTGTTCGTCGGCCAACTCGACATGGAAGGCGGTTACATCGTCACTCAATGCGGGCGCGGCGGCAACGCAACGGCGACCAGCATCCCCGGCGTGTTCGCCGCCGGCGACGTGCAGGACCACATCTACAAGCAGGCCGTCACCAGCGCCGCCACCGGCTGTCAGGCCGCGCTCGACGCCGAGCGCTATCTCGACAGCCTGGACTGACAAGCGCTGACGGCGGTGGACGGCTCCGATTCCCTTTCCGCGGCCTGTCCCCATGGCGAAACGCATCTCTCCGACGCCGGAAGAACGCGCCGCATTCCGGCAGGCGGTGGCCGATGTCCAGCCCCTGACCTCGGATCGCGTCCATCACCAAGCGCCCTTGCCGCCGCCCATCCCGCGCCAGCATCTGCACGACGAAGCCGCCGCGCTCGATGAATCCCTGCATGGCCCGGCGCTGATCGACCTTTACCTGGAAGGCGGCGACGAGGCCGCCTGGCGCCGCGACGGCCTGCCGAAGACATGGCTGCGCGATTTGCGGCGCGGGCGCTGGGTGACGCAGGAGAAGCTCGATCTGCACGGGTTGAATCGCGACGAGGCGCGCAGCGCCTTCGTCACCTTCCTCGCCGAATGCCGCCATCATGGCTGGCGCTGCGTCCGCATCGTGCACGGCAAGGGCCTCGGTTCGCCCGGTCGCGAGCCGGTGCTGAAGAAGCTGGTGCTGGGCTGGCTGAGCCAGCGCAGCGAAGTGCTGGCCTTCTGTCAGGCCCGTGCCGCCGAGGGCGGCGCCGGAGCGGTGGTGGTACTGCTCGCCGCCCCGAAAAGGTAGGTGGAATACCGGATTGATCGCCGCCATGCCTCATGGGTAATCAAGTCGCTGCATAATCCAGCCCATGACAAGTCCACATGTTCCACCGACTATTCCACCGACCACGGCTGACGCCACGCCTTGGCACGCCCTGTCCGCCGCCGACGCGCTGGCCCGCCACAACGTCGACCCGGAACACGGTCTGGCCGACGATGAAGCCGCCATCCGGCTGCTGCGCCATGGTCCCAACCGTCTCCGCCCGCAGGCCGGACGCAGTGCGCTGAAGCGCTTCCTGAGCCAGTTGACGCAGCCGCTGGTGCTGGTGCTGATCGGCTCCGGCATCGTCACCTCGGGCTTGGGCGAATGGGTCGACAGCGCGGTGATTTTCGGTGTGGTGGCGGTCAATGCCGTGATCGGCTACTTGCAGGAAGGCAAGGCCGAGGCAGCGCTGGCGGCGCTG
>Ga0209211_10009427_pt1 | contig 13014 bp, 7 predicted proteins | sample RifGroA2_FD_183992 | JGI IMG/M metagenome (GOLD analysis project Ga0209211, IMG submission 183992) | Groundwater microbial communities from Rifle, Colorado, USA - Groundwater A2 (SPAdes) (version 2) | ecosystem: Environmental > Aquatic > Deep subsurface > Groundwater | place: Rifle, Colorado... | reverse complement strand
TCTGGGTCAGCAATGCCGTTGCAGCCTGGGTATTCAGACGAGCGCTTTTGAACACACCAGCTCGATTTTGGAACCCGGAATAAACCCTGCCGCCACGCTCGACAAACACTTGTGTGAAGTCTTGCGCGGAAAAAAGTGCAGGTAGACCACTGAATGTCATGGTTCGGCCATCGCCCAGGGTTTGAATGGCATACGTCCCCGTTCCAACCAAATCACAGTTTCGGGTGGAGGCATTCAAACGTTCTTGGCATTTGTAATACTTGGCAACCGTGTTGGCACCAAAAGCGACCCTCAGGCGAAGGTTACCGGTGTAGTAGTTGGCACTGGTCAGGGTGTTGTTGGCAACATTTTGCGTGGGTACGGTGCCAATTTTGCCCATGCCTAATGTGGTTGCTCCCCAGCTTTCGTTCCGTGTGCCCGTATTGGCATTTGTTCCATTGATACAAGGCGAGCCCGTATTTTTGGCAATCAATTCTTCCAGGTTGGCAGCTGGCGCATCATTGGCCCCTGTGTCAGTTGCGCAAAGGGGTTGTGGGCTGGCAGTTGCCGTGCCGCCAGCACCCACACCCACGGGTGATTGAATCACGACGTTACCCGAGCCTGGGTAATACGTCACGGCGTTGCCAAAAGTTGTCGTTGTTTGGTAATGCAACTTGGATCCTGCCGGAAACTTGGCTGCGCCTAGGAAGGAGGTAGCAGCCACGTTATCTGCCGCACCAATATTCAGATTGTTATAGCCTGCCTCGCGAATTTTCTTGTAGATATCGATCATCGGCATGTCAGCCACATCAAGCGTAGCCCGGCTGCTGCTGCCTGTCTCCAAGCCGTCACAGTAGTTGTAGCTGCTGTTGCCTTTGGCATCGCGCACGGCAGATGTGTTCTCAAAATTGATGGGGCAATTTGCCCAGGCGGTGCCATTCCAATGCAGGTCAGCCTGGCGCCATGGGTTGCTGCCTGTGCCCCAATTGGCTACCGCGTTGGTGGTGGCGTCACCGCTGCTGCGAAAACGTCGCGCCACATATTTCTTGTTGCCAGCGGCGTCTGGCGTGTCTTGCGCAAGCGAGGCGGTAAGAACTCTGAAATACCAGTTATTGGCATCAGTCACACTCAGGTTAGCCAAAGAAAATCCTGCACCTGGCACATCAACGCCTTCACTTGCCGTTGTGGCCTGGTTGATGGCCACCACATCAGCTGCCGCTGTTAAGGTGATGCCTTCACTGGCAATCAAAGCGTTGGCTGCTGTCAGCAAAGCGGCTTGTTTATCAGTAGCGCCGGTAAAGCTTACATCTTGCAATGCGGCGACCAAACTGGGCAGCATTTCAAGCAGGCGTTTCTGTACTGCACGATCCAGGTCGGCTTTTGGAACCGCAACATTGTTGGCATCAACGGCAGCCTTGATGCCGTTGATTTGTTGTTGCGTGGTCACCACCACCATGCGCGCGAGCGTTGCGGCGGCGGCATGGTCAGCTGTGGTGCCTTTGGTGAAGTCTTCAAACAACGAGATGTTGATACCGGTTTGTTGTTTGATCTGTGTCTCTGCAACGGTGCTGCTGACACCTGCGCTTTCAATAATGTCTTGCACCATGGTGGTCAGCGGGGTGATCACGGTTGTCTGGTCGGCGGGCGCCTTCATGGTGAAGGATACGGTCACTGGGCCGTTGTCGGCGTCGATGGCGACCCCAGCTTCAACGAATGAAATAACCGGGAATTTGCCAACGTCGGCCGCGTCAACCTTGAGCGTGACCTTGCCGTCTGCGCCGGTCGATCCGGCGGGTTCGCCAACATCACAAGCGCCGTTGTTGTTTTTGTCCAGGCAGACTTTTGCTTTCTCGATCAGACCGTCGATCACCGTGATGGGGACATCGACCTGCGCCGCGCCACCACCTGTCGTGAGGGCACCACCTGTTGTGGCGCCCCCACCACCGCCGCAGCCATAGACGGTGAGCAGGCCGACACTGGCCAATCCGAGCGTGAGTCGTTTGAGCTTGTTTTTCATCGAAATCCCTTGAAGTGTTGGTTGGTGTGCAGGCTGGCATGGCATGACACGCCCACCGAAACTTGACCTGCGTCAGGAGTGTGATGGGAATCACCGCCTGGCACCATCACATATTCATGGGATGAATTTAACCTGCCCAGTCCTGTCCACGCCCAATCATCAGGAATCCCGCAATGCCAAATGGGGTGCCAGCATGACCACACTGCTGATCTCCAGCTTTTCAAAAACGATTCTGATCTGGCTGCGAATCGTTTCTGGCGAACGACTGGCTTTGGTAGCCACTTCTTTTTGCGACATGCCGCTGGCCAACATTTTCGCAACCATGTACTCGCGGGGGCTAAGCCCATCCACCTTCTCACGTGGTCGCGCCTTGAGGTACCACAGGCCATGTTCGGGTTTGCAGTGCACCACAATGCTGCGTCCCATCACCAGGTTCGTACCGGTCAGCTTGTTCAGCAGCGCGACGGGCAACTGCGCTCTGTTTTGGATTTTCCACTCGGCTTCCATGAGGTCCCAAAACTGGTTTCCCACATGGTAGGGAACGCCGCGCGTGTCAGCGATCGCTACCGACCAGCTCTGCCTTGCAATATCACCAACCAATTTATCGAGATGAATTCGCCGGTTGATGGCCAGCGCCTGCATCAAGTGTGGGCCCAGATTGCCAAAAAAAAGCGTTTCTTCGTCGGTGCAGACCTGCCTGGCATCTTTACGGTAGAGAGACATCCACTGAACGAACTTGGTAAAGGGATTGGTTTCGCAAGTGACAAGGCCATTTCTATGGCCAAATTCTTCGCACAGGGCGCGCATGCCAGCCTTGTCCGGCCCGGCATACTCAATCTCGCTGTTAAACGAAACGGTCGCCGTGCTCAGATGTTCAACCCGTTGGACCAGTGAATCCTGGTGTTTCACCGCTTCATAGGCGATCAGCATGGCCTGCGAAGACTGGTGCAGGTGAATGCTGTGCACGTCGATTCCTTTGCCGCTCATCGTTGCGGTACCCCACATCGATGAGTCAAACGCAATACATGACTTCAGCGCCTCAAGAAGTGCATCCTGAAACGCCAGGATAGGCGTGTCCTGTGCCAGACGATAAATCGTCAGCAACAAGTCGCTGTACTTTGAAAGCAATGACCTTGACATGATGGCCTTACAGAGATGGACCGAAAGTTTGACTGAATGCGCTTCAGTATCGCATTGCAGAACAAACCCATGATCACGGTAACCTGAATGCGATTTGGCCTAGTCAGTTCGGGTCAGAGCACGTCGCTGCGCGAGTGGTCTGACCCGCAAAGTTTCAAGACCTTCGGGAGCCCTGGCGCCCCGCCGCCAGCATCACAACAGCCGGTGTTTTTTTATGCCCCAAAACAAGCTTGTGAACCGGTGCCGGATTTGGATATAGTCTTGTCCGCCGCACATGTGCTGACTGCGTTGCGTTAAATGAACAAAAAAATCGCTGGATGCCATGAGACACACACCCCACTTCGTACACATTGCTGCGTTTCTGGTTTTCTGCCAAACGGCATGGGCGGGGGGTACCGGCGCGTCGGTGGCGGCAGATGTGGAGCAATTGATGCCCCTGTCCTTGCTGGAGTTGATCAACCTGCCGGTGGTCACGGCATCGCGCCAGCTGGAAACCCGCGACCAGACGCCGGCGCACATTCTGGTGTTCACCCGCGAGCAGATCCGGGAGCGGGGTTACAACACCCTGGCGGATTTGCTGGAGGACTTGCCGGGCGTGGATTTCATGCGCGGCACCAAATCGTCGGCCTTCAACAACCTGACGGTGCAGGGGCATGCCGGGCCGAACAAGTTGCTGGTGATGATGGACGGGGTGCGTATTGGCAACCCGGCGGGCGGCAATTTTCCGCTCGCTGACAACTTTGCACTTTATCCGGCGCGCCAGGTGGAGGTGTTGTTTGGCCCCGCCGCCGCGCTGTATGGCGCTGATGCGGTGGCCGGTGTTGTCAACATCATCACCGACCCGGGTGATGGCGCCCTGGACAGCCGGGTGTCCTTGGGTGGCGGCTCTTTTGGCAGCACCGAAACTTCTTTCATGACCGGCACTCGCACGGCCAACGGCCTGGCGCTGTCGCTGGGTGGCCACTGGCAACGCGCTGAGCGGGCGCCTTTGAACGACTTTTACCCCGGCGACTTCCCGCGCAAAGACGCCACCACCTTCGCCGGCCTGGTGCTTGTGCCTGCCGCCAACCGGGAAGACTATGTGGGCGGCATCAGCAGCTACAGCCTGTTTGCCCGCCTGGACCAGGACCAGCAGGTCAGTGCCGGGTTTTACCGCAACGTGTTTCGCAGCCTGACCAGTACCGGTGACAAACCCGAGACCGCGCTCTACCTCGAAGACGCGCACTGGATCACCCAGACCGACACGCTGTATGCCAAATACCGGTTTGACCCGGGCGCCGATGTCTCGGCCGAGCTGGCGCTTGACTACGCCTTGCAAACCGTTGACCCGGCGTCCAGATACGTCAACATTTACACCGGTTTTGCCAACGGGTTTGAATACACCCGGGGCGAGCGGCTGGCCCTTGAGCAAAACCTGAACTGGCGCGTCAGCACCCAACATCGCGTGCAGGCCGGACTGGGTGTGCAAAAGTACGCAGCCATTGAGGCACACACGCTACCCAGCCCCTATGACACCACCAAAGACGCGGCTGACCAGGGCCTGTTGTATCCAAACACCACCTTGCCACTGGCTATTCATGAGGCGTCTTACAGCAACGTGTCGGCCTATGGCCAGCTGCAATCAGACTGGAACGCACAATGGTCCACCATGGCCGGGCTGCGGGTGGACCGGCATTCGTCGTATGGCAGCGCCGTTAACCCGCGCCTGGGCGCCGTCTGGCGAGCCAACCCGCACCATGTGTTCAAAGCCCTGTATGCCGAGGCCTTTCGGGCACCTTCGCCCGAAGAAAGCCTGAGCGCATTTGGCTCGTTTGATGGCACAAAAACCACAGCAGGTTTGTACCGGGGCACCGGGTTCAGGGTGGCCAACTTTGCACTTGAACCCGAGAAGTCAAAAACCCTGAGTCTGACCTGGGACTGGCGTCCGGCCCCTGACCTCAATCTGGTCGCCAACGCCTACCACAGCCGGATCAAAAACCTCATCGTTACCCTGCCCTCCACGGCGGTCAATGCCATTCCTGGGGCGGTGCTGATCAACCCGGAGAGCAAGGGCAATGCCGGGCAGCAAACCCAAACCGGCCTGGACCTGATGGCCAGCTACCAGTTTCGACTGAACCCCGCCTGGTCGGGGGACCTGTGGGCCAGCGCCAGCTGGATTAACGGCAAGATCAATGAAGGTGATGGCATTGACTGGGCACTAGGTTTTGTGGCCAGCCAGAAGTACAAACTGGGCGCCACCCTGCGTTACCTCGACCAAATCAGCGTCACGCCGCAGCTGCTTTGGATTGGCGACACCACCAATGGGCGCAAAAAAGACAAAAACCTGCCCCCCGACCGGCTCGAAACCCCTGGTTATACGGTGGTCAACCTGAACCTGGGTTGGCACAAGTTGCTGGGCACCAAAACCACCCTGTGGCTAGCCTTGCACAACCTGTTTGACAGCCGCTACTACGCAGCCCATGGTGCTGGCAGCCGGACATTTTTCGACATGCCGCAGCAACCCAGAAGCTGGATGTTGTCGCTGGACCACCGGTTCTGACGCGTTGCCATGATGCGTTTCTGGGTGGCCCTGTTTCCCTGGTTTATCGTTCTGATGTCATGGCCTGCGCTGGCGCAAAACGCCCCGGTGTCAGAGGTGGCCTTGAAATCGGCCTTGTTTTTCAAGTTGCCGCAGTTTGTATATCGCCCGGATGACCCGCGTGACCGGCCGCTGTCGGTTTGTCTTTTAGGCAACAGTCCGTTTGACGTTGCGTTTGAACGCCTGGCACAAGTGCCCATTGACGGACGTGCGGTGAGCTACGCCAAGCTGCGTGACGCGGCAGAAGCAGCGCGTTGCGACTTTCTCTACCTGGCCCAAAGCGAGGTCGGCCAACTGAACGCGGTGTTGCGCAAGCTGGTCCTGCTGCCGGTGGTGACGGTGTCAGACATTGCCGGCTTTGCCAAAGCTGGGGGTATGGTTGAACTGTCCATGACCGAGGCCGGAAAACCGGTGAGCATTTTGATCAACCGCCAGGCGGCACGCGTGCAAGGCATTGAATTCAACGCGCAATTGCTGCGCCTGGCCAAGGTGGTGGCACCATGACGGCGTGCAGTCTTCGGCGTTGGCTACAGCCGCAAGGCATTCGCGCCAAGCTGGTGATGCTTGCCAGCGGCTCCTTGTTGCTGGCTGTATTGTTGGTGTTTGTTTTCAGTGTGTTTCAGCAACAGCGGCTCATTCGCAATGAGTGGACGCAGTCCTTGTCGGCCCAGGCCCGCCTGGTGGCCACCAACAGCCAGGCAGCCGTGGCCTTTGTTGACCGCATCGAGGCGTTCAGGCTGTTGGGCGCAGTGCAAAGCAACCCGCAGGTATTGCGCGCGCGCCTGATCATGAACCACCAGGTTTTTGCCGAATATGTCAATCCGCAACGCAGCGTTGCGCTGGACGCCATCGCCCCGGAGATAGAAGACGCCCATGTGGCCAATGGCTTGATGACGGTTTGGGCCGATGTACCTGGCACGCCTGCCATGGTGGAGTTGACCGCCTCGCTGGAGGTCATGCAGGCCGCCCTTGTGCGCACAGCGCTTGAGAGTGCGCTGATCTTGCTGGCGGCGCTCGGGGTCTCGCTCTGGCTGTCGGCCCGCCTGGTGCGCCGCTTGTCGGCCCCGGTGGAGGAACTGAGCCGCCTGATGGCCAGTATGTCGACCGATGCCACCACGCAAGAGCGCTTTCACCATGGTGGAGATGATGAGCTGGCACGCCTCGGGCAGGGGCTTAACCACATGATCGACCGGCTTCAGGCTCGCGACCTTGAGCTGAGCCAGTACCGCGACAACCTTGAGCAACTGGTGGCGCAGCGCACCCACCAACTCTCAATGGCCACCCGTGAGGCCAATCAGGCCAACCGGGCCAAGTCGGATTTTCTGGCGCGCATGAGCCATGAGATACGCACCCCCATGAACGCCATCATCGGACTGAGCCAGCTGCTGCTGCAAACCCGACTCGATGCACAACAGCGCGACTACCAGGAAAAGGTGCTGTCGTCGTCGGATGCCTTGCTTGGCCTGATCAACGACGTGCTGGACTATTCGCGCATTGAAGCGGGCAAGCTCAGCCTGGAGACAATTCCCTTTGACTTGAACCAGGTGGTGCGCAACGTGGCCAATCTGGTGGCGCTGAAGGCGCAGGAAAAGGGCCTGGCGTTGGTGCTGCGGATCAACGATGCGGTACCGCGTCGGCTGCTGGGTGACCCCTTGCGCCTGGGTCAGGTGTTGACCAATCTGGCCAACAACGCCGTCAAGTTCACCGAATCGGGCGAGATTGTGGTGCGGGTGGCTTTGGCACAAGCGGCCCCGCCAGAGGCTGCGGCAGGCGGCAAGTGGCTGTTGGCCTTCAGCGTCACCGATACCGGCATGGGCATTGCGCCGGAACGGTTGGGTGACCTGTTTAACCCGTTTACACAAGTCGATGGCAGCATCACCCGGCGTTTTGGTGGCAGCGGCTTGGGACTGGCGATTTGCAAGCAACTGACCGAGTTGATGGGCGGCAGCATCACGGTCAGCAGCACGGTGGGCACAGGCAGCCAATTTTGCTTCACGGTGGCACTTGCCGCCGCAGGTGGCCAGACCGGTGCGCCCGAGCCCGCCCGGCAACTGGTGGACCGCCCCATGACCCAGGCACATCAACCCCAACTCGCGCGCACCTTCAGCAGCATCCGGCATGCCCGCATCCTGCTGGTGGACGATGTGGAAATGAACCTCATGGTGGCGCAGGCCTTTCTGGGCCAAGCCGGCCTGCGGGCCGATGTGGCTGTGAACGGGCAGGAAGCCGTGGACAAGGTCACCCAAAACCACTATGACCTGGTGCTGATGGACATCCAGATGCCGGTGCTTGATGGTCTGGCCGCCACCCGCGCCATCCGCAGTGACCCGCGTTTTGCCCAACTGCCCATTTTGGCCATGACCGCCAATGTCATGCGTGGTGACCGCGAGCGCAGTCTGAATGCCGGCATGAATGACCACCTGACCAAACCCATTGACCACGAAGCCCTGTTTGCAGCCTTGTTGCACTGGATTGCCCCGCATGCTGAGCAGGTTGAAGCGTCGTCGGCCCACACCCCGCTGGCGCAGGCCGATGACGACGGGCCGGCACCGTTTCCGGCGCTTGACGGCATTGATGTTGAACTTGGTTTGGTGAACCACATGCGACGCCCCTTGCTTTACCGGCAAATATTGAACGGATTCAGCCGGGAGTTTGGTGCCACCGCAGATGACATCAGCGGTGTGTTGGCGCAGGCTGATTTTGTCGAGGCCCGGCGTTTGGCACACTCAATAAAGTCAGCGGCGGCGACGATAGGCGCGCAGGCCTTGTCGGCAGCGGCCCGGGCACTGGAAGCGCGTTACGCACAAAACCAATATGCCACGGATGAGTTTGAGGCGTTTGGTGCGGCACTGCGGCGGGTGCTCACGGCGCTGGCCGTCCTGCCGCGTGAGCAGCAGGTATCGGCCGATGGCCATGAGGCCGCCACACCGGCCCCGGTGGCGCTGCAGATGGCCCTGATGGCGCGCCTGGAAACCTTGCTGGCCCGTGACGACGCCGCCGCCGCGCGCTTGCTGACCGAGCTCAGCGCCAGTATGCCGGACCCGCGTCAGCAGGACGACCTGCAGCGCTTGCGCGACCTGATTGACGACATCGAATACAAGCAGGCTTTGACCGTGGTGGCACGGCTGCGCGCAACTCTGGCAACCTGACTGGCATGAACAGCACATTTACACTTCTGGTGGTGGACGACGAAAAGCAGAATCGCACCCTGCTGACCGAGTTGCTGCAGGACGACTATCAGATCATTCTGGCCAAAAACGGTGTTCAGGCGCTGGAAAAGGCGCGGCAACACTTGCCAGACCTGATCTTGCTTGACGTGCTGATGCCCCAAACAGACGGCTTTACCGTGATGCGTGCGCTCAAGGCAGGCGACGACACCCGCCACATACCGGTGATATTTGTCTCGGCCCTGGATTCGGCCGCAGACGAAGAGCTTGGCCTGGAGTTGGGTGCGGTGGACTACATCGCCAAGCCCTTTCACCCGCCCATTGTGCGAGTGCGGGTGCGTAACCACCTGCAGGCGGTACACCAGCGGCGCCTGCTGGAACAACTTGCCCTGATTGACGGCCTGACGGAAGTCCCGAACCGGCGCCGGTTTGCCGAGGTGTATGCGCGTGAATGGCGGCGTTGCATGCGCAGCAGCAGCCCGCTGTCACTGATCATGGTGGATGTTGACCATTTCAAGGTGTTTAACGACACCTATGGGCACGCCGCTGGCGACATCGTGCTTAAACGCGTGGCCCAAACCATTCAAGATGCCCTGAATCGGCCTGCAGATTTTGTCGCGCGTTATGGTGGCGAAGAATTTGTGGTGGTGTTGCCCGACATCGACGCTGACCGCGCCCAGGTGGTAGCCGAAAAGCTGCGGGCCGAGGTAGAACGCCTGCATATTCCCTACCCGCAGCCTGGCGCCAGCCAATGGCTCACCATCAGCCTGGGCGGCGCAAGCCAAATACCCAAGCAGGCAGATGTCGACGACCGGCTGTTTATTGACGCCGACACCAGCCTCTATGCCGCCAAGCACGATGGCCGCAACCGGGTGCTGTGGGCCAACGCCCATTTGCCCGACACCTGAGGAACACCTGGTTTTTCGGTCTCCGGTGTGGTGTACACCCGCAGGCTTTTTACTTTCCGGGCCACTGGCTGTGCACCAGCAGCGCCGTCAGGCCGAACCCGGCGTTGTAGACGGCATGCACCCAAATGGCCGGCCAGACGCTGCCAAAACGCTCGCGCAGGTGACCCAGCACCAGCGACGGCCCGGCCACTGCCAGCGCCCAGGCCAGCGGCTGGGCGCGCAGGTGCAGCAGCACAAAACCCAGGGTGACCACCACGTTGGCCCATGTGACCGAACCCAGGCGCGGCGCCTGTCCTTGGCGTGTCATCAGTCGCAGGGCCGACCCCTGCAGCAGGCCGCGAAACACCAGTTCCTCCAGCGCGGGCTGCACCAGCAAAAATGACGCCCAAGCCCATAGACCAAAGGGATAACGCATGGTGGAACCGACCCACACCGCCAGCGTCAGCCATACCGGCACAGCCGCCAACAGCGCCAGCATGACGTGCGGGTCGCGCAGCCACGCCCACCAGCCCGGGCCGGGCCGTTGCCAGCCAAACATCTGGGCCAGCGTTGGGCGCGTCGATTGAACGTGTGAACGTGCCATGGTAAAAAATGGAGCGCCGATTGGGCGCCCCAAGCATGCGACAGCAAAGTTCTTCTCGATCGCTGATCAGCGGCTGGCGCCATTGCGTCGGCGGCGCAGCAACAACCCGCCCGCAGCCGCAACCAGCAGGCCCAGCAGGCCACCGTCGAACTGCGCGTTAGGGTTGATGCTGCAGCCACCGCCACCGCCGGTCCCCGTTGGCACGACGGGTGCGAGCACCTCATACGCGCCAATGTCAGGCACCGTGTCACGGGTCACACCCCGCTGATCCACGGTTACCGTGGTATCGGCTGCACCCGCGCCCAGGGCCGGACTGTCGGCCAGCAAGGCATGGGTGAGGGTCGGCCCGGTGTTGTCGGCCAGGTCGCCGATCTTGGGGTCCAGTCCGTTCATGTCGGTGCCCTGAACCAGGGTGGCGCAGGTGGCGTCGCTGCTGAGGTTGTTGCCCAGCGATGTGATGGTCATGGTGCTACCGGTGTAGCCGCAATTGGCGAGCGGCAATGTTGGGTCGTCCGCCGGGTTCGGGTAAGTGGCAAATTCCCAGCCTCTCTTGTTGCCGGACAACAGCACGTTTTTCAGCGACACCACCACCGACCCGGACGGGTAAACATTGATGCCAGAGCCCGCGCTGGCGGACTCCGCACCCGAAATGTTGTTGGCAATGGTGACAAAACGCAATGAGGCCGGGCTGTTGGTGTACAGGCCAGCACCCACGTCCTCGCCCAGGTTGCCGCTGATGGTGGAATTGACCATGTTGATGGTCACGCCAGAGCGGCCACTGATGGCCCCGCCGCCGACGGCGCGGTTGCCGTTCAAGGTTGTGCCCGAAAATCGGACCGTATTGCTCCCGGTCAGGAAGCTCCCGCCGCCGCCTTCAGCGGTATTGCCGCTGAGGCTTGAATTGATGATGGAGGCGTTGCCTTCGTTGTAGAGCCCGCCACCGTTGACGGTGGAAGTGTTGTTGCGCACGACGACGTTGGTGGCGGTTATCGGGGCCGCGTTGTAGATACCACCGCCATCACCTTGTGCGCTGTTGGCGTCAACAAGCACATCGGTCAGGACCAGCGTATAGGCGGTCGCACCAGACTCACCGCCCGTGGAGCCGCCCAGACCACCTGCGTTGGCGTTGTCTGCACCGCTCAGGTTAGGGTCCACCAGCACGATGGCTGCGGCACCACCCAAGGCCAAGCCACCACCCGCCCGTCGCAGGTAGTAATTGGTCGGCAGAGGCCCGGTCGCGGGAACCGGGCCGATACCCAGATTAACCTCGAAGGTCTTGCCGCTAGCCAGCGTCAGGCCCTGAATCGCCACATTCACGTTGGTGGTGGTGTCCGTGGTAAAGATGTGAAAGATCCGGTCGGTTTTGGTGGGGTCAGTCTCGGCAGGGTCCCACGCAATGCGGGTGGTGCCGGATCCGGCACCCACCATCTTCACGCTCTTGCGCAGATCGAGGTCGCCGATGCCCGCATCGGGGAGGTTGGTCAGCGTGGGCGGCGTGGTGGCGGGGGTGACTTCTTTTTCGTCCAGCCCTCCCAGCGTCAGCCGGTAGGTGCCCGCCGGCAAGGTGACGGTGTCGTTGCTGCCATAGGCCTCTGTGACGTTGGCCACGCAGTCACCTGTATTGGCAGCGGCATTGACCGACAGCACGGCTTCGCGCAGGGAACATTTGGCGTCCCCGGCGCTTGCTGCATCAGCTGCTGTCGGGTCCACCGTGAGTGTGGCCGCATGGGCCCAGGGCACGGCAAAAGCGGCCATGAGTGCCAGCGATAACAAGGACCGCTGCAGCGAAAAATGTGAAGTTTTCATGATCAGACTCCTTTAAAAACCTTGAACAAACCTGGGCAGTAAACCCCCGGTAGGTCAGGACCGGGCGTTCACCGTTGCACTTACTTGAGCACGCTCAGGCCACCGCTGCCAGCCGCGACGTAGACCCGACCGTTGTTGATGGCGGTAGCGCTGGCGCCACCTACCACGCCCTTGATGGCCAGCATGGCTGGGTTGGCCACATCGCTCCAGTCGAGCTTGACCACGCCAGCAGCGCCATAACCTACATAGAACAGCAGTTTGGGTGTGGCCAGCGTGTACACGGTGCCCGCCTCATTGCTGATCGGTGTGTTGGCAGGGAAGAGTTGCGACGTCATGTACAAGGCGCCGCCGTCCATGGTTTCATAGCCCACCAGTTTCTGCAGCTTGAAGTAACCCACAGCGCTTGGCCGGCATTCACCCACGCCACCCTGTTTGGCACTGAGCTTGGTCACGTCAGTCACCAAGCTGCAAGCGTCGGGTGCCTGGCCATCTGGCACGACCAGCGGCCGCTCTTCGGTGGCGGGCCGCACCAGGTCGGCCATGCGGTAGGCCACCAGGCCAAAGCTGTCATAGCTGAAATAGGCGATGTCGCCCACCACATGCACGTCCACACTCTTGCCGTCGGCTGAACCAAACAGATTGTCGTCATCGGCCTTCAGTGGTTCAAAGGTTTTAATCAGTTTGTCGATCCCCAGGTCCTGTGGCAATCCAGTGGTGAAGAAAGCGGTCATGTCGACCACAGAGATGCCATAGGCACCCGCAGCAATGACGGCATAGGCCTTTTGATTGGCAACGTCGGCCCACAACTTGACTGTGGCGGCCCGACCCAGCGGGGG
>Ga0209211_10009423_pt1 | contig 13016 bp, 18 predicted proteins | sample RifGroA2_FD_183992 | JGI IMG/M metagenome (GOLD analysis project Ga0209211, IMG submission 183992) | Groundwater microbial communities from Rifle, Colorado, USA - Groundwater A2 (SPAdes) (version 2) | ecosystem: Environmental > Aquatic > Deep subsurface > Groundwater | place: Rifle, Colorado... | reverse complement strand
AGTATATAAATGTTACGCTTTGGACTTGAAGTTAAAATGCGGGTACCGAGATTTGAACTCGGGACTTTCGGCTCGCTCAAAGCGATTGTCTCACTTATATGAGACCGACACTCTAACCAAGCTGAGTTATACCCGCATAAATATGATTTGCGAAGCAAATCCCATGCGTGGAACGCATGACTCTTTCCGAAGGAAAGTCACGAACGCAGTGACTCGACTTTTGGGTCCTATCCTTTTCTCTAGAGAAAAGGATAGCTGGGATTATACCCGCATATTATCATTTTATGAAGAAATGGTCATTATAAAAAGCTTATGCCTGTGATTGAACATTGAAAGTCATCCTGGCCAATAAAATGCATCATGATGATTGGTGTCAATCCAGGCATTGATTTGCCTGAGGCGGTCTCTTGCTTGCCTTGTCATTTGATGAGCTTTGGGGTCCAATCTAGCAATAGCGCGTTTCTTGTTTTTGATATATTTAGGTGGATGCATTTTTTCATCGTCCTCCATATGAAGAGCAAAATTATTTCCACTCCCACCAAACTCAGAATCATTGCTTGCTTCAGCAGTCAGATATCCATGGATTTCCTGTTCTGGCACACTGGGAATACTTTCTGAAACGCCTGAACTAAGCTCGCCTGTGCCTTTTTTCCTGTAGGGGATTTCCGGCCTGTGCACAAACAACCCTTGGTCATCCACTTCCTTGCCCCTTGGATTGGATTTCTTTAATTCAGTATTATACCTATTGCCTCTGGCTTTGTTGACAAAGTGATTATGCCTTATGGTCTTTCGAGCTAAATTCTCAATTGCTGCATAATTCAAAGCAAAATCTTCCGAATAAGCTGGAGTTTGCGCAAAAATATGGGCAGCGTGAGCTGCGGCCATTTCTGCCTCTGTAACTTCAATTTGCCCCTCGATGATGCTCGCTAAATCATGGCCCTGGCTTCGAAGGGCTTTTACGAAAGATTCCAGCCTCCTTTGATTTTCGAGCTGTTCCAGAGCAGGAAGTGCATGTTGAAGAGTTTCATACATTTCATGTGCCGCGCTATACACAGAAGAGCTTGGCACGTGTGCATTTCCGTGGTAATTTACTGCTGGTCTACGCTGTGACATTGCCAACTCGAATGGCACTTTGTTTTTAAAATTATCGAATTCATTTAGGATTATTATCGGCCAGAAAACACCTATAAGTAAAGAGTTTATAGTTTTAGAAAATCCTATTTCTTGTTCTCCTCATTGTATTTATCTATGATTTTCTTGGCGAGCTCCTCAATCTCAGTGCCTTCATAGCTTTCATGGCCCCAGTCTATGGTAACCTTGTCTCCATTATAGCGGGGAATGATGTGGACATGTGCATGCGGCACAAGCTGGCCAGCTGCAATATGGTTGTTTTGCAGGCAGTTATAGCCGTCAGGCCTTAGGGCATTGACCATGGCTTTTGCCATCTTAAGCTCGACATCCATCAAGCCTCGTGTTAAATCAGGAGGCATATGGTCTAGGGTAATATAATGCTTTTTTGGGATGATAAGAATGTGGCCCTTGTTTGCTGGCATGATATCGAGAAAGGCAACAAAATTCGCATCCTCATACACTTTAGTGGAAGGGATTTGGCCTTTGGCTATTTTGCAGAATATGCAGTCTGGATTGTTCATATATTCGCCTCTTTTATGGAATTGACCTGAATTTGATGTTCTTAAATCTTTCGGTGCAAGGGCACAAGCAACATATAAGGCCCAAAAATCTTAGAAGAAGCCTTTAGGCATCAATGCATTTGGTTTTCTTAGGGTCATCAAGGTCTGCTAAAATGAATTTTGCCTTGTCTATGAATGGATTTGCGCCAGGATTGAAGCACAAAGATTTTCCTATTTTATAAACATAGCTGCCAGAAACTTCGCATGATTCATGGACATGGCCGTGGAATGACATGAAAGGCTGCTTTTCCTCTATAAATTGCCTGATTGCCTTTGAGCCGATATGCGCCTCATTGTGCATCATGTCCAGCTTTGTGTCAAAAGGCGGGCCATGGAACAGGTAAATAGTTGTTTTTGGATCTGACAATTTGCTAAGTTGTTTCAAGTCCTGCTCGATTGTTGTCCGCTCTTCAGGAGAGGTCCTGATGCCGTCGCGCTTCACATACTGTATGTCACTTTTCTCCCAGTCCTTGACTGCAAAAGGGAAGAGATTCACGAAATTGTAGCCAACTATTGAAAAATTGCCGAGCTTTGCTGCCTTGTTGTGGATGTAATGAAGTTTGCCGGCTTTGTCTGCGCCAATCAGCATTGGCTCATTTATCCTGAAGTCGCCATTGCCCATGATGCAATAGAAACTGATATTGCTTTTTTTCAGCTGGACTGCCTTTGGCAAAAGGTAAGTTTCAAGGAATTTCTTCTGGTTTTCTATCCTCTGCTGCAAGCCTGATGTTTCCAAGGGGCAGATGTCCCCGCCGTAGAATATTGCATCAACTTTGTGCTTTTGTGCGAGTTCGAATAATCTTTCGAACAGGACCTTGTTGCCGTGCAGGTCTGATGCATAAAGTATTTTTGACATGATAAAAGTGATTTATCTTTCCATTATAAAGATTAACTTTGGAGTGCCAAGTTTAATTCTTTTCCAGTTGAAAACTTCGCCTCTGATGATGCTCAGTTTTCAGAATATCACCAATTTTCCTGCGGAAAATCGGAATATGCCAAAAAACTGTGTTTTTTGGATTAGAGCAAAATTTCTCCTTGAGAAATTTTGTGAGTTTCGATGCCTTGCATCGACGAATGCCAATTCATGTTCTGCATTGCGAACAATGAATTGGATGGAGAGGATAATTTTATAAACCACTGTTTAATCTGAAATACAGAGCTTTGTGGGCTGGTAGTTAAATCCGGCATAACGCCCCGTTGGCAATGGGGAGGCTCCGGGTTCAAATCCCGGCCAGTCCACTTTTTTTCAATATGTTTTATACGTCACATTTCTAACAAAATAGCAACATTTATATATTTGTGACGTATACTAATTGTTATGGTAAACATAAGAACAATTGAACGTGGAACCAAGAGATATTATTATCTTGAGCACACAATAAGAGAAGGCAAAGAGTTCAAGAACAAAAGGATTTACTTGGGGCAAACTCTGCCTAAAAATATAGATGAAATCAAAGACAAATTCTTATACGAATTGCTCGAAGAAATGCACAAAAAAAGGCTTATTGAGATTAAAAATAGGTTTAATTCTGAATACAAAAGCTATCCGGAGTCCTATAAGAAAAAATACATTGAAGCTTTTGCAATTAAGTTTACTTACAACACAAATAGGATTGAAGGTGGAACTTTAACACTTAAGGATACTGCTGACTTATTGCAGAACAGCATAACTCCAAAAAATAAGTCTGTAAAAGATGTCAAGGAAACTGAAGCACATGAAAAAGTATTTTATGAAATGCTAAAGAACAAAAAAAAGCTCACTTTAGCAACAGTGCTTTACTGGCATAAAGAGTTATTGAAAGAAACCGACAGTGAGATTGCTGGAAAAATAAGAAAGCATCCTGTAGCTATTGCCAGAAGCAAGGCAGTTTTGCCTTTGCCTGCAGAATTAGACACATTGCTTTATGAGTTTTTTAGATGGTACAATAAAAATTATGGAAAATTAAATCCTGTTATAATGGCAGCTTTGACCCATCTAAAATTTGTAAGTATCCACCCATTTAGTGATGGCAATGGCAGGATTTCTAGGCTTATGATGAATCAAACGTTCCATAGTCAGGATTATCCAATGCTAAATATAGAGTATTCTAATAGAAAGGCTTATTACACCGCCCTCGAAAGGAGCCAAACTCAAAAGAGAGACCATATATTTGTACAGTACTTGGTTAAAAGATATTTGAAAGAATATAAAAAAGGATAAGCAAGAAATAAATCCCTAAATTATCGCAAAAGGCATTATCCCGGTCAGTCCATATAACCTTTCTTTCGTTTTCCCTTAAATAGCTTTGGCAGAGAATAAAAAGTTTTATAAATTATAGGCTCTTATAACTGATTACAGGAGGTTGTAATTATGGCAACAACAATACAAATATCAGATGATATCAAAAAGGTCCTCGACAGGATGAAAATGTTTGAAAGGGAAAGCTATAATGAGGTCATTGAAAGAATGGTAGAGGATGACCGTGAGCTCAATCAAAAAACAAAACTTGAGATTGAGGCAGCCAAGAAAAGGATTGCATCTGGAAAATTCCTCACGCAGGAACAGGTTGAAAAGAAATTCTCTATGTAAGATGGAATTCAGAATAATCTGGGATGAAAAAGCAGTCGCAGAGCTTGACAAGCTTGAGACAATAATCAGCAGGAGAATTGTTAAAAAAGTCGGGGAATTATCACCTAATCCTTACACAAAAGATGTTAGGAGACTCAAAGGCGGAACAGGGTTCAGGCTAAGAGTCGGCGACTATCGAATCATTTTTTTGATTGATAAAGAGGTTATAAACATTCTAAAAGTCGGGCATCGAAGAAACATTTATCAAAGGTAACTCGACCGGCCAGTCCATTAAGACATTTGACATTGCCAAAAACCATAAGATATATAAATTCCATAGTCTTGACGTATTATATGGCAACCACAATATCAATATCGGATGAGATGAAGGCAAAGCTTAGGGACATAGGAAGGACAGGAGATTCATATGAAGATGTGATAAGGAGGATGTATGAGCTCACAAGGAAGAATATCCTTCTTGCATACCTTTATGACACATCAGATTCTATTCCCGTGGATGAAGCTATTGCTCAGGCAAAGGAAAGATGGCCAAAGTAATCATCTCAAACTCCTTAAAGGAAGAAGTATTCAGGAAATTCAAGCAGGAATCTGAAGAAATCTTCCTGCTGATGAAGTCGCTTGAAACTTCCCCGAACAAAGGCACAGCTTTGGGCAACATTGCTGGAGTTGTAATTAAGGAGCTTAAATACAACAAATTCAGGTTTTATTTTATTACTGACGGGCACGTGCTAAAATTTGGAACAGATGATGAGATTTCAAGCCTGCTAATAAAATTTGTACGCATGTCTGAGAAGAAAGACCAGAAAAAAGCAATCGCACAAATAAAGACTATTCTTAAGTCATTGGGATTTGATGCATTGTAAATAAGGAATTTTTTCCTAACAAACATCTTGTTTATTCAATCTTCAATGCCCTCATTATCTTGTCGAGCTTTCTGTTAATCTTGTCTAATTCTCCTGAAGATGATGAATCTGACTGGCTTCTTGATTCACGCCTGTCGCCCGGCCTGCTGCCTGACTCGGCTGAATTATTCTTATTGTAGCAATCCCTGCAGTATACAGGTTTGTTGCCAGACGGCTTGAATGGAACTTCGCTTATCTTGCCGCAATTGTCGCAGGTTATTTCATGGAATTCCAGATTGGGCCTGTTGCCTCCTGAGCTTCCTTCGTCGCGCCTTGCCCCGGTGTCCCTTCTTTGGAACCTGCCTTCAGGTCTTCTGGAGCCTGTGTCTTCAGACCTTCCAGCCTCCCTTCTATCCCTGCTGGGCGCCCTTCTCTCTGGCCTTGCAAAGTCCCTTTTGCTGAATTTTGCAGCCCTGCTAAATGGTTTCATGTCAATTTAGCTAATTTTTGGCTTTATAAAGGTGCATAATTAAAAATGACTGATTAATTTGATTTAGCAGTATCAGTCAATCTAAGACAATAGAATGGTAATTTATACTTGCAGTATTTTTGCAGTCAATGTCTGATTTTCCCTTTGCTGATATTGCTGGAATTGGCCAACCAAGAATGCCCGTTGATCATCTGTAATTTTTCCCTGGTAGTCCTGAGTTCTGAATGAGCCATCTGCAATAGCATCAAACGCGCCAATTAAGAATCTGCCAATTATTTCACTTGCAGGAATTGGCTTTCTGTCACGCGACCATTGTTTTAGCATAAGTTTCTCAGGATGCATGCCCGAGAATACCAGTGGCGCATAACCATGCCTATTGCCTTCATTTGCAGACCTTAATGCGCGCAAGATGCAATAGTTACCAATTATATTTGGGTCGAGCCCAATTTTTTCACCAGAAATCCGTATGTTGTTGCAGTCCGCAAGGCAGCCATTTGTCCTGCTGTCTGCGCAATCATATCTAGGGAATTGCTCTCCTCTTAGTACACCTTCAATAACACCTATTGGAAACCCAGATGCTGCCAATCCTGAAACACTTGGAATCCTTGTAACATCCGGCATCCCTGGCTCGCCTGCATTAATAACCATTGCTTTGTATTCTGGCCCGTAATTAGCTTCAATTGAACCCAAAAAAGCTGTTCCGAGCTGGGCAGCATCAAATCCATGGTCTATTACCTTAACAAGATCTGTTGGTGTTCTAACACCACCTGCAAAAATAATTTTATTTATCCCTTTGTCAAGCGAGGCATTTCTATATTCTTCAAGTGTGCCCTCAAATCCCAATCCGTCACCATTGTGACCGCCTGAGTCAGTATTTTCAAGAATGATATAGCCCAAATTATTGAACAATCTTTTTGGCAATTGGCTGACACTTGATATTATTGGGATTGTCCAGTAATGCTTTTCCCCCAGATGGACAGTCTGATTTTTTGCCCTTTTGAAAACACTTTTGGTAAGGCCAGCGCCAGATGCAATAAAATCTGCGTTTGATTTTTCGCCTAATGCATAATTATCCTCATAGTCAATAGCAAGCACAAGATTATTTATCCCAATAAGCAAATTTGGGTCTAGTTGGGCAAGATCATCCTTATTCACAGACAATGTTGTTGATATTGTGCCTGCACTTCCTGTTTTTGCAACAGCTGTTGCAAGCTTTAAGCCAGAAACATCAACGCCCATGCCGCCCTGGAAAATTAATGTTTCAAGAGTTTTGCCATTCATATTAAAATTGAAATTAGAAATAAAAAGATCAACAATGCTTTGTATCTTAAAATTTTCTTCCTGCGTGAAGGTCATGGATAAGGGGCAAATTTAAAATATTAAAAGCTTATGGAAAAAAATGAGTTGGATAAGCTCGAGGCGAATTGACAGGCGAATTGGATTTTTTGTAAATATTTATTAAGGCTTAGCGAAATGCCTTGTCATGTCGACAATTGCAGTTATAACTCCAGTTTATGCAACACAGGAGAATGGAAGGCTGAAATATCTGACGCAAGCAATCAGGAGCGTTGCGAATCAGAAGCTGGAAGGCAACAGGATTGTTCATCTCATTGTTGATGATGGCTCGCCTGCTGATGTCGTGGGCTTGGTAGATGATTACAGGAAGGAGCAAGATGCTGATTGGCTAAGGTACCTAAGGCGTGAAAAAAAGCCAGGCGACATCGAAACAGCATCTAACCCCTTAAACACAGGCATAGACGATGTTTTGGGCAATTCCCAGAGCCTTAGGAGGGACGAAGTCCTTGACCTTGGGGCTATTGCCTATCTGCATTCTGATGACCTGCTGCCACCGCGCAGCATCCAGGGCAGGATTGAACCATTGGAACACGGCTGGTCATTTTCAGACGCAATCAGCTTTGACAACAATGGCAAGTTAAGGTTTGTGTATAAGTGGCGAGGGGATTCGATGCCTGCAGAGGAGCTTAATGTCAGAAAGGCTTATCGCTTTCCTCACCAGACAATAATGTGGTCCTTGGAATTCTTAAAAAAATTGAAGGAACATGTCGCCAGTGCCTATGACCAGGAAGGCGTTTTTGATCCCTCTATAAGGTTTGGAGAGGACTTGGATGTCAGCTTGTCGTCGAAAGAGATGACAATGAAAGAGGGAACTGCAATTTCGCATGCTAATGAGGTCGGGTATTTATACAGATTGCATGAGGACTCGATTACAGGCAACACTCCTGGACCGATACGCAACAAGGACCTGGAAGCTGTTGCCAGGAAGCATGCCAAGAACAAAGATAAAATAAGGATGGGATCAACTCTGGATTCACGCCTCTTGCATGATTTGCCCTGGTCATTATTCACCTATGCGCCAGAGACTCTTAAAAGCAGGCTGCGACCTGTAAGGGATTTCCTCAAAGCACCTGCTCTGGAGAAGGCTTATCCTGAGTTCAAGAAAGAAGTTGCCATTTACCTAAACGAAAAAAATGCATCTGATTCGTCCCTCACCTAATTCTGGCATAATTTGGGAAAGGGTATAAATATAAGTTCAACCACTATATTATTGAGGCTAATTAAGATGAAAAAAAGGCCAAGACAAAAAACAAAAAAAGCAACATTTGGAGCAGGATGCTTCTGGGGAGTCGAAGCAGCGTTCAGGCAGATAAAGGGAGTTAAGTCAACAAGAGTCGGCTATTGCGGCGGCTGGTTTGACTCACCGACTTATGATGATGTATGCTCGGACAAGACTGGACATGCTGAAGCAGTTGAAGTTACCTTCGACTCTAAAATTGTAAGCTACATTGACATGCTCGATGTGTTTTGGAACAATCATAATCCTACAACAATGAACAGGCAAGGCTGGGACATTGGAAGCCAGTACAGAAGTGTTATTTTTTTTCACACTACTGAACAGAAAAAAGCAGCAGAAGCAAGCATGGAAAAGCTTGAAAAAGCAGGCAAGTGGAAAAATAAAATTGTAACACAGATTGTTGAAGCAATGCCTTTCCATGAAGCAGAGAATTATCATCAGCAATATCTTGAGAAAAGAGGATTGAGCACCTGCCATATGTAATTTATTGATTATATGTTTCCTGATGGACCAACTGGATTCTGCCCATTGATGGAACATCATAAACCAAGACAGCTGTGCCAGGAGACCGGTTTTCATGATTTTCCCATATAACGAGCGCCTGATTAGACCGCAAATTGAGGCTGTGCTCCGTGTCTCGGTGCTCACCGAGGACATATTTTCTTATTCTTGTCGCCATATGCCCTTGAGGACCCAGGGAGTGTGCAAGTTCATCAATAGATGCTGTTGTGCTGAGCCTTTCAGGCACAATGCCCATCAGATTGGGGAGTGTTTGGCCAACTCCATCCTCAAGCACTGCGCGGAATGCATCCGGATTCTTCTCAACTTGCCGCATGAGGTCCGAGGTGTTAAATTTGAGCGTCATATTTTGAACTCTATTTATCTCCTATAAAAAATTTTGCCACTGAGCAATACACAAAACATCAATAGATATCCCAAGATACAAAAAGCAATATTTATATACCAGGATAATTAACATAATCCTGTTGGGGTAATGATATGGTAATATTGTTTGACAAATTCAATTTATCGGACGATATTTATGAGACAGTCTTTGCTACAAAGCAGCAGGTCATAGTCGGGAAACTTCTTGTGAGATATATGAAGGAGAATGGCTCTGAAATTGGAAAAACAGAGATGAGCATCTTCGCAACAAAGTTGCATGAAGGCAATTTGATAACTGAAATTGACGAGCCGCCTTTCCAGGGCAAGAAGGTAAAGATAAGCTACAACAAAAGGCAGTTCTATGACAGAATTTTAACTCCCATGAAAAGCATGGGCATTATAGATTACAATCTTTATTCAAAGACATACAAGCTATCTGACAGCTTCAACAAAGAGCTGCTTAGAATCGGACTTCAATGGGTGCAGGAATTGAGAAGGCCGCCTATTGACCTGAAAAGAAAGTCAAATGGACCAAGATTGCCTGGAATGGAATAATTAGACGGCATGCTCCATAATTTCCAGGCTGCACTGCCTGTTCTTCTTGCAGAAGGCCTCGCACTTAAGCGCCCACTTTAGCTCTTTGTATAGCATCCTGCATTCATCGCATTGGAACAGAAGATCATTTTCTTTTGTTATCCTGCTTGCCATCTTTCGCCTCGTCGATTTTTGCAGCGAGTATAAAATCATTTTCGCTCAAGCCATTTATTGCATGCGTCCAGAGTTCAACATCTATTTTGTTGTAATGCACTGAAAAGTCAGGATGGTGGCCTTCTGTTTCAGCTATTATTGCAATATGTGTCACAAAATCCATTGCCTGCCTGAAGTCCTTGAAACTGTAGGATTTTACAATGTGGCCCTGCTCATTCAGCTGCCAGCCCTTGACATCAAGCATGTACTGGTCGATTTTCTCCTTCTGCAATGGAGGCGTTCCGCCTTCGCATGGAAGGCATTTCATCTTTGTGAGATCCATACTAAATAAAATAAAAATCCAAGTATAAATAATTTTGGTTAGCATATTTTTGGTTAAGGTTTATATACCACCAAAATAATCGATTATGTATGGACGTCAATGAACAGATTTACAAATATGCATTGCAGAATGCAGTAAAATACAACGGCAAGGCCAATGACAAGGCTGTTGTTGGCAGGATTCTTGCTGAAAGCGAAGAGGCAAGAAAGGATGTGCCTGGCTTAAGGAAAACTGCCGAGGAAATTATTGCAAAGGTCAATTCAATGACTTTGGATGCGCAGCAGGCAGAGCTTCAGAAGATTGCGCCTGAACTTATTGAGGAGGACAAGGCAAAGAAAGAAAAGAACAAGGAAGAAAAGGATATTTTTGCATTCATTGGCATAAGGCAGGGCGAATATGTTGCAACAGCCTTTCCTCCTGAGCCTAGCAAGTACCCGCATATAGGACATGCAAAAGCCATTTTGATAAATTACCTTTTGGCAAAAAAATATGACGGCAAATTTTATCTCAGGTTTGAGGACACAAATCCAGAGCTTGCCAAGGCCGAATTTTATGACATCCACCTTGAGAATTACAAATGGCTGGGCATTGAGCCTGATGTGGTGGATCATGCGTCGAGCCACGTGGACGAGTTCTACCTTTTCGCTGAACAGCTCATAAAAAAAGGCAATGCATATGTTTGCTTTTGCAGCCAGGACAAGATGAGGGAAAACAGGAACAAAGGCATAGAATGTGAATGCAGGAATAATGATCTGAAGAAAAACATAAGGGGCTGGGAAGATATGTTCGTGCTCAAGGAAGGCCAGGCTGTGCTACGAATTAAAATTGACATGCAGCATCTCAATACAACAATGCGCGACCCTGTGCTAATGAGGATAATTGAGCATGAGCATCCGCTTGTCGGGAAAAAATACAGGATTTGGCCAAACTATGATTTTGAAAATTCTGTCATGGACGGATTGCAAAGAATAACACACCGCCTGAGGACTAAAGAGTTTGAACTCAGGAATGAGCTGCAGAGGCACATCCAAAAAGAGCTTGGCTTTGCCGAGACAAAAATTTTCGAGTTTGCAAGATTTAACCTTGAAGGAGTTGAAAGCTCAGGCAGGATAATAAGGGAAAAGATTGAGAAAGGCGAGATGATAGGCTGGGATGACCCGGGCCTGACAACTTTGGTTGCGCTAAGGAGGAGAGGCTTTGTGCCTGAAGCGATAAAGAATTTTGTTATAAGCACTGGCATAACAAAAGCTGAAGCAACACTGACATGGGATGACCTTATTGTCCAGAACCGAAGGCTGCTTGACAGCTCATGCAACAGGTATTTTTTCATTGAGGAGCCTGTGCATATTGAGATAAAGGATGCGCCAGAGCTGTTCTGCGCCCTTAAATTGCATCCCGACCACGCTGAAAGAGGGCAAAGGGAATTCAAGACGCACTCCAAGTTCATTATCACAAAGCATGATTTAAATGAATTAAAGGATGGCGAACTTTACAGGCTGATGGACTGCCTGAATTTCGAAAAGAAGGGCAATGAATTCCATTTTGACTCAAGAGAACACGACAAATACAAGGGCAGGGGCAAGAAGATAATGCATTGGCTTGCAGATTCAAGGGAGAATGCCAAGACTGAGATTATGATGCCTGACAAAAGCATAAGGCATGGATTCGCAGAAAAAGGGGTTCGGAACCTTGCTGTCGGAGATGTTATTCAATTTGAAAGATTTGGCTTCTGCAGGCTCGACCATATTGATGAGAAAGAGAATAAGCATGTCTTCTGGTATGCGCATAAATGAGAATTATCTAATTATTCAGCAAGCTCATAATATAAGCGCCTGTTTTTCTTGCCCTTGTTCTCAACAGACAGCAGAACAATTTTCCCAATTTCACCCGTGTTCTTCACTTGCGTGCCGCCATCTGCCTGCAGGTCAATGCCAGGGATTTCCACAATCCTGAGCTCTTTTATTTCTGGCGGCATTATTGCAGCGAGTTTGACTATTCCTGGAATCTTAAGAGCCTCATCCCGTGGGAGATAATATGTTTTGACATCGATTTTTTTCTCGACCCATGAATTTGCAAGCTTGATGTAGTGCTCCATTTTATCCCTGTCAAATTCGTCCAATGCGAAATCTATCCTTGACTTATCGTAGCCGAGCTGGTTGCCTGTGCATAATGCCCCTGCCTCATTGTAAAGCACTGCATCCAGGATGTGGGCTGCAGTGTGCATGCGCATGTGCTTGTATCTCCTGTCCCAGTCGATGATGCCTTTGACCTTGTCAGCCTGCTTCAAACCATCATGGTCAACTTCATGCACAATATCATTGCCTGATTTTGCAACAGCAAGAACCTTATAGATGTGCCCGTCCTCAGTTATGAGAATGCCTGTGTCATTCGGCTGGCCGCCTGAGGTCGGGTAGAATAAGGTCTGCTCAAGAACAATGTATTTGCCATTGTTCACTTCTTGAACAATAGATTCGAATTCCTTCTGATAGCAATCATTAAGGTAGATTGCCTGTGCTGTGACGTCGCCCATGACAGGCAGTACAGATACATTATATAAAACTTTTAGCAAAACTCTTGGAATAGGGCAGACGAAAAGTATATATAGCCTCATCTGATAATCCCGCCATGCTTATTGTAAAATCGAACTTGAAGCACGCAGCAGAGCTTGATGGCAAAAACTTCAGCATCTCAGGCGATTTCGCAGACGCGCTTGACGAGAAAGTCAAGCAGGTTATAAAAAAAGCATGCGAAAGGGCAAGGGAGAATGGAAGGCATACTGTCATGCCCAGGGACTTGTAATATTAGGCATAATTTTATTCTGTAGGGTTCGCTAGCTGTTAATCTTTTTTTAGAAAATCGACTGCTCGCAGTGCTGCGCGTCGATTTGAAAACTCCGACTCCTTGAGTCGGGTCATG
>Ga0209211_10009420_pt1 | contig 13019 bp, 12 predicted proteins | sample RifGroA2_FD_183992 | JGI IMG/M metagenome (GOLD analysis project Ga0209211, IMG submission 183992) | Groundwater microbial communities from Rifle, Colorado, USA - Groundwater A2 (SPAdes) (version 2) | ecosystem: Environmental > Aquatic > Deep subsurface > Groundwater | place: Rifle, Colorado... | reverse complement strand
CGGGTTTCCCCCCGGGAGGTGACGAGCACGGCGGCGCGATCGGTCAACGGGCACTTCGTCTCGCAGATGCCGCACCCGACGCAGAAGAAGCGGCCAGCGCGACGGTGAGGAGCGCGACGACCAGCGCGGGCCAGACCAGCCCGATGAGCGCCCGTCCCGCAAGGGTGACGGCCCCCGCCATCAGGGGATCGAGCCGGAGAAAGAGGTTGACCGCGTACGGAAGGACGTCGTTGTCCTTGTACTCCGTGTTCAGGAAGAGGAAGGCGAAGAGAAGGAATACCACCCACTGGGAGGCGCGCCGAAGCGTCCGCGTCGCCTTCATCCGGGGTTCCCCGGTGTCGTCACGTTCCGGAGCACCATGCTTCTATTGTACCAACGGATTAAATTCATGGTATGAATCCCGGAATGGAAGGAACTCCCCCGCGCATACTGGTCCTCCTCCCGGCGTACCAGGAGGAGCGATCGATCGGGGGGTTGGTCGGCTCCCTCCGGGAGAGATACCCCTACGACGTGCTCGTCGTGAACGACGGGTCCACGGACCGGACCTCCGAAGCCGCGAGGGAGGCGGGAGCGACCGTGCTGGACCTGCCGTGCAACCTCGGGATCGGCGGAGCCGTTCAGACCGGGTTCCTCTACGCCAGGGATCGGGGCTACGGTGTCGTCGTGCGGATCGACGGGGACGGGCAGCACGAGATCGAGGACATCGCCAAGGTGCTGGATCCGATCCTGGCGGGCCGGGCGGACGCGGTCATCGGTTCCCGATTCCTCGGGGAAACGGAATACCGGGGGAGCATTCCACGGATCTTCGGCATCCGTTTCTTCCGCTTCCTCGTGAATCTCACCACCGGGTACCGCGTGACCGATCCGACCTCGGGCTTCTTCGCCATCAACCGCCGCCTGGTCGGTTTCTACTCCGACCATTATCCATCCGACTACCCGGAGGTGGACGCCTACATCCTGATGCACCGCCTCAAGGCGCGGACCGTCGAGGTGCCGGTTCGCATGTACGACCGCGCCGAGGGGAAATCGTCGATCACCGCGTTCCGGGCGGTGTACTATATGGTGAAGGTGACGCTTTCCTATCTCATCAACTGCATCCGGAGATTCGCATGAACCGGATAACCCTTTTATCGATCTGCGCCTCCGCGGGATTCCTTCTCTACATCCTGGAGATGGTGCGGCGCCGGAAACTGCGCGAGGAATATTCGATCCTCTGGCTTGCCGGGAGCGTGGTCATCCTGGTCCTGTCGCTCAAGCAGACCTGGCTGGTCGGAATCGCGCACGCCGTGGGAATCGTCTACCCGCCCTCGTTCCTCTTCCTGGTCGGGATCCTCTTCATCCTGCTGATCCTGATCCACTTCTCGATCGCCATCTCGAAGCTCCACCAGATGAACAAGAAGATGGCGCAGGAGATCGCGTTGATGAAGGAAAAGGGGATGGACGGCGCTTCCGGAGATCCTTCCATCGGGCCCTGATGTGTCCCGATCAATGCAAATGAGCCGCGTCAAGACGAATTTTTTTGCCAACCTCGCCGGTTCCGGTTGGACCGCTCTCGTCGGGCTTGCCTGCACCCCCCTGTACATCCATTTCATGGGAATGGAAGCCTACGGCCTGATCGGCTTCTATTTCATGCTGCAGGGGGTCATCCAGATCCTCGACCTGGGGCTGAGCCCCACCATGAACCGGGAGATGGCGCGATACAGCGTGCTGCCGGGAAAGACCGGGGAGGCGCGGGACTTCGTCCGGACGCTGGAGGTCGGCTATTGGGCGATCGGAATCCTCGTCGGAGGCGCCGTCTGGTACGCCGCCCCGTACATCGCGTCCCATTGGATCAAGGCCGGCAATATTCCCACCTCGGATGTTCGCCGCGCGGTGGCAATCATGGGCGCCCTCACGGCCCTCCAGTGGCCGCTCTCCTTCTACCAGGGCGGACTGGTGGGGCTTCAACGCCAGGTGCTCCTCAACGGTATCACGATCGCCACGGCCACGCTGGCCGGCGGCGGCGCCCTTCTGATCCTGTGGCTCGTCTCCCCCACCGTCTCGGCGTTTTTCACTTGGCAGATCGTCGTCAGCCTGCTGCAGGCGGGAGTCACCACATTCGCTCTATGGCGCTGCCTTCCCCACTCCGGCCGCCCCGCGCGCTTCGATCCCGGCATCACCCGGAACATCTGGCGATTCGCCGCCGGAATGAGCGGCATTACAATCACCGCATTGGCACTGGTGCATCTCGACAAGGTGATCCTCAGCAAAATGCTCACGTTGAAAATTTTCGGCTACTACATCCTCGCGGGAATGATCGGGAACGGCCTGTCGGGACTTCTCATCGCACCGATGTTCAACACCATCTTCCCGCGTTTCTCCGCCCTGGTCGCCGAGGGGGACGGGAAGAGCCTGCTCGCGATGTACCACGGATCGACCCAGGTGATGGCGGTGATGATCCTTCCCGCCGCCGCCGTCATCGCCTTCTTTTCACGGGAAATCATGCTTCTCTGGACCGGAAGCCCGGAGATCGCGGGCAACACGGCCCCCATCGTCAGCATCCTGGTGGCCGGAACCGCGCTGAACGGTCTGATGAATCTCCCTTACGCGCTGCAGCTCTCCCACGGGTGGACACGGATCGGCCTTGGGATCAACACCGTATTCATTGTTACCCTTGTCCCGGCGATCGTCTTGACGACCACGCGCTTCGGCGCCGTGGGCGCGGCATCCGTGTGGCTGGGACTGAACGCCATCTATGTGATCATCGGCATTCCGCTGACACACCGGCGATTGCTGAAGGGCGAGGCGCTCCGGTGGTTCACGAAGGACGTCGGCATCCCGTTGGCGGGGAGTCTCATCTTCGCGGGGAGCGCCCGGATGATCTTCGATGACTTAAGTTCCCTCACCCGGTTCGGCTCGGCCGCGCTGCTGCTGCTGATCCTTTTGATTGCCGTCATCGGTGCCGCCATGTGTACCCCGGCGACAAGAGATTACATCTCCCAATCCGTCCTCAACAGGAAACAATCCGTGGAGCCCCGGCCTTGAAATTCTCCGGTAACATCACGCAAAATCATTTCGCGAAAATTCCCCGCTGCGAGGGAATCCGGGGATGACTTCTGTACTGAAATTCAAGTCGGAAATCAAATCGGCCAGAGCCAGGATGCGGCGATCCGGGATCTCCTGCCTCACGCCTTGGCTCCGGCGACGGCTCCATGGTCTCGGGGTCGCCGACGGCGTTCCGGTGGGCGATGCCGTCAAAAGCTGGGACGTGTTGAAAACGGCGACCTTCATAAAGGACCATCTCCCCCCGGAAACCTCCGTCCTGGATGTCGGAGCGTACGCCTCCGAGATTCTGCCCGTGCTCCATCGCCTGAACTACCCGAACCTGACCGGCGTCGACCTGAACCCCCGCATCAAGGCGATGCCGTTCGCGGATCCCATACGGTACGTGGTGTCCGATTTCATGGCGACTCCGTTCCCGGAGGCATCGTTCGGGGCCATCACGGCGATCTCCGTCATCGAGCACGGCTTCAACGGCGAACGACTTCTCCGGGAGATTTCCCGCCTCCTACGGCCTGGCGGATACTTCATCGCCTCCTTCGACTATTGGCCGGAGAAAGTGGACACGGCCGGCATGGAGTTCTTCGGCATGGATTGGAGGATCTTCTCGAAGGCGGAGGTTCTCGCCTTCATCGAGGAGGCGCGCGCGTACGGGCTTGCGTCCTGTGGCGACATCGACCTGGAAGCGGAGGAGAAGGTTATCCACTGGGGTGGTAAAGAGTACACTTTCGCGTGGCTCGCCCTCGGTAAAGAACACGGCTGAAACTTTCCAACAAAATGAAAATATTGCTGATTTCAGGATCGTTTCCCCCAATGAAATGCGGCGTTGGGGATTACACAAAATTCCTGGCCAATGCCTTGGGAGAACGCGGTGACGTATCGGTCGCCGTGCTGACCGACGAGAAAGCGCGGTTGAACCCGCCGTCGGCGTATTTTCAGGTTTTTCCCGTTGCCAAGGGATGGAAGTTTTCAGATATGGCGCCAATCCTTGAAACGATCCGACATTTCCGTCCCGACATCGTTCACATCCAGTTCCCGACCCAGGGATACGGCAGAAAAAAGCTTCCTTGGCTTCTGTCCATTTTCCTCGCAGCGATGAAGATACCGACTATTCAGACTTGGCACGAATATTATCCATTGGGTGGATTTATGAACATCCCGAACGCCATCGTGGGGGGGGGATTGATCGTTGTACGGCCGAATTATTTAGAAAAGATGCCCTCTTGGTTCCGATGGCTGAACAGAAAAAAACATTTTCGGTATATCCCTAACGCATCCCCCCTCCCTTCTGTGTCCGTTAACGAAGAGGAAAGATCCGCAATTCGCTCCAATTATGCCGGTCAATCCAAAGCGTTGGTCGCATATTTCGGTTTCGCTTACCCGGAAAAGAACATTGAGGCATTATTTGAGCTATGTGATCCGCATCGACATCAACTTGTCCTTGTATGCGATCTAAATGCATCCGACAAATATCACAGCGTTATATTGCAGAAAATCCGTGTCGAACCATGGGTGAAGAGCGTGACGGTAACAGGATTTCTACCCGCCGATGAAGTCGCGCGAATATTGGCTGTGGCCGACGTCGTTGTTCTGCCTTTCAGGGATGGCGGCGGATCATGGAATACCTCATTGCTTGGAGCGATTTCCCAAGGAACATTCGTACTGACCACTTCTACTGAAGAACGAGGTTACCATCCCTCGCAAAATATATATTTTGCACAACCCGGAAACATCGATGAGATGAAAAACGCCCTGGAAAAATATATCGGGAATAGACCAATCAACAATTCGCAAGATTATTTGAAGGGATGGAATTTTGTATCCAACGAACATGTGGATTTCTATAAATCAATCATCGCCAAGAGTACTCAACATTGAATCCGGTCTCCCTCTCCTTCTGCATAACGACCCGGAACCGGGCGAACTTCATCGGTACTACACTGGAGAGCCTGATCTCCCAAGCTACGGACGAAGTGGAGATTGTCGTTCTGGACGCCGACTCTGCGGATTCCACCCCGGAAACGGTCGAGGGATATGCCAAACGATTTCCGCGCCTCCGTTATATCCGGCAAGAGACCAACAAGGGCGTCGACAAGGATTACGACCGGACGGTAGAGCTTGCTTGCGGCGAATACTGCTGGATGATGTCGGACGACGACATCCTCACACCGGGCGCGGTCGCTGAAGTGCTCGAGCAATGCAGGAAAGGATACGACCTGATCGTGGTCAACGCGGAAGACCGGGATGCGGATCTCCGCAAGACCATCGGGGAAAAGAGGCTTCCTTTCACGGATAACCGGGAGTACGAGCCCACGGAGGCGGACAAGCTGTTTGCGGACGTCGCGAACCACCTATCCTTCATCCCAAGCGTTGTCATCCGACGGGATCTCTGGCTCTCCAGGAACCGGACGCCGTACTTCGGCTCTCTCTTCGTCCACGTGGGGGTAATCTTCCAGGAGCCGCTTCCCGGCAAGGCACTCGTCATCGCCAGGCCCCTTGTCGCCGTCCGCAACGCGAACGTCTCTTGGGCCCCCCGCGGGTTCGAGATCTGGATGTTCAAATGGCCCGATCTCCTATGGTCTTTCCCTGGGTTTTCCGACACCGTCAAATCGCGGGTATGCCCTCGGCAACCATGGCGTGGATTGAAAATCTTGCTGTCCCAGAGAGCCAGGGGGTCCTACTCCCTGGCAGAGTACCGCCGCTGGATTGCACCGCAGGCCGGATCGTTTGGGAGCAACGCCATGGCTTGGTGGATCGCAGTCACCCCGGGGCATCTTGTAAATACGCTTGTCTTGTTGTACTGTTTGGCGTTCCACGGGCGGAATCGAATGATCCGGTTCGACCTATTGAACAGCCGCTTCAGCGTTTTTACATACCTGAGGAAGATCACGGAATAAGCAGCCCCGAAGCGACCCAAGGTGCACACTTCACCTCCAACGACCGGAATGGATACCGCGACGCATACCCCCCCCCGCACCGCAATGATCACGGGTGTCGGCGGCCAGGACGGGTCGTACCTTTCCGAGTTTCTCCTCGACAAGGGGTACCGGGTGGTCGGCACGGTGCCGGACGGCGACCCCGTCAACATCGACCGGATCCGGCACCTCCTTGGCAGGATCGAAATCGTTCAGGACGACCTGCTCGACCAGGGCCGCATCGAAAAGATCTTTCGCGACCACCGTCCCGACGAGGTGTACAACTTCGCCGCAAACTCGGTTCTCGCGGCGTCGTTCCATCAACCGATCCTGGCCACCATGGTGCTTGCGATGGGCGTAACCCGGATTCTGGAGGCGATCCGGAAGATTACCCCCGAAGCCCGGTTCTTCCAGGCATCCAGCAGCGAGATCTTCGGGAAACCTGCGGAGGTCCCGCAAACGGAGACGACGCCGTTCCACCCGCGCAACCCGTACGGCGTGTCGAAGGTGTACGGCCACCTGATGACGATGACCTACCGGGAGAATTACGGGCTGTACGCCTGCTCCGGCATCCTGTACAACCACGAGAGCCCGAGGCGTAGTCCCGATTTCGTCACCCGGAAGATCACCATGGCTGCCGCAAAGATCAAGCTGGGGCTTTCGAAGGAGTTGCGCCTCGGCAATCTCGATGCGCGCCGCGACTGGGGATTCGCGGGAGACTACGTGCGGGCCATGTGGCTCATGCTCCAGCAGCCGCAGCCGGACGACTACGTGCTCGCGACCGGGGAAACCCATTCCGTGCGGCAACTGTGCGAAGCGGCTTTCTCCCACGTGGGGCTCGATTACCGTGAACATGTCGTACGGGAAGCCGAAAGTTTCCGCCCTCCGGAAACCGCCCAACTGGTGGGGAATCCCGCGAAAGCCCACCGCGTCCTCGGCTGGAAACGGGAGGTATCCTTCCAAGACCTCGTGCGGACGATGGTGGACGCGGACCTCGAGGCGCTCCGGGCGGGGAAATCGGGATGACGGGAAATCGAACTCAAGGAGAACCGCTTCGATGATCACGAGAACGACCTGCAGGGTCTGCGACGGATCGCTGGAGCCCGTCCTCAACCTGGGCGAACATTTCGTCTCCGACTTCATCTCCCCCGGCGATTCCGACGGGACGAAGGCCCCCCTCGAACTGGTGATCTGCCGTCGGTGCCGTCTCCTGCAGCTCAAACACACCGTCCCAGGGGAGACGATGTACAGGAACTACTGGTACCGGTCCGGCACGAACCAGACGATGCGCAACGCCCTCGCCGACATCGCCAACAAGGCGGAGACGCTCCTCCACCTGCGAGAGGGGGATTCCGTCGTGGACATCGGCTGCAACGACGGGACGCTCCTCGCCTCGTTCAAGACCGGCGGGATCCGGAAGATCGGCTTCGATCCGGCGGAGAACCTGGCCGTCTTCTCCCGGGAGATCGCCGACAAGCTGGTCGTCGGCTATTTCGAGGCCGACGCGTTCCGGGCCGACGAGGCGCTCCGCGGTGACCGCCCGAAGATCGTCACGAGCATCGCCATGTTCTACGACCTCGAGAACCCCAACAAGTTCGTTTCCGACGTCAAAACCGTGATGGATCAGGAGGGCTTGTGGATCGTGCAGATGAGCTACCTCCCGCTGATGCTGAAGACGAACGAATTCGGCAACATCTGCCACGAGCACCTCGAATATTACTCCCTGACCTCGTTCGAGTACCTGCTGACCCTGCACGGGTTCGAGATCGTCGACGTGGAACTGAACGACATCAACGGAGGTAGCCTGCGGGCGTACATCCGGAACCGGAGCGCCGATCCGAACCGGTTCGCGGACGCGACGTACCGGGAACTGGCCTCGGAGCGGGTGCGCTCCCTTCGCGAGCAGGAGGTGCGGCTCGGGTTGGACGACATCGGGGTCTACCGCGAGTTCGCCGTCTGGGTGAACCGGATCCGGGAGGACGTGGTCGGCTTCATCAGGGAGCAGGTGGCCCGCGGGAAAACAGTGTACGTGTACGGCGCGTCGACCAAGGGGAACACCCTGCTGCAATATTTCGGGCTCGACCGGACCCTGATCACCGCTGCGGCCGAGCGGAACCGGGACAAGTGGGGGAAGGTGACGGTCGGGACGCGCATCCCCATCGTTTCCGAGGAGGAGGCCCGTGCCGCGAAACCGGACTACTTCCTCGTCCTCCCGTGGCACTTCCTCGAGGAGTTCCGGCTGCGGGAGAAGGCGTACCTGCTGTCGGGAGGGAAGTTCATCGTCCCGATGCCGCACTTCACGTTGATCTGACGACCTGAACGGATATTCACAACGTCCGCCGGTAAATCTCCCATGTCTCCCTTGCGGCCCTTTCCCAACTGAACTGCGATGCCTGCCGAATCCCCTCGTCACGCATCCGTCCCCGAAGCGTCCCGCTGTCGAGGATCTTCCCGATCGTGTCGGCCCAATCGCCCGGAGCTCCCGGTGAAAGCAATATCGCCGCCTTGCCGGCCACTTCGGGAAGACTGGATGTATTCGAACACACCACGGGGGTACCGCAAGCCATCGCCTCCAGAACCGGGAACCCGAACCCCTCATACAGGGAAGGGAACAGAAATGCCTCCGCCGCCGAATAAAGTCCCGGTAAATCCTCGTCAGGGATATATCCGGTAAAGAGGACGTTCCCCTCAAGACCTGTCTTCCGGACCTTACGGAAAAACTCTTCGTACATCCATCCTTTCGCCCCTGCCACAACCAGAGGAACGCCTCTCCCGCGTTCCGCGAGAATCTTCAGGGCATCCAGGAGCACCGGGAGGTTCTTCCTCGGCTCGATCGTACCCACGTATAGCAGGAAGCGCTCCGGCAGGCGGTGCCGTTCCCGAACCATCGCAACGGCCCCCGCGTCGGCAGGACGAAAGCGCGCGTCAACGGCAAGGTGAGTTACCTCGACCTTCTCCTCGGGAATCCCGTAGAGCTGGATCGCATCCCTCTTCGTGCTCTCGGAGATGGCGATTATCCTTCCGCACCCACGCAGGAAACGCGGGACGAGGAAATTGGACGACCAGCGAAGGAGTCGAAGGTGGGTCCCCGGGACGGTGGCGAATGTGAGGTCATAAAGCGTCATGACCGACTTGGCCGCCGACAGGCCCGGAAGAAGGTGCCAGGTGGCGTGAAAAACGTCGGGACGGCCGACGTACCGGTCCAACGGCATGCGGGCCATGAAGGAAAGCCCGGCAACGGCCGACCAGGTTCGCTTGCGACACCCTACCACCACCGGGGGAAGAACATCCGGGGGCGACTCCGGCATTCTTCCTTCCGGGTCCACGGCAAAAAACGAGAGCTCCGGTCCATGCCCGAGGTCAAGAAGAGCCCGTGAGATCTCCTTCACGTACCGCCCCGTCCCGGCCGGGTTGTAGAGAGCGGGGGTAAGGTCGATGCATACCTTCATCTTGCCCCCCCGAACCCGTTGCCGCCGTTTTTCATGCCGTTGCCGCCGCAGAGTCGCCGGAAAAACGGAACGGCGGCTTCCCTCATCGCCGTATAGGAGAACTTCTCGAAGGTCCGCCGACGCGCATTTTCCCCGAGACGTCCCCGGAGGATCGTGTCGGAAAGGAGACGGTTGCACGCCTCCGCGAGCCCCGCGTCGTCGCCGACATGGAAGGTGAGCCCCGTCTTGCCGTTCCGGTTGACGTAGGTAACGCCGGTGGGCAGGTCGCTGCTCACCACCGGCTTGCCGAGAGCCATCGCCTCGATCTGCACGATGCCGAACGCCTCAAGCGCCGAATTCGACGGCAGGACGAGGAACTCGCATCCAAGATACCAAGGGCGGAGGTCCTCCACGTTCCCCGAAAGGGAAACCTTCTCCGCCAGCCCCTTCGCGACGATCTCCCGGCGGAGATATCCCTCCAGGGGTCCGGTCCCCACCAGCACGATCCGCGCGTCGATGGATCCCGCGGCGGCAAGGAGCGTGTCCAACCCCTTGTACGGCACGAACCGGCCGACGAACAGGAGGAACCTTCCGCCCAACCGGGCGCGCACCTTCGCGCCGGCCGCCTCTTCCTCCGGAGAAGCGTCGAACCATGCGTCGGGAACCGCGAACGGTATGGTGAAGGCGCGGTTCTTGAACCGGCGGAGGATGGCGGACTCCCGCACGTGGTGCGGCGTGGCGGCGACGAAGGCGTCCGCGCGGCGGAAGACAAACTCCTCGATGGGGCGAAACAGTGCATAGAGGAACCGCTTCCATCGCTCCTCGAAGATCACGTCCGCGTGGTGCCACATCACCAGCGCCTCCCGCTTCGACGCCAACAGGAGAGAGAGGAACACGGCGACGATCGCCATCGGATTAGGGTAGTGGAGGACTATGACGGAGGGGCGCATCGTCATCCTCAGGCGGTGCAGCACGAACGGCAAGGACGGCAGGACCGGGGTGAGGAGCAGGGTCCCCCGCTCCTTCAGATAGTGGACGGTGATTCCGTTGGCGGGATTCTCGACGCGTGTCTCGCCGGCCTTTGCCGCCACCAGGCAGTAGTGGTTGAGCTCCGACCGTGTAGCCTCGGCCAGGCTCTTGACGACGTATTCCATCCCCCCGGGTTCGGGCGGGTAATACTTCCCGAGGTGGAGTATCCCGATCGTTCCGCCCATCGCCTGGATCAGCGGGCCGGGACGCCCTGGCCCTGCTCCAGCTGCATCAGGCGGCCACGCAGGTACGGATCGTCGACCTCCTCCAACGCCCTTCGCAGGCTTCGGATCGCCTCACGGCGGTCCCCCAGCAGCATGTACATATTGGCCATCGTCTGGTAGGCGATCACCGGGGAGATCCCGAGGAAGGTGTAGTGTTGCGCCTCCTGGATGATATGCCTCGGCAGGATCCCCTTCGGGATCTCGTGGACCCGGACGTATTCCCGAAGTTCCGGAGTGGTGCGGACGAAGATGACGAACAGGCCGTCGGAGAAGACCAGGGACCAGTTCGGATCGTTGGCGAGAATGGGGACGATGGGGAGGATCATCCCCGAGGAGTCCATCGTCTTCAGCACGAAGTACGTGATCCCGTACTTGTCCACGATCCGCCCCCATTCGGGCCTCCCCCCGGTGACCGACTGGTGGTCCATGAACACCTGCTGGTTGTACGTCCTGCCGTCGATGAAGGTGAGAGCGCCCGGGTATAACTGCCAGTCGAGGAACCCGCCGATATCGAAGAAGTTGAACATCTTTCCCGGGACGGGATTCCTCCGCAGGAACTCCGCCGCCGCGAAGGAGAACTTGTGTTTCGTGATCCCCACCCCGTACTCCAGCTGGGAGAAGGAGAACGCCAGCGTCGTGCCGCCGAAAGCGACGAGGGCGAGGACGACGACGCCGGCGAGGATCGCGTGGGCTGCGGCGAAACGCGGACGGGGATCGGCCCGAACGGAGACCGCCGCCGGTTGAGAGCCCTTTTTCCCCTTCTGTCCCCGCTTCTCGCCCGGCGGCTCCGGCTTGGGCGCCACCTTGGTGGAGAACCATCCCGCCGCCGCCGACAGGAAGCCGGTCAGGTGAAGCGACGCCCCCGGGGAGAGGAAGAGCCCCATCATCGACACGGCCCGCGCCGAGTCCCACGCCCCCTTGAACGCAATGACGAACAGGAAAAGGTCGAGAAGGTAAACACGGCGCCCCGCCAATCCGAGGCAGAGCGATACCGCGGCGAAGGCGACCGCGGCCTTGTAGTACAGGAAGAATCCCGTACCCTTCACCGGGGTCAATTCCGAGATCGACATCAGGATGTTGTTGGTGCTCCCGCCCCCCCCCCGGGAGATCATGTGGAGCGGCGAGAGGAGCCATCCGTATCCGTGCGGGTTCAATCCGCACAGGACCAGGCCCGCGACGCCCGTGACGAGGGGGGGAATGATCCATGTCCGAAGACGCGCCCACCGGAACTCCTTCCTCCAGGCCGCCCGGACGAGGGCGTCGGCGAAGAACGCTCCGTACAGGCCGAACGCCATCAGGTAGGTCGGGTGGCTGTTCGCCCAAACGAGGATCATCGGGGGGAAAAGATAGATCAGTTTCCTGCGGCTCCCGTAGTAATACTCGCTCAGGAGGAAGATCGTCATGGCGGTGAACAGGTACGTGAAGATCTCCGGCCGGGGCTGGATCCGGATCCGAAGAAAACCGGAGAAGGCGAAGATGGCGAGGACCGCGATGAGGGGGTGCGCCCCGCGGAGCACCGTGGCCCGGTAAAGGAAGAGGAAGATCCCGAATACGACCGCCCAGACGAAGAACGAGACTCCGTACTCCCCCGCGGCGGAGAACACCAGGTATAGGACCGCCTGGAACCCCCACTCGCCGCCGCTCCCGTTCTCCATCCCGAGGGACGGGTAGTTCCAACGCTCTACCGACGGGATCTCGTGGTGGTTGACGATGAACCTTCCCAACGCGATGTGCGTCCCGAAGTCGCTCGTGAAGATCTTCGTGAGCATCGGGATCGTGATGAGGAAAAGAAGGAAGAGCGCGAGGAGGTTCTGCCGCGCGGGGGTGAGTTCCCACCGGCGCGGCGCACCCCCGGTCGCGGGCACCGGTTCCGCCATCTACTTCGCGCCTCCAGAACACACGGTCATCTCCGTATACATCGTTGGGATATTCTTCCGGGGGGAAAGTTCCGGGCGCTACGCCTTCCGACGGCGGACCGCGAACATGAAGATATCATAGGGCCGACGTCAGTGGGCGGACGCACCCGGAGCGCTGCCGGCGACCGGGGCCGGGAAGGCCGCCCCGCCGAACGGTTTCCGGTGGAATACCGTGGTGAGCTTGAGGCTCGGGCACAGGGTGCAGTCGAGGCACCGCAGGCAGTCCGGGTCGGTCGGGTTCCGGTCGGGACGGATGTCGACCGGGCAGATCACCTGGCACTTCCCGCACTTCGTGCAGGTGTCGGGATCCCAGGCGAGCTGCAGAAAGCTCGCCTTGTTGAACAGGGAGAAGATCGCCCCGAGGGGGCAGGCCGCCCGGCAGAAGGGACGCTTGGCCATCGTCGACGTCGTGACGAAGAAGAGCAGGATCGCGACCTTGACCCAGAACAGCGATCGCACCATCGAGCG
>Ga0209211_10009418_pt1 | contig 13019 bp, 17 predicted proteins | sample RifGroA2_FD_183992 | JGI IMG/M metagenome (GOLD analysis project Ga0209211, IMG submission 183992) | Groundwater microbial communities from Rifle, Colorado, USA - Groundwater A2 (SPAdes) (version 2) | ecosystem: Environmental > Aquatic > Deep subsurface > Groundwater | place: Rifle, Colorado... | reverse complement strand
CCCATCAGGAAAGACACCCTTCTAAAAGAGATATCAGCTTTTCACCCTCAATTTGCAAACTGATACGTGTATCGGTTTGGCTTGTAGAATTAAGAAGAATCGCTATAATTATCACTTTACCGCCATTATCATCGTAGTCTGGCATATGGATAGACTAGAAAACGATGTCTGAATAGTCTTTTTTTGGGAATAAGGTGATAAAAACCGCATAAAAATATTAATCTAGAACCACTTTTGTCAAAATAGCAGCTATTTTTTGGGAATAGGATAAAACATGACAGAATCGGAGCGTCCGGCCCTTCCATGGTATTTTAAAACCTCCGTGGTGGTGATAGCCTTGCTCAGCGTGGGGCCCTTGGCTTTGCCGATGGTTTGGTTTCATCCGCGGTACAAAGTGTTGACCAAGGTTCTGGTGACCGTGATAACGGTTATTGTTACGTATTATTCAATAATCGCCCTTTCGGGCAGTATCAAGCTGATGATGAAGCTCTATCGGGAATTGGCTGCTTAACTTGGGGAGAAAAGCATGAATCGTGGCGGCAGATTTTTTATCTTATTTTTTATTTTGTCGTTGTTTTCCTTTCCGGCCGCTTGGGCCGCGGAGCCTCAGGCTGCGCCGCCGGCTGAAGAAAGTCAGGAAGAAATATTTGTCGCGCGCAAGGTGGAAAAACAGCCGGACAGCAAGACCGGGAACGAAGAGGCGAACGATGAACCTAATTTTATTGTGGAAGGGGGAAAGGTCATTCCCAACCCGATAAAGGCGGTAAATAATACGGTTAATACCGCATCCATGCCAGCCGCAGCAGCGGCAGGCTCCGGTGATAGCGAGCCTAATTTTGTTTCCGTCAACGGAAAGGTCATCCCCAACCCCCAAAAGGCGGCAAACGCGGCCAATACCGCGTCTGCTGCCATGCCGGCCGCGGCGGACTCCGGTGATAGTGAGCCTAATTTTGTTTCCGTCAATGGACAGGTTATTCCCAACCCGAATAAGAGCAAAGCGGTATGATGTTGAGATATCCGCCAGTGCCGGTATTGCTGGCCTTTTTGACGGTTGTTTGCGCTCAGGACCTTTACGCTCAGCCGTCTAGTGATAAAAAGGTTGTTTTGATTTTTGATGCTCAAACCGGAAAGAAGGTTTCCATGGAAAAAATTGAAAAAAGCGATGCGGAATGGAAGCGGCAATTAACGCCCGAGCAATACAAAGTGACGCGCAAAAAGGGCACGGAACGAGCGTTCACTGGCGCTTACCACGACCTTAAAACGGCAGGTATTTATCAATGCGTGTGTTGCGGTACGGATTTGTTTCGTTCCAATGAAAAATACGATTCCGGCACGGGCTGGCCCAGTTTCTGGGGGCCGGTCGCGGAGGAGAACATTCATTCCGAAGAGGATAGCAGCTTTTTTATGGCCAGGACCGAAGTGCAGTGCTCCCGCTGCGGCGCGCATCTGGGGCATGTGTTTGAGGATGGCCCTGAGCCCACGGGCAAGCGGTATTGCATCAATTCGGCTTCACTTAATTTTATTCCGGCCCAGCCGGATAAATGACCCGATGGCCTTAAAATTTGGTATAATCGGTCCATCTTAAGCAACGCAAGGAGGTAACATGGAAACAGAGAGAAAGGAGAAAGTCATGTCGTTCAAAAATGTCGCACTCATTGTCGTGCTGGCGCTTGTGCTCGGGCTCAGCGGTTATCTTTTATACGAGCTTTATAATCAAAATCAGTTGCTACAAACCGACCTGGCCAAGCAGAACGCGCGTATTTCCCAATTCGAGCAGGAATTGACCCAAAAAGGCGAGCGGGTCCAAACACAGCAGATAACCGTGGAAAAGCTCAACGCGGAAATCAAAAAGCTGACGGCGGACAATAAGTTGCTGACCGATGAAAAAAGCAAGCTGAACGACGACATAGTCCGCATGAAAGAAGATTTCACTCAAAAGCTGAATGATTTGCAAAAGGAAAAGAGCAAGGTGGAGAAAAAGGTGAGGCCCCTTGAGCAGCAGATCGCGAAATTGAAAAGCGAACTCAAAGAGTTGAAAAGCCAGTCCCCGCTTCCTGCCAATTAAGACCGGGATGCGTAAGCCGAAGAAATCGATGAAAAAATTCCCCATTTCTTTCAGGGAGCGCCGCTTACGGGACGTTAAACTCGCCGAGGCCGTCCCTGTTGAAGAAAAGAAATGTCCAGCCACCCTGCCGGGCCCTCCGGGCTGGTGGGCCAAAGAACCGGATTAAGCAAGTACCCATCCATGCCGGCCCTCTTACAAGTCACCAAATTGCATAAAAGCTACGGTCCTGTCACCATCCTGGACGAGGTCACGGCCTCCTTTTCCACCGAGCAGAAAATCGGATGCATCGGAAGGAATGGGGCGGGCAAGTCCACGCTGTGCAAAATTGTGACCGGCCACGAGGAGGCGGATTCGGGCAGCGTCAGCCGCAGCTCCGATTTGCGCCTGAGTTATCTCGAACAGCACGACGTGTTCCGTCTGGATGAGACCCCTTTGCAATTTCTCGAGCGCTACACGGGGGTGGAGGAGTGGCGCTGCGGGGAGATGGCAGGGAAATTCCGCCTTAAAAATGATATTTTAACCGCCCCCATGTCTTCTTTGCCCGGCGGCTACCGCACGCGCGTTAAATTGGCCGCCATGCTGCTTCAGGACCCAAACTTTCTGATCCTGGACGAACCCACTAATTATTTGGACCTTGCCACCCTAATCCTTTTGGAAAATTTTCTGCGTGAATTCAACGGCGGGTTCATCATTGTTTCGCACGACCGCGAATTCTTGAAAAAAACCTGTGACCACACGCTGGAAGTCGAAAACGGGAGGCTCTCTCTTTATCCCGGAAGCATCGAGGAATATTTCGAATTCAAAGAAGAGCAGCTTCAGCACAAACTGGCCTTTAACAAAACCATCGTGAGGCGGAAAGAAGAGCTGCAGGAATTTATCGACCGCTTCCGCGCCAAGGCCTCTACGGCGGCGCGCGCGAAATCCAAGATGAAACAGCTTGAAAGGCTGAAGACCATTGAAATCGAGCACACCCTCAGCACGGTTAGAATTCAACTCCCTTATGTCGAGCCCAAATCCGGCATTGCCCTGGTCTGCGACAACCTTAGTATCGGGTATCCCGACAAAACCGTGGCGGAGAAAATCAATCTGGACATCGACCGCGGGGCGCGGGTCGCTGTTCTCGGAGATAACGGGCAGGGCAAAACGACTTTTTTGCGCACCATTGCCGGAGACTTGTCTCCTCTCGGAGGCTCGTTCCGCTGGGGATCCAACTTGAAGCTGGCTTACTACGCCCAGCATGTTTCCCAGGCGCTGCATCCGCAGGACGATGTGTTCACGCACTTGCAGCGCGAAGCGGCCCCGGAAGTCAAACACCAGGATGTCTTGAACATGGCAGGCTGTTTTCTTTTCAAGGGCGACGACGTCAAAAAGAAAGTATCGGTTTTGAGCGGCGGCGAAAAGGCCAGACTTTGTCTGGCCGGGCTGCTTTTGTCCAAAAACCAGGTCCTCTTGCTGGACGAACCCACGAACCACCTTGATTTTGAAACGGTTGAAGCGTTGGCCAGCGCCCTCAAAACTTACACGGGCACACTTTTTTTTATCAGTCACGACCGCACCTTTGTGAATTTGGTGGCCACCGCTATCATCGAGGTGAAAAACGGGAAGGTGATGAAATATCCGGGCAAGTATGAGGATTACGTGTATCACCTTGAAGTCCAGGCCAGGGAACTCTATGATGAAGAAGGTTCGGACGATGATGCTGAGGAAGAGGCGCGGGAAGAGCAAGTTAATCCGAATGCTTCAAAAAAGGAAAAAAGCAAAGAAGAACGCCGGGCTGAAAAGGCTGAACTCACCAAGCTGCGCAGCCAAATCAATAAAGCCGAAGGCCGGGTCAAACATTTGACCAAGGAAAAAGAAGACCTTCTCAAGGAGCTTGAGAATAATCCGTTTCATTTTTCGCGCCAGCGGAATGAGAGAATCAAACAGCTGACCGTACTCATCGAAAAAGAGGAAACGTTGTGGCTTGCCCTGCAGGCCCAGCTTGAGCAATTGACAAAGGAGGGCCGGACATGAATGAGCCGAAAATCGCGGACAAAAAACCCGCGGTGCTGGAACTTGAACCCGGAACTTACTGGTGGTGCCGCTGCGGATTGTCTAAAAAACAGCCTTTTTGCGACGGGTCTCATCAGGGCACGGCCTGGCGGCCGTTGGAATTCAAGATGACGGAGAAAAAGCGCGTGGCGCTTTGCAATTGCAAACACGCCAAATCCGTTCCCTTTTGCGACGGAAGCCACTCTAAATTATGAAGCCCAGCCATGCATGAGGCTCTCAGCCGTCCCTGGGTCTGGGTCGCGGTAGCATTGGCCGGTTTCTTTTTGTGTACCGCGCTTCCAATATGGATCAAAAATGACAGGTTGAGGAAAATTGCGAATTGGTTTGTCCTTATCCCCGTGAGTCTGGTGATTATCGGCTACGTCTATCCCATGGGAATAGAACTCTTCAAAAAACTGGCCGTGAATTGGCAATGATAAAATCCGGCCGCAAGGCTTTTCTGGTTGTCATTCAGACCACTCAGGCTGCCCCCGCTTATCTGGAAGAAAGTCTGGCGGAAATGCGGGAACTCGCGGATTCCGCAGGCCGTGAGGTGACAGGGACCATGCAAGCACATGTGCCGCATCCGAGCGCAAGCACTTTCTTGCGTGAAGGCAAATTGGAAGAATTGAAAATGCAGACCGCAAAAACCGGCGCAGAGACTGTGATTTTTAATCTGGATTTGACGCCGGGCCAGGCGCGGAACATTGAAAGCTTTCTTAAAATCCGCGTGATGGACCGGACCGGTTTGATTCTTGAGATTTTCGCGAAACGGGCCAAATCGAGCGAAGGAAAATTGCAGGTGGAATTGGCCCGGTTGAATTATATTTTGCCGCGTCTCGGAGGATTGGGAACCGTGCTTTCGCGGCTGGGAGGCGGTATCGGAACCCGCGGCCCGGGAGAAACGGAACTTGAGTGGGACCGCCGCAAAATCCGGCGGCGCATCGAAAGCGTCAAAGATCAGCTGAAGAAAGTGGCCAAACACCGGGACCTTTTGCGGGCCGGGCGCAGGAAAAGAAATTTCACTTCCGTGGCCATTGTGGGCTACACCAACGCGGGAAAATCGACGCTTTTTAACGCCTTGACCGGCGCGGACGCCTACGTTGAAAATAAATTGTTCGCGACGCTTGAAACAAAAACAAGGGTTCAAACCATCAACGGAAGGCATGACCTTCTATTCATCGACACCGTGGGATTTATCAAGCAATTGCCGCACACGTTGATCGAGGCTTTTCACGCCACGCTTGAAGAAGTCACGGAGGCGGATATTTTGATTCATGTTCTGGATGTGTCGCACCCGAGTGCCGAGGATTGCCGGCTTGCGGTGCTGCAAGTCCTGAAGGAAATCAAGGCCGCGGAGAAACCGGCTATCCTGGCTTTGAATAAGACGGACCTCTTGAATGAAAATGAAAAGAGGCGCGCGCGGGAGACTTGGACGGAGGGGGTTCTCATTTCCTCCAAAGCGGGCGCGGGATTTGAGGATTTGATGAATGCGGTTTTAAAGAAAGCGAGCCTTGACGCATGATTTCTACCAGCCGTTTGGCGCTAGCTTACGGAAAACGTGTTCTCTTCGACAATGTGACGCTGAATTTCTCTTCCGGAAATTGCTACGGAGTTATCGGCGCGAATGGCTCCGGAAAGTCGACTTTCATCAAAATCCTTGCCGGTGAAATAGAACCCACGCGCGGGGATGTTTCCACGTCCCCGAGCGAAAGGATTTCCTATCTCCGGCAAAATCAGTATGAATTTGACGAATTCCAGGTCTTGCAAACCGTTGTTGTGGGCCATCGCAAACTTTACCAAATCATCGAGGCCAAGGAAGCTCTTTATGCCAAAACCCCCTTCACTGAAGAGGATGGCATCAAGGTGTCCGAACTCGAAGCCTCATTCGCGGAAATGAACGGATGGGAGGCTGAGGCCGAGGCGGCCAAGCTGCTAAGCGATTTGGGCGTGAAAGAAAAATTGCACGGTCTCAAGATGAAGGAGTTGGGGAGCAACGACAAGGTGCGTGTGCTGCTGGCTCAGGCCCTGTTCGGCAATCCGGATATCCTTCTTCTGGACGAACCGACCAACCACCTGGACGTCGAAACCATCATGTGGCTGGAGGATTTTCTTTACGAATTCAAAAATACCGTGATCGTCGTTTCTCACGACCGCCATTTTCTTGACCGGGTTTGCACACATGTGGCCGACATCGATTTCGGCACCATCCAGGTCTATCCCGGGAACTGGAGTTTTTGGCAGCAATCGCGCGATTTGATCGTGAAACAGAAATCGCAGCAAAACCGGCAGATGGAAGAAAAACGCAAAGATTTGACGGAATTTATTCTCCGGTTCAGCAACAACGCTTCCAAATCAAGACAGGCTACGGCGCGCAAGAAGCTTCTTGAAAAGCTCACGCTGGAGGATATCAAGCCCTCATCGCGGCGATACCCGCATATTTTTTTCAAACCCAGCCGCGAGGCGGGCAATGACGTGCTTATCGCCGAGGATTTGTCAAAATCCGCTGACGGTAAGCCGATTTTTAAAAATATCTCGTTCCGAATTGACAAAGGTGAAAAAGTGGTTTTTGTGAGCCGTCACGATTTGGCGGTCACGGCTTTTTTTCAGCTCATTGCCGGGGAAACCTCACCGGATGCGGGCAAATTCAAATGGGGCGCTTCCGTGACCAAAGCCTATTTCCCGAAAGACAACGCGCGTTATTTTGAAACCGAACTTAATCTTATTGATTGGCTGCGCCAGTTTTCGGCGGAAAAGGACGAAAATTTCATCCGCAGCTTTTTGGGCAAAATGCTTTTTTCCGGCGATGAAACATTCAAAAAGGCAAATGTCTTGTCGGGCGGTGAAAAAGTGCGCTGTATGTTTGCCAAAATGATGCTGGAAGGCGCCAATGTCCTTCTTTTTGACGAACCCACCAATCACCTTGATTTGGAATCCATCACAGCTTTGAACGACGGCCTTATCGCTTTTTCGGGCACTATTCTTTTCAGTTCTCAGGATCATGCGTTTGTTCAAACGATAGCGAATCGAATCATAGAAATCACGCCCCGGGGACCTATCGATAAACAGCACACGAATTACGACGAATACCTTGCGGATGAAGGGTTGAAGGCCAGACGCGAAACCCTTTATTCTGTCTGATTACACACACCTGTATCAAAAAGACACAGATTCCTTCGTAGATTTACTTCCGTTCCTTCAACCTATTTGAATTGTAACTATATTTATACAAATGAGTTATAAATTCAAAGCTGCATCATCAGAAATTGGCATTGATTCTGTATGCAATCAGGTGAAGTTCAAAACAGGAAAGGAGGAAAAACATGAGTTTAGTCCCTTTTGTGAAAAGAGACCCCTGGTTGGATACCTTGGGGGATTTGGAAAGAATTCAGGATGAAATGAACCGTTTGTTTGATTTTTCGCTGGCACGCCGTCCGGGCAAAACCTTGGATCTCTTGGAAAGAGTTTGGAGTCCGGCCATCGATGTTTTTGAATCCAAAGACAATATCGTGGTGAAAGCGGAGATTCCGGGCATGACCAAGGATGAAATCAAAATAACGGTTCACGGCAATACCCTGGTCATTCAGGGCGAGAAAAAGCAGGAAAAGGAGGTCAAAGAAGACAATTACATCCGGAGCGAACGGATTTACGGAGGCTTTTACAGGGCCATCACGCTTCCGGAAACGGTCGATGCCTCCAATGTGAAGGCGAATTACAAAAACGGCGTTCTGGAGCTTGCGCTTCCCAAGAAAGAAGAGGCAAAACCCAAAGAAATAAAAGTGGATGTCAGTTGAATTCACGGGAAGCGGCCTTGCGATAAGCGAAAGGCCGCTTCCCCCAAAAAGGGGGGATCTACGATGATTCCAGGTTTGATGTTTTTGATTTTTGGTGTTTTGATCGCGGTGTTTCCGGCCCTGCTCGTGGCGTTGATCAGCACCTTTTTCATCGTTTTAGGAATCACCCTCATGAGCGTTTCGTGGGCGACAAGAAATCATGACAGGGCTTATCGTGTGACCCGGGCCGAATGGTTCCGGATATTTTAAGGAGGACAAGTTATGACTAAGCCAATTGAGAAAAGAGATGTTGTGCTTTGGGGATTGGTGTTGATTTTGATTTTTGGGCTGGCGATACAGTCGATATCGCTATGGAAAACAAAGAAAGAACTTAAAAATATTCAATCCGCGCAAATAGAAATGCGCGCGGGCGGCTTGCCCCAGGATTGGGACCCTTTCCTGGAAATGGAAAGAATGCAGCAGCATATCAACAGCCTTTTCAGCCATAGCCTGAACAGCCTTATGCGCGGGCCTTCGGCCGGGTTCCCCCAATTGCCGCAATTTGAACCGGATGCGGACATCCGGGAAACGGAAAACGAATACGTCATAAAAATGGATTTGCCGGGCATGGAAAAGGACAAAATCAACGTGGAGGTGAAGGACAATTTGCTCTCCGTGTCCGGTGAACGCAAGACGGAAAATGAGCATCAAGGGCAGGGGTTTTACAGAAGCGAGTTAAGTTACGGGTCTTTTTCGAGGTCGCTTCCTTTGCCCGGCGATGTGAACCCGGAAAAAGTCACCGCTGAATACCTCAACGGGGTTTTGACCGTGAAACTGGCCAAGATAAATCCGGACAAAACCCCTCAGCCCGTTGCGAAAGTAGCGGTTTCTTAGCGCGAGGCGAATTGCCCCGGATATTGATTCGGGAAAAGATTCAGGATAAACTGACTCATAAACTTCTTTCCGGTGAACCCCGGGAGGGTGATACGATAAAATACCGGTAAACGGAAGAGAAGGTGGATGGTTGTTCGAGAAAGGAAAAGGGGATGAGTCAGAAGAATTACTACCAGGTTCTGGGTGTTCAGGAAAAAGCTTCGCCGGAGGAAATTAAAAGGGCCTATCGCAAGCTAGCCGTTAAATATCATCCTGACAAAAATCCCGGCAACAAGGAAGCGGAAGCCCGATTCAAGGGGATTTCAGAAGCCTATTATGTTTTAAGTGACCCGAAACGCCGAGCACAATATGACCAGATGCGGCAATTCGGCGGAGGTCCGGGCGGTAATTTTGCCGGCTCTCAGGGATTTGATTTTGAGGAGCTTTTGAAGCAATTCGGCGGCGGCCGTTCAAGGCCAACGGGCCAGTATTCGTCATTTGGCGATATTTTTGAGGAGCTTTTCGGCGGAGCAGGTGAACGTTCCGGAAGTTTCCGGCAAAGACGCGGCCCCGGCGGAGCGGTCTATGAATATTATCAGGGAGGAGGGGGACCTTCCGCGGGAGAATCCAGGCCCAAGGTGGATATCCTGGTGAATTTGAATGTTTCCCGGGAGAAGGCGGAAAAAGGAGGAAGGGTCACCTTTCGTACTCCCGAGGGGACAACACTCTCGGTCACCATTCCGCCGCACACACGCTCGGGGCAAAAGCTGCGGCTCACGCGCCAGGGGCGCCCCTGCCCAACCTGCCATCATCAAGGCGATTTGATTTTGCAAATCAAGGTGAGCGCGGCCTAAACCATGGCATCTTCCCAACTACATGCCTTGCGTTTGATCCTGTTTTTTTTAGTGCTGGGGCTCATGTCCCTGGCCGAGTCTGCCCGGCCTGCCCGCTTATGGCCCGTTTCGCGGAGAAAACGCTGGATTTTTCATTTCGGGGTCAGCCTTTTTAACACGCTCCTGACCCGCCTGCTAACTAGCGCGCCGCTCCTTTTTTTAATAAACTACATGGAGACGAAAAAATGGGGTCTGTCGCATGCTTTGGGCCTTGATGGCTTGGCCGAAGTTGTGGCCACGATTGTTCTGTTTGACATGCTTGATTACGGATGGCATCGGCTTAATCATCGTATTCCTTTTTTCTGGCGCTTCCATAAAGCGCACCATACGGATACTGAGGTGGACGTGACAACTTCGCTTAGATTTCATCCCGGCGAACTTTTGCTTTCTTGCGGTGCCAAAGCTTTGTGGATTCTGTTTTGGGGCCCGTCTCTTACGGCTTTTATCCTGTTTGAGGCAGCCATTACTGCGTACTCCCAATTCCATCATTCCAATATCGATTTTCCCGAAGCGATTGAAAAGAAATTACGGTGGTTGCATATGACGCCCCGCTTGCATGCCAGCCACCATACGGTCACTTTAAGAAGCCGTGACGCCAATTTTTCTACTATTTTCTTGATATGGGACAAACTATTCGGCACTTTCCAGGAGGCGGATTATGAGGAGATGAAACAATTGGGCCTTACGGAAGGGCGCGGGACGTATCTTTCGGCTAAAGAATTTTTACTGACACCGGTAGGAGCGTGATCATGAAGACAACGGCCCGGCAATGGTTAAAGAAGAAATGCCTGCCCTGCGAAGGAGGGGTGGCTGCCCTGAAGCCTGCGGAAATCGTGAGGTATCTTCGCGGCCTTCGGGATTGGCGATTGAGCGGGGACGGCAAGTTTATCCGCACGGAATACCGCATGAAACATTTCGCCGAAGCCATACGCTTAATCAACCGGTGCGCCGTGATTGCCGAAAAGGAAGGTCATCATCCGGATATTCATCTGACGGGCTACCGGAACCTCCGCATTGATTTAAGCACCCACGCCATCGGCGGATTGTCCGAGAATGATTTTATCCTTGCGGCCAAAATCGAACAAATCCCGAAAAAACTGAAACAATCCTGAATGAAGCCCTGCCGCCTTCTTTATTTTGTGAAATATCCGGAGCCGGGAAAGGTGAAAACGCGGCTGGCCCGGACTATAGGCCATGAGGCGGCCGCCTCGCTATACCGCAAATTGGGTGAAAAAAATTTTCGCGTTTTGCAATCGCTGAAAAATCCTAAATTCGAAACCTGCGTGGTGTTTGACCCGCCTGAAGCGGAACTTCAAATCAGAACTTGGCTTAAGGGTAACAACTGTGTCTATCTAGCTCAAAGAGGAGTGGATTTGGGCGAAAGGCTGGCGAATGCTTTTCAAAGTGCTTTTGAAGGCGGGGCAGGAAAAGCTATGGCTATAGGCAGTGATACCTTGGATTTTAAATCTCAATTTATTGAGCAAACATCAGAACTTCTGGATTCTAAAGAGGTTGTGATCGGACCGGCCAAGGATGGAGGGTATTATCTGGTAGGGCTGTCCCGGCCTGAATTTTTTATTTTTAAGGATATTCCTTGGAGTACCCCGGGCGTTCTGCCTGTAACTCTCAAACGGGTGGAGGAATGCCGGTTGACTTGGGGATTGCTTCCTGAGCTTGAGGATTTGGATGAACCCAAAGACTTAAATCTGTCTTTACAATTGGAATGAATGGCCTATGATATTGCCCTTAGCGAGGGGTTCTAAAGATTAATGAAGCAAAAAGCTTTGTTGAAGAGATTCCTTGTTTTGCCAGCCTTATTCGTGTTGATTACCGGTAGCCATCCCGTATATTCAGAGCCAATCCTTTCCCGGGACAGCCAATTCAGTTTCACCTATCAGGTTACCGTAGACCCCATTCCGGGCAATGCCGGTGCCGTTAAGGTTTGGGTGCCGGTGGCTCAAAGTGACGCCTATCAAAAAATCCTTGATTTGAAAGTCAAGTCTCCCTATCCCTACCAAATTTTGGAAGATAAGCAGTATGGCAATAAAATCCTATACCTCTCAATCGCCAAGCCTTTGACGGAAAAAGTCGAATTTGAAATTCAATACGATGTGGCAGTGCAGGGTGAAGAAAGAACTTACGGCGATCTTGAAAAAATGGGGCTTTCCCATCCGCAGGTGGAAAAGGCCAGGGAAGAAATGAGGCTTTATCTCGTTTCGCAGAAAGTTCTGGTGATCACCGGCAAAGTCCGGGGCATAGCGGCACAAGTCACCCAAGGGAAACAATCAAATCTCGAAAAGGCGAAAGCGATTTATGATTATGTGATCGGCTATATGAAGTACGATAAGACGGGCGAAGGCTGGGGCAAGGGAAGCACGGTTTACGCCTGTGAGGTCGGCAAGGGAAATTGCACGGATTTCCATTCTTTGTTCATTGCCGTTGCCCGCGCGGCCGGGATTCCGGCTCGTTTTAAAATCGGCGCGCAAATCCCCATGGATCAGGCCGAAGGCGTTATCGGATACCATTGCTGGGCGGAATTCTATCTGCCTGAAGTCGGCTGGGTCCCCGTGGATACTTCGGAAGCCTGGAAACATCCGGAACTTAGGGATATTTACTTTGGTTCCCATGACCCCGGAAAATTTTACATAACGCTGGGCCGTGATATTGAGCTTAACCCGGCTCAAGAAGGCGAACCGGTGAATATTTTTCTTCAACCTTATGTGGAGGTTGACGGGAAACCGTTTCATTCGGCTCAATACCAGTTTTATTTTAAGAACAAAAAAACGGCGGTTGGTTGAAATGTGTTTTAAGAGTGCAGTACCTGGCGGGATAAGCTAAGTCAGCTTGTTCAGCCAGTTTTAAGTGCGGTGTTCGAGTAAGTGGTTTTTAACAATCAAAAAGGAGGATTAAGATGAAGAAGTTTTTTAGTGTTCTCGTGCTGGGAATGTTTTTGGCATTGCCTTTGGCTTTTGCCGGAGAGCATGGTGGCGCTGAGATGCATGAGCATGGTGGCACAGCGGTGGCTGAGCCCGCGGCGGCTCCTGCTGCTACGGATGAAGATGCCAATGCGAATGGCGTGCTGGATGCGGGCGAGGATGCTAATGGAAACGGCGTCCTTGATACCGTAAAAAAAGAAGAAGCAGCGAAGTAAGCAGGTTGTATCCATGAAGAACAAATTTTTTCTTCTGGCAACCGGGTTGAGTGTATTGGGATTTTTGCTTTACCGTCCCTTGCCGGTTCTAGCGGAGCCGACCCCGGAAGATCTTCGGTCTGCCATACGTCAATATGTAGGTGCCGAAGAGCAATCCAAGGGTTTTTTCAGCGTGGTGGACCCCAAAACGGGCACCGCGAGGAAGCTCAAGCTTGAGCGTGTTCATGAAAGGG
>Ga0209211_10009417_pt1 | contig 13020 bp, 16 predicted proteins | sample RifGroA2_FD_183992 | JGI IMG/M metagenome (GOLD analysis project Ga0209211, IMG submission 183992) | Groundwater microbial communities from Rifle, Colorado, USA - Groundwater A2 (SPAdes) (version 2) | ecosystem: Environmental > Aquatic > Deep subsurface > Groundwater | place: Rifle, Colorado... | reverse complement strand
TAATTCCACCTTGCCCATCAATCATGATGAATTGTTGATTTCTTTTAACATGAATTCTTCGCCCATTGCTTCGTCTTTTCCTTTTGTCTCCAGTGAATTGACTAGTGACAACGGTATTCTCTATGGTGTTAATCGCCACAACAATAGTTTGATTCTCTTTGATCGCTTTAGTTTGCAGAATGCCAATAGCGTGGTCTTTGCCACTTCCGGAGCTGGTAAGAGCTATGCCATCAAGTTGGAAGTTTTGCGTAGCTTGATGATAGGTACTGATGTCATTGTCATTGATCCAGAACATGAATACAAGCATTTGTCTGATGCCGTGGGTGGCACCTATATCAATATCTCCTTGTCTGGCAAGAGCAAGATTAATCCTTTTGACTTACCCTTAGCCATTGGCGATCAGACCAAGGTAGAGGACATTATCCGTAGCGGTGTTATTACTGTCAAAGGTTTGGTTAATTTAATGATCGGCAAACTCAATTATGATGAAGACGCTATTATGGACCGAGCTCTGTTGGAAACCTATGCCCGTAAAGATATTACGCCTGATAACAGCCCAACCAATGTGGAACTTAATAATCAACTAGTGGTCTTTTCGGTACGCGATTTAGAAGATGAATTACGTCCCATGGCCATTTACATGATTGTTAACTATATTTGGAATGTGGTGCGTAGCCAAATGAAGAAACGTTTGTTGATTATTGATGAAGCTTGGTGGCTGATGCAACACGAGGATAGTGCTAAGTTTATCTATGCCCTAGTCAAACGTTGCCGTAAGTATTATTTAGGCGTCACCACCATTACCCAGGATGTTAATGACTTTTTGAAGTCGCCCTATGGCCAAGCCATTGTTAATAATTCGGCTTTGCAATTACTGTTGAAGCAATCTAAGTCGTCCATTGATCTAGTACAAAAGACCTTTATTCTAACAGAGGGCGAAAAGTATTTGTTGCTAGAATCAGGCCTGGGCGAGGGTATTTTCTTTGCCGGACCCAAACATGCCGCTATCAAGGTTGTGGCTTCCTATACCGAAGACCAGCTCATTACGTCTGATCCTAAACAGTTGTTAGAAATAGAGGAGTCGAAGAAAGAATTTGCTGCCCAGATGCTCAACTCCCAGACTAATTTACCTAGTCAACCACTGGCGCCTAAGATTTAATAATATAAATATATGATCAATATACAAGGTAATAGAAAAATTTTTGGCATTTTAATTATTGTTTTAGGCTTGGTACTGCTGGGCGTCATTGTCTACTTTATTTTCTTCCATGATTTTGATAAGTCAGCCTCTGGTCCCGATGGTCTAACCAACATTAGCCAGTTGTTATCACCAGACCAAAGTACAGTACAAGATTTTACCCAGACTAGCCAAACTACTAATGAACCAGTTATGACGACAGCAGAGTTGTCTCAGGAAGGAGTCAAACAAATAGCGGCCTCTTTTGCTGAACGTTTAGGCAGTTGGTCCAATCAAGCCAATGCCAGTAATTTGGTTGATCTGAAACTCATGATGACACCTAGTTTACAGGAGTGGGCTAATGACCAAATTGTTCAAACCAAAACCAATACCAAAGATTACCAAGAATATTACGGCATCACCACTAGAGCCGTGACCACTGAAGCTCAAAGTTTTACTGATAGCCAAGCTACTATCCTGATTAACACCCAGCGTACTGAAGTTAAGCAGGGTCAGACCAGAACTTTTAATCAGGCTTTGAAACTAGAATTAGTTAAAGCTGGCAAAACTTGGCTGGTGGACGGTGCCTATTGGCAATAGTTCTAATTATTTAAATCTTTAAATATGCAAAGGATAATAAAACAAGCTCAACGGCTTGTTTTATGGTTAGCGGATATTGTTTTCCCAGTGGAATGTTTGGGTTGTGGTCAGTCTGGGCAGTGGTTGTGTTTGTCCTGTCTGCAGAATATCAGTTGGCGGATTATCCAAACCTGCCCGGTTTGTTTGCACCCTAATCTTTGGGGAGAGTATTGTGATCATTGCTATCAGAGCCTAGACGGCATCATGGTGGCTAGTAGTTATGAGGATAAATTATTAAAGCAAGCTATTAAGGACTACAAATATCATCTAGCTAAAGAATTGGCTCAGCCTTTGTCCACCAGCCTCATAGTCTGGTTGGGGCGTCTATTACAAGAGTCTTCAGTCTTAAAAGACAAGGCTGCCTTGCCTAAACTCTTAGAATATTTTAATCATTGTTTGATTATACCCGTACCTTTAAGTCGTCGTCGCCAAGCTTGGCGTGGTTTTAATCAGTCTGAACTATTGGCCAGACCCTTGGCTGATTTTTTTAATTTAGATTTAGACTGTCAGCATTTAAAAAGAATTAAATACAGCCAGCCTCAAGTCAAATTGACCAAGCAGGCGAGACTAATTAATATACAAAAAAGCTTTGTCTGGCAAGGACAAAACTTAAATCAGCGTAATATTTTGTTGATAGATGATTTAACTACGACAGGCGCCACTCTATCAGAGTGCGCCAAAGTCTTGAAACGTCACGGGGCTGGTGAGGTCTGGGGCTTGGTCTTGGCGAAAAACTAATTAGCCACAATATTCTGTATTTTCTTCAAACTTATTTTAGACTTCCAGAAGAAATAGCCGATAATCGCAAAGGTGATAATGGGGGTCAGCCAGCTGGGTATATCAAAGCCAAAACTGTCTAAGACCATAACTAGACCTAGGAAGAAAATGGAATACATGGCACCATTTTTGAGATAGATATATTTTTTAATACCTTCAATATTGCGAATGGTTAATTCTCTGACTATAAAAGCGCCCAAGCCATTACCTAAGATAATGAGAGGCACGGACAAGGTGAAGGCAAAGGCACCTAGAACACCATCAATGGAAAAGGAAGCGTCGATTACTTCTAAGTAAAGAATCTTGCTGATATCCGACATATGGCCCTTGCTCATCATACTAGTTTCAGCTTTTTCAGCATTTTGCCTAAAGCCATGGGTAATGAAAAAGGCCGTGGAACCAACGACAGCACCAAAGGCGATATAGGGATTTATTTTTAAGGCCATCCAGACAACAACCATTAACATGATTGAGGCCACGGCATAGAACCAAACACCTTGTTTGAAAATAAATTGTTCGCCCCTGAGACCAAAGTTTTTGGTTTCTAAAAATAGCCAATGTAAGAAAATGAACAGTAGGAATATTCCGCCACCAATCAAGAGAATAGGGGAAGATTTTTCTATAGCCTCCAAAACATGTGGATCCTGGGAAAAGGTAGCGGTCAAAGAACCGAGAAAGCCTAGGTTGGTGTTAGTTAGCCAGACAATCACCCAAGGCAAGAGGCCTCTGACTACAAAAACAGCAAAGATAATGCCCCAAACTAAAAACCATCTTCTAGCTTTTTGACTCATGGTTGTCAGGACGTCAGCATTAATAACAGCATTATCCAAACTAGAGACTATTTCAAAAAGACATAGTCCGAAAAGTATTAAGATTAAGGAAGGTATATCCATAATAGAAAATAGGGCGGTTAAGCCAAAAAGTTAATTATCTACTACTATTATACTATTTTTTAGCAAAACCTTCAAAGGCCTTGAGGATTTCCACTGGTGTGACAAACACTACGGTATTGGAAGCATCAGATGACATGTCATTAAGTGCTCGTAAAGTGCGCAAATGCAAAGCGCCCGGCACATCAGATAACATTTTAGCCGCTTGAGCCATTTTTTCCGCAGAGGCCAATTCACCTTCAGAATTAATAATCACAGCGCGTTTTTCACGTTCCGCTTCAGCTTGCTTGGCAATGACGCGTTCCATTTCTAGTGGCAAACTGACATCTTTTAATTCCACGCCATTAACTTTGAGGCCCCAAGCATCAGTTTCTTTGTCCACAATTTCACGAATACGTTCAGCAATCTGGTCACGTTTGGATAATAATTCGTCCAAAGATACTTCGCCCACAATATTACGCATAGTAGTTTGGGCATACTGGGAAATAGCATAACGAAAATCTTCCACTTCAATGATGGCTTTTTCCGCTGAAAAAACTTTGTAATAGATAACGGCATTGACTGTGACTGAAACATTATCCCGAGTAATAGCCTTTTGATCAGGTACATCAACTGCTTTAATACGCATGTCTACTTTTCTGTAAGATTGAAAAATTGGTATTAACCATTTCCAGCCAGGTTCCATAATGCCGGAAAATTTACCCATGGTAAATTTAACTCCTCGTTCATATTGATTAATTTGTTTAAGACAAATAATAATCAAAACAATGGCTACGATTGCCCAAATAATTGTGTTGTCCATAAGTTGATAGTTAATTTTAAATACTTCAATATAGAAAAAATAAAATTATTTTAAGGCGGAGGAGGCGGGATACAATTGAAATAATTTTATCTTAAAAGAGTTTGGCATGTGAGCCGATTCTTAATAATATAATAATCACCTCGGCTTTTTTTATTTCATAAATCAGCAAGACATCTGGTTTTAAGTGGCATTCAAAAAAGTTATTAAACTCTCCACTGAGGCGATGGTTGATATACTTTACCGGTAAGTCTCTGCCCGAGGCTAAAATATTCAAAACTTTTTCCAGCTCAATCATCATGACATTATCGTGTTGGGAATGTTTTAGCTCTTTTTTAAACCGCTTGGAATATTTTAAAAGATACATAAATTAATCCTGCAGGGCATCTCTGATAAGAGAAGCGCCATCATGAAAAGACTTTTTGCTTTGCCCGCCCTCTAAAGAGGCTTCGCGCAAGATAGTGGCCTTGGCTAAGGTCAGGCCGTTCTCGTCCCTTAATTCACAAGGAAAATTTTTAGCATTAATCGCTTGACGAAAAAATAGTTTGACTGCCGAACTTATATCCATACCTAAACTATCAAAAACTTTTTTTGCTTCCCTTTTAGTCTTAGCGTCAATGCGGATCTGAATTTGTGCGTTATTTTTAGTATCCATATTTTTAACTATTTAAATATAAATACATTGTATAGCAATTGTAATAAATTGTCAATACATAATTCTATATGCGGAGGAGGTGGGATTCGAACCCACGTACCCTTGCGGGTTGCCGGTTTTCAAGACCGGTGGAATAAACCACTATCCGACTCCTCCAAGTTTATTTTTTGCTTTAACGTATACGTTTTCTTAATTTTTCATATTCATCAACATCTAACTCTATATCTCTTAATATATTTTTTAAAATGCCAGATCCCAAGTCTTCATTATTATGAATTGGGATAACCGTTGTCTGGTTATTTGTTTCGTTGAGAAAAAAATGATGGCTACCCTTGCTACGAATTAGTTTGAAACCTAAAACCAGCAAAATTTTCATCATCTTTTTAGCCGAAATAATATTGAGTTTACCCATAGTAATTTATTTGGTAAATTCCAAGTTCTGTATGCCGATAAATTGATTTTGTAATATTGGCTGTTTAAATTGTTTTTCTTCCACTTCTAAACACAAACTAACAACTTCCGCCAGCCTTTTATAAAGTTCGTTTAAGGTTTTGGCCTGAGTGTAACAACTGCGCAAAGAGGGCACTTTGCCAATATAATAACCTTGATTATCTTTTTCGATAATGACTGGTAAATTATATTTTTTTTGTCGGGCCATATGATTTAAATTAATTTGTAAATTAAAATTGTCAAAATATTATTTTTGGCGGAGAGTGAGGGATTCGAACCCTCGAGGCCCTTTCAGGCCCAACACCTTAGCAGGGTGCCCCATTCAGCCGCTCTGGCAACTCTCCTTCTTGGGAATTTTAATTGTCTATGCTATAATTAAACATATAAGAAAAAGGCATAATTGTCAATTATATGGCTAATGTAGAAGATGATTTTGGCCAAGATCTAATGTCCTGGCAGATTCCTGAGATTCCTAGCTATCAGCGGGGACCTTGGTGGTTTCTCTTAACCGGCCTCATAGCCCTAGGTTTTGTTATCTATGGTTTCTATTCCAGTAATTATTTATTTATCTTCATCATCATCCTCATAGTAGTGATTGCTGTTATTAATCATTTCCGTACCTCTGAATTAGTAGACGTAGTGATTACCACCGAAGGTATTCAGGTGGATACTGCTTTCTATGACTATGATATGATCAAAAACTTTTCTGTTATTTACAAGCCCCGTGATCAGGTTAAGGCTCTGTACTTGGAATTCAATAATGTGATCAGACCCAGGCTAACCATACCTTTGAATGAGGCTAACCCAGTGCAAGTCAGGAGCCAGCTTTTGAAATTCCTCATGGAAAATCTGGATCGTACTGATGAGCCGAACACGGATTATTTGTCGAAAAAGCTAAAAATTTAAGTCTTGACTAATGGATAGCTTTCTATTATACTTTCATTGACTATGAAAGTTTTTTAGTCCTCATAGTTTAATGGATAAAACGCGAGATTGCGGATCTCGTAATCTAGGTTCGATTCCTAGTGGGGGCACAGTATGAATCTCTCAACGCCAGTTGCTAATATTACCCGGGTGGGTAAAGTTACGGCCAGTAAATTAAAACGTCTGGATATTTTTACTATCCAAGATCTTTTGTTTTATTTCCCTTGGCGCTATGATGATTTTTCAATGAGCACGCCAATTGCTCAACTACAACCCAATACCAGAGCTAATGTCGTAGGCACAGTGGAAATGCTTAACAACAAAAAGAGTTTTAAGCGTCACCTTAATATTACCGAAGCCTTGATTAGTGATGACAGCGAGATGTTAAAGGTGGTGTGGTTTAATCAACCCTTCATTGCTAGAAATCTGCAAGTTGGGGATAGGGTATCTCTCTCTGGTAAAGTTGATAGTGACCATGGCCTAACAGTCATGACTTCGCCTATTTACGAAAAAATTACTCAGCAAGTTATCCACACCCAGGGCCTAGTACCTAACTATCATTTAACTAGCGACCTCAGTCAAAAGCAATTACGTTTTTTGATTAATCAAGTTATTGATTTAGCTCAGCAAGTAGAGGATTGGTTACCTGAGACTATTAGGCAAGAACAGCGCTTATTAACTTTGGCTACAGCTATTCAAAAAATCCACTTTCCTAAGAATCAGCAGGATATTGATCAAGCTAAAGCTCGCTTGTCATTTGATGAATTATTTTTACTCCAACTACAGTCGCAAATAACCCGCCAGGCGATTATCAGGAATAAAGCTCTGCCGATTAAGTTTTTAGAGCCCAAAACCAAGGAATTGGTTAAGAGCTTGCCTTTTGTTTTAACTGATGACCAGCGTAAAACAGCCTGGGAAATCTTGCAAGATCTAGAAACAGACCAGCCCATGACCAGATTGTTGGAAGGTGATGTTGGCTCTGGTAAAACTGTAGTGGCTTTGTTAGCCCTCTACAACACCGTACTCAATGGTTATCAAGCCGCTATTATGGTGCCCACCGAAGTCTTGGCTAAACAACATTTTAATTCTTTGAATAAACTCTTGTCTGGTTTCAATATCAATCTGGCCTTGCTAACTAATAGTCAGCAACAAACAACCAATCAGGAAAAAATTACTAAAGCCGAACTCGGTCAGCAAATAGCTAATGGCCAAGCCCAACTGATTATTGGCACCCATGCTTTGATTCAACAGGCTGTGGAGTTTAAAAACCTTAATCTAGTGGTCATTGATGAGCAACACCGCTTCGGTGTAGAGCAACGCCAAACCTTAGTCGCTAAAGCCAGTTCAACAGACCAGCTCATGCCCCATCTGCTCTCCATGACGGCTACACCCATTCCGCGTAGTTTAGCCTTGGCTTTGTATGATGATTTAAATATTTCCATAATCAAACAACTACCTAAAGATCGACAAAAGATTATCACTAAAATTATTGGTCCGGAAGAACGCCAATCTAGCTATGACTTCATTGCTCAACAAGTAGGGCAGGGTGGGCAGGTTTTTGTTATCTGTCCCTTGATAGATATTTCCGACAAGCTGGGCGCTAAGTCGGTCAAAGAAGAATATGACAAACTGTCTCAACAAATTTTCCCCAACTTGAAGATTGCTATGTTGCACGGTAAACTCAAACCTAAAGACAAAACAGCCATCATGGAAAAGTTTAGTAATAATGAGATTAATATTCTGGTAGCTACTTCAGTGATTGAAGTGGGTATTGATATCCCCAATGCTACGGTCATGATGATTGAAGACGCTAATCGCTTTGGTCTAGCTCAACTGCATCAATATCGGGGCCGAGTAGGTCGTAGTCAACACCAGTCATATTGTTTTTTGATGAATGATGATAGCACTAGTTTCGGCCAGCAAAGATTAGCTGCCATGTTAGAGTATGACAATGGTTTTGACCTAGCCCAAGCTGACTTAAAATTCAGAGGACCGGGTGAAGTCTATGGTACTTTGCAAAAAGGCTTCCCAGAATTGAAAATAGCCACTTTATATGACTATGCGCTCATGAAGCAGGCTAAAGAGGCCGCTATTAGTCTTTTGCAAATAAATCCTAATTTGGATAATTTACCTAAAATTAAAGAAAAAATAGTCAATTTAGCTGGCCTTAGCCATTTAGAGTAGTTGACTAAATTAGAAGATTATGCTATGATGGAGTATTAAAAATAAATACTAATAATAGTATTTTATTTAGGCATTTTGACAATTAAAAAACACATATATTAATTATTATCAACAAATTACGAAAGGTCTCTCATGGAAACATTATTTAGTTTCTTCTCGGATTACGGTCTATTGATATCGCTATTAATAGTGGCCGTCGGAACATACTTTATGTTCAAACGTTGGCAAAAAAAGCAACAAGCTAAAAAAACAAGAAAAGTTGCCATTGCCATAAGAGCTTCTTTTTGGACTACTCAGTTTGCTCAGTTGAAAGTATTTTTACTGTTTATGGTGAATAGAAAACCACAGACAAAAAATACGACAACAATAAGTCGATCAAAAAAGCAAAATACAACAACAACGAGCCAGCCAAAAAAGCAAGAGTGGTGGATAGGAAAAGAAAAGATTATCAGACTTTCAATCTGGGCTCTTTTACTATTTATCATTTCAATGATAGCCGCCTTTTGGACGCCAGAAGGCAGTTTGACCAACATTCAAGCTTGGGATAACCGAGTAATGGGTGGTACTAATCACGGTTCACATGAATGGGGCATTATCAATATTATTATCTTTGTTTTGTCCACACTCGGTTACGGTATTATCCTTGCTTATTTATATGGTTCCGGTGTCATAGTTAAAGATAAGCAAGAGGCTCAGGCGAAAGCTAGACAAGAAAAAATAGCACAAACAGCTAAACAACAACGAAATAATCAAAGTATCAACACCACATTAGGAGTCCAGTCATGAAAGACAATAATTTAAAGGGTTTTCCAGAAGTTATGAAGAGGTTAGGCGAAGTTTTTAGTAAAGACCTGCCTGGCAAACCATTGCTACGTGCTAATTTAAAGTATGCGGCCACCAGCGTAACTATTTCTATAATAGCCGCTTGGCTGTTAGGTTGGAACGTTTGGGTTATCTTAGCAGCCCTGTTCTTACAATCAATATATTTCTTCGGACAAAAGACTACACATAATATGTTCGTCTTTTTGTTCGTTGACTTGTCGATTTTATTAGTTTGTGGGTTAGCATATAATGTGCTAATTCAACAAACCGGTTTGGAAGAAGAATGGTCGTCTAGCTATCGCCATACTGTTACTAAAATTGGTATAGACCTAGATAGGCCGACTGATAGTTTGGAAGCGCGCATGCAAAAATTGATTCGTGAGCGTGCTGACAAATTATATCAAGAAAATCAAGGTGATTTTGAAGGGTTGCTGAAAGCCTCTCAAGAAATCAAGAAGATGAAAAAGAAGATGTATAATAGTGTGAATGATAAAGATTCTTATCAAGAAGTCATTGAAACTACTGTTAAGACTACTAATAGGGGTAAAGCCAATAACACCACAAAGGTTAAAGGTGTTAAATATGCCTCGATTGAATTACAGCCGGGTCAGACATCGCAGGTTATTACTGTTGGAAATGGCAAAAACTATATTATTTACCCGGTGCATCAGGTTGGTCCAGTTGACATTAATTATAATGGTCAAGGTAAAGCAACCTTTGATTTGGGTAGTGGACAAGCAGCGCCTCATGGTGTACTGTACTTTACTCTAACCGCTATAGATAAACCGGTTAGCGCACAGGTGGCAGTTTGGCCTAGAGGGATGTCGACGCCACCACCTTTAGAACTTTAATTATCATTATTGAGTGGTTAGCAAGTAAATTGCTAACCATTCTTTTTTTTGCCATAATATTATGTTATAATAATATTAGTTAGATTATAGCTTATGAAATATTGGAAACTATTTATTTTAACCTTAATTATTGGTATCGCTTTAATAAAAGTTGGTACTGTTTCAGCTGCTGATTGTGAATGGTCTACTAATGCCAATTGTTCTGACAAGGGCACTTCTTGGGCCGATGCTACAGACAGTGATTGCACTGATACTAAGCCTAATGCCAGTACTGCCAAGTGTTGTTGTATTGTGGGTTGTTGCGAATGGTTAGTTGAATTTTTTCCGAGTTCTGGTGGTTTAGGCATGACGCCTACAACACAAGAATTTGGAGCAAAAACCATGAAACAGAAAGAATGTGATGATAAAAAAAGTGAATTAGAAATACAGTATCCCAATACTCTTGGTGGCACTAATACTATAGTTATTAATTTAAAAAAGGGATATTCTGCAGTCAGCGGTAAATGTGAAAAAAATAAAGTGGTGACACCACCCACGCGACCAACCACTCCTAAGAAAGGCGTGGCCGCTTGGGATATAGACCCTTTAACCAATCCAATTAAAACTATTAATGTCTCAGTGATCATAGGCCGAGTAGTGCGCGCTATTCTTTTAATCATTGGTTCTATTGCTTTATTAATGTTTATTTACGGCGGTTTCATGTGGATGACAGCAGCGGGTAATGATACAAAGATCGGGAAAGCTAAAAATGTTTTAGTTTGGGCTACTCTAGGTTTGATTGTTATTGCCGCCGCTTATTTATTAGTTAAATATGTCATGGAAGCCGTAGGCGCTATTTAATTATGAAAAAAATATATCTAACAATTTGTTTAGTTATTCTAATTTTGGGAGCTATTGGTCTAATTAAAGTTAGTCCTATTCAAGCTCAGGGCTCTAGGAATACTTGCGTTTGGACCACAATTGGTAATTGTAATGAATGGGGTAGTGTTTGGCAGGTAGATAATGATTCAGTTTGTCAGAATAAGCCTACCAAGCCCAACTTAGGTACTGGGCAAAAATGTTGTTGTCCCGTGGCTTGTTGTCGCTATGTTGATGAAAATGGTATGGCTAAAAGTATCCATGCTATGGATAGTACTGAATGTCGAGCTAAGATAATAATTATATCAGGTGCTCAGTTTAATGGTTTTGATTTATATAAATATCCCAATGGAGCCAATGGTTGTGATGATACGCCTATGCCTGATGTAGATAATAGAGGTGTGGCTACAGCTCCGCCTAAGAATAAAGCTGATATAGGTGTCTCTCAAGGTTCCCCAGGTACAGGTACCAAAGGTTCCCCAGGCGCAGGTACCAAAGGTTCCCCAGGCGCAGGGACACTTTTTGACTCCTATACCAATCCATTAGGCGTTGTTGATGTTAGAATTATAATTGGTCGGGTAGTGCGTGCCATTCTAGTTATTGTTGGTGCCTTGGCTTTAATCATGTTTGTATATGGTGGTTTCACTTGGCTGACTTCAGCTGGCAATGATCAAAGAGTAGAGACGGGACGCACTACTTTGATTTGGGCCTCTCTAGGTTTAATTATTGTTTTCTCTGCCTATATTTTAGTAAAGTATGTTCTGGAGGCTATAGGCGCTGTTTAAATTAAGGCAATGTTAGTTAATATTACTATTTTATTATCAGCCTTGATTTTTTAGTATTTTCCTGTTATGATAGCCGTATAATTTTCTCAGGAAAGTTATTTTTATCTGCGCCGTTAGCTCAGTTGGTAGAGCAGGAGCCTTTTAAGCTCAAGGTCGTGGGTCCGAGTCCCACACGGCGTACCACTTATTTCTACTTTTTATTTTATCTATTATTAGATAAATTATCTCTCTAATAATTTTTGATGAATTTTGTCAGCTTGAAAAAATAGCTAAGATATAATCAAAAATTTAGTTCGAAACCAGTAGCCCTAAAATTGTTAATTAAGCGGTTGTTGACTTTTCTTGTTGTTCTGCCTAAACTATGTTACTCTATACATAGAGTAACTTTAAGCATATATGTTCAATAAAATAATTTTTGATTTAGCAAATTTAGCTAGGAAAATGGGCATTGATTTTAAAGAAAATAGTCATGTCAAAGTTTTGGCTATGAAAAAAGAGATTGCCGGGCTTAACAACAGAATAGAATTTAAAATTGATCATTATCCTGATGGTTCATGGACAGCCGAATCAACTAATATTGATGGCATCATTACCGGTGGAAAAAATGTCAAAAATATCACTGGTGTAATTAAAGATGCTGTTTTTACCTACTTTGAAATACCACCGCAAATGTGCGTTGATAATTTATTACGCGCCGATAATGAGCCGGTGACCGTTATGCAAAGAGTATATGCCTAATCGTAGCTTTACAGATATCACTCAATCACAGTGGAAAAATGCTTGTTCAAAATTAGGCTTGATAGTGGACACAAAATATGGGAAGGGTAGCCATATTTTAATAATCCATCCTCAAACTGGTTGTAAATATACCATACAAAAGAATCTGCATAAATTTATTAACATGAAAATTTTTAAGAAACTGTTGGAATGGGGTTTTGATGAAAATGATATTTGGAATGCTTTGTAAGAATAATTTTTTAACCATCCACTATGAGGCCATTGGGCGAGACAGTGGATTTTTTATTGATTGACATTTGTCATTTATCATTGTAATATTTAAAAGTATTCAATTCAAATAATTGCAGGTTGGCAGACACTTTTTTCCAGTCAATGGTTCTGAACATGACCTGCAAGTGGTACAATCCTAGGCCACCCTAGCTCAGTTGGTAGAGCAACGGTTTTGTAAACCGTCGGTCGTCGGTTCGAGTC
>Ga0209211_10009410_pt1 | contig 13032 bp, 11 predicted proteins | sample RifGroA2_FD_183992 | JGI IMG/M metagenome (GOLD analysis project Ga0209211, IMG submission 183992) | Groundwater microbial communities from Rifle, Colorado, USA - Groundwater A2 (SPAdes) (version 2) | ecosystem: Environmental > Aquatic > Deep subsurface > Groundwater | place: Rifle, Colorado... | reverse complement strand
TATTTTTTGGCGATCATCAAAGGATAAATTTAGGTTGACTGCAATTGTGTCTGCGCTGTAATCAATATCTTCGATGGTGCGCACACTTTGAACAGGGTCTTGAGGCGCACGATCGTTGAGTTGCGTGTATTGAATATAGAGTGTTTTTACATGGCGCCATAAAGCTTCGAACTCTCTTGTTTGAGTAGTTCCTTTGAGTTCAAGATCTTCAAAAGCAACGCTTAAAAATGAATGAATTGGAAATGTATTTATAATTTTGGCCCGACAGATCCCTTCAACCAAAATCTTGAGTGCTTTATTAGGCATGCGCATAACTTGAAGAATTTTAGAACGGGTTCCATAAGAAAAAATATCTTCTGACGTTGGATTTTCGGTATCAGGACTTTTTTGAGCGGAGACAAAAATGATTTTATCATGCTTGAGGGCGTATTCAACGGCTTCTATCGATGAACTTCTGCCGACAATGATTGGAATAATACTTTTAGGGAGCAAAACAACATTTTTTAAAGGAAGCAATGGCAAGAATTGTTCGAATTGCACCGCCTGCGCTTCTTGTATGGATGTTGTTTCTATAAAATCTTTTTCTTCAGTCATATGTGCGAATTCCTAATTTTGCAATGTTCTCTATAAAGATTATAGCATAGAAAGGGGTGCCAGTAAAATTGAAAAAATGGCGCTTCTAGAGACTCTTTTGGGGCTATTTACCAGTTGAAATTGTGGCAAAAAATTAAATAAAAGCTGTAATAAAATGCATTTGTAAAAAATGTTTTTTCATTAAAATATAAAAATTCAAAGAGCTTTTTCAGGGAAAAGCATAGGTGTTTAATGGTTTTTTGATGTTTTTTTTGGGGGAAATGTTTTTTTGGGAAAACGAAATTTTCTGTTATACTGTGAAGGTAAGTTTTACTTTTAACCATGGAGATAGGACGATATGTCTACCTCGTTTTCGTTGGGTGGCGGTGCGATTGGCTTGTTAAAAAAGCGGTCTGGATTATTTAAAAAGGAAGAGTTTAAAAAATATTTGGTTGGTCAATTTTCTTTTAATAAAAAGTTATTTTTGGGTAATTAATTTTTAGTTAGGGAGTTTAATTTATGATAAAACAATTTTTTGCTAAGGTCTTTGGTAAATTTGAAAGTCGCGAAGAAATAAGAAAGTATGCTTTATTGGGCATTACATTTGGCGTATTAATTGCGGCTTATTGGGGATTGCGCCCTCTAAAAGATGGTATTTTTTCAGGGATTGTTGGGGTTGATTACACACCTTATGCCAAATTTCTTTCATTAATAACGGTTCTCTTTTTAATTGGCATTTATGGCAAACTTATTGATTGGCTCCCCCGTCATAAAGTTTTTTATTTATTAACCGGTTTTTATGCTTTATCTGCGATTGTTTTTGCTATTATGTTAAGTAATCCAGTATATGGCATTCCAAATACTGTTGAAAGTCCAACTCGTATAATTGGGTGGCTTTGGTATATTTTTGTTGAAAGCATCGGAACCATGATGGTTCCACTTTTTTGGGCTTTTGCTGCAGATGTTTCTACGGCGAGTTCGGCTCGGCGTGGTTTTCCATTAATTATGCTTTGTGCTCAGTTTGGTAACATTGTTGGTCCATGGTTTTTAAGAGCGACGCGATTGGGCTTCAAAAACAGTGCGCCGGTCATTGCTATTGGCGGTGTCTTAATTCTAATTGTTGGTGTATTAATCTGGGTCTTTATGCGTGTTACGCCAAAATCAGAATTTCATCCTGTTAAAAAAACAACTGAAGAAAAAAAACCTGGGTTTTTAGAGGGGCTTAAACTCTTAGTAACCAACACCTATCTTCTCGGTATTTTTGTGTTTTTACTCGCCTTTGAATCTGTTACCACTATTATAGATTTTTATTTTAAATTTAAAGTGAAGATGCAATTTCCCGATGAACTTATGAGGTCAGATTATCTTGCAACATTTGCGGTAATTACGGGGCTCTTATCATTCTTCTCATTACTTTTTGGTATAAGCAACATTCAGCGTAAGCTTGGTATGAGAGCATCATTAGTTACGTTGCCATTGTTGATGGCCGCCGGCGTTGTTATTTGGTGGTTTTATCCAACATTATTAGTAGCAGGTTTCGTTGTTGTTGGATTTAAAGGTCTCAATTACGCGATCAACCAACCGTCCATTAAGCAGCTCTATATACCTACCTCGGAGGATGCGCGATACAAGGCTCAGGCATGGATCGAAGTGTTTGGAAATCGTGGCTCAAAAAGTATGGGATCTACCGTCAATGCACTTAAATTGCCTTTAAGTAAGGCATATGGTTCAGTTACAGGACTTGCCATGTACTTAAGTATTGCATCCATTGCTTCTTTGGGGCTTCTCGGATTGTGGGTTGCTGTGGCATTCTTTGTGTCTGCTAAATACAATAAAGCAATTGAAGAAAATAAGGTTGTATGTTGACAACTTATATATTAACGACAAAGACAAGTCAAAAATGACTAAAAAGGCCTGCTGGGCGAAAGCTTGGGAGGCCTTTTCGGTTTTTAAAGGTGGGTAGAAGAGCGCGCGTGAAATAGGTGTGTTTTTCAAGGGGTACGTATGAAATCGTCAATGCTGCATTCGTTTAAAAAATTATGGACTTTAAATAGAGATGAGCGGAGCAAGCTCTTTTGGATGATTGCTGTTTTTGCATTAGTTATTGCTGCTTACACTATTTGCAAAGAGATGAAAGATCTCATTTTTGTTGAAATTGTGGGAGAGGATTATGTTCCGAAGGCAAAGCTTGTCTCTTTGGTTGTGCTTATTCCTGCAATTTTATTTTATTCTTTTTTGGTGAACAGACTTCGCCGTTATCAGTTACTCTGTTTTTATGCCATTTTGTATGGGATTTTGGGTTTGATTTTTACTTATCTTCTTGGCCATCCTACTATTGGTATTCCAAATACTGATCAAAGTCCTTGGCGTTTGTTTGGATGGATTTTTTATATCTTTATTGAAGGGTACTCGCCGTTTATTGTGAGTGTGATGTGGGCTTTTACCAATTCAATTTTTAGTCCAAAAGAAGCGAAAGATAGTTACGGATTGCTTGTTGCCGGTACTAAAATTGGTGGTATTTTAAGTGCCGCTTTTGGATGGTTCCTGTTGAAACCAATTATTCCTTGGTCAGGGTTAGTGAAACAACAATTGCTTGTATTGTTGCCTTCATTGATTATTTTATTAGTACCTATCGGCATAATGTTGTTTATCAAGAATGTCTCAGGGCATTTATTGCACGGGTATGAAGCTGCTTATGATTATCAAAAAGAGATGGCTAAAAAACAGGAACGCCCAGGTCTTTTTGCAGGCATCAAGGTGCTTATTCAGGAGCCGTATGTTCTTGGTATTTTTAGTATTATTTTCTTTTATGAAGTTTTAAACGCGGTATTAAGCTTCTTGCGTATTATTTATGCAAAAGGTGCTGCTGTGGGGGTAGAAGATTTTGGCAGCAAATTATTTGCGATGGCGCTAGGATATCATTTTATCGGTTTTCTTATTGCTCTATTTGGTACGAATGCGTTGTTGCGGTGGCTTGGTGAACGTCGTTGTTTGATTTTAATACCAGTGGTTCTTGGAATGTTGCTGTTTGGCTTTTTGGCGATTGGAACTTATGGAGCGCTTGCCTTTGTTTTTGTTGCGTTTCGTGCAATTAATTATGGCTTCTTTTATCCCGTACGTGAAAGTTTATATATTCCAACTATTAAAGCAGTTAAATTTCAATCTAAAGCGTGGATTGATGCCTTTGGAACAAAGTTTGCTAAAGCAACGGGATCTCAATTCAATATTCTCGCAAATCTTGTTCGTGCAGGTTTTGGCCAAGGTCTTTTTCAGCTCTTCCATTGGGTTTTCTTTGTCGTCGTACTTGGGTGTTGGACGGTGGTTGCAGTTTTACTTGGTAAGCGGTATGTAACAGCAATTGAAAATAATGAAGTTATTGGTGCTGAGCCCCTTAAGGATTAAAAAAGAAGGCCCTTTTTAGGGGCCTTCTTTTACTTGCGCAAAGTTTTTATAAAATGTCTTACGATTTCTGTGCGATGGGAATTTGGCAATCTGAAATCAGGGTTTTCAGATTGAAAGGTGATAGGAAAAAGATCTAATGCCTTTTGGAATTGTGGCAATGGCCAGTGATTGCATAAATACCGTAACAGATTGAATTCATCAATAATATTCGGAACCTTATCTAGCTCACGCCAAAAGAATAAGCTGAAACCGACTCGTACATGAGTGAGACAATTATGAAGCAACGTATCTATTCGCCTGCACTCTTCTTCATTTCCAGCTTGGATGTTTGCTTCTAATGCTTTTTTAATAAAAATAATAAATTCATGTAATGCTTCTATTTTTACATTGGTAATCGCAGCAACTAAAGCTGGGGCTGTTAGATTTCCTTCTTCTTTAGTTTCGATGAAGGTTGCACCATGTTCAAGCAAAAGCTTAATTATATCTGGACAATTTCTGAGTGCGGCATTCATCAAGGCATCAGCGCCATTTTCATTTTGATGGTCAATAAAGCCATTTTCAAGAAGATACTTGACTATATAACGATTATCAGGATGAACTGCTGAGGCTAAAACTCCCGTGGTATTTGCTCCACGAGAAAGTAAAAATTGCACTATATTTTGAAGCCCCATATAGGCAGCACATTGTAATGCTGTTTGCTCGCCTTCATCTATTGCAATTCCTTGTTCATCTATGAGCCATCTCATAAGTTCTAATCGTTCTGCTTCTGTTTCGAGAAAATCTAAATAAAATTCTTCTCTGGGGAAGAAGGTTCTGCTTTCAACTAAAGTTCCACCTGCTGCAATTCCGAGAAGGGTTAAATCTTGTCCAAGTACATCCCAAAAAACATGTGTATTAGCTCCGTTTTCAATGAGGATCTGGACGATTTCTAAAGAAACTTCTTCTGTTGCCAGTTGTAAAGGAGTGAAACTATTTGGTCCATTGACATCATTAATAGGAGCTCCGTGTTCGATCATTAAACGGACCAAATCTGGTTTTTTTGCGCTTATTGCCAACATAAGGGGTGTTGCATCTTCTTCGAAAATGACATTAAGGTTAGCTCCTCTATTGATAAGAAGACGGGCAATTTCATATTGATCATTTAAAAGAGCTGTTTGCAAAGGAGTATTTTTATCACCATTTTCTCCTTCTACTTCTGGGAGTTCAGTAATATTTGCTCCTTCATTGATAAGTTGATGTACCGTGTTATAAAGGCCATTTTCAATAGCATAAATTAATGGTGTTTTTCTTTTTTGATCTTCTACGTTAATGAGAGATTCCTTCTCATCTTTTGATTGGTAACGGTTAAGGAGTTCGTTGATGAGTTCATGTTGGCGATGTTTTATGGCGAACATGAGTGCGGTTTCTCCTTGTTGATTGGCATGATAAATATTTGTATGATGGTAATGAATGAGGATATGCGCGACATCAAAATTTTTACTTTTAAGAGCACAAAGAAGTGGTGTATCGCCATTTTCATTTATCGTATTAACATCTGCACCTTCCCCAATAAGTTCATAAATTGCCATAGGTTCTGTGATGGAAGAGGATGCGCGCGATAAGAGTGTTCTATTAAGCCTTTCGTAATCGCTAGAAGGATGTTCCATCGCACTGAGCAATGAAAATCCCAAAGTAAAGAGTAAAAATATTTTTTTATTCATTGGAATAAACCTCCGATTTAATTCTTGTTTTTGTATTATAATAATACACGCAAATTCAATAAATGTCAAATTGAATTTTTGATCAACTTGTTATAAATATCAAGGAAAAGAAAGAAGGGATAGACTTTTTGGGGGAAATCCGTAAAATAAAAGGGTAAGTAAAATCCTGCTTTGTTCCTAAAGGGTGGCAAAAGTTGCCGACGAAGCAGTTGTCAAAAACCCATAAGGAGTTATTTCAATGGTTGATTATAAAGATCTTGTCAAAGTTGGTGTTCATTTTGGGCATCAGACTGCTCGTTGGAATCCTAAGATGGCGCCCTATATTTGGGGTTTTCGTCGTGGCATTCACCTAATTGATGTTTCAAAGACCGCTCATTATCTTGAGCAAGCCGCAAAGTTTTTAGAGAATATTGCTGCAGAAGGAAAAACAATTTTATTGGTGGGTACCAAAAAAGCTGCGCAAGGTGCGATAAGCAAATGGGGTACTGAACTCAAGATGCCTTACGTAACACATCGTTGGGTTGGTGGAACGTTGACAAATTTTCCACAGGTCAAAAAATCGGTAACCAAACTGCTTCATTTTGAAGATATTCTTGCTCGTTCAGAAAACTTCCCTTACACAAAAAAAGAATTTTTAACTTTCCAGAAGATGGTTGATCGTTTGAACAAGAGCGTTGGCGGCATCCGTAATTTGGCGTGGCCAATTGGCGCAATTGCTTTGGTTGATGTTCGCAAAGAAAAGACGGTTTTAAGTGAAGCGCAAGCAGCCGGAATTCCGGTAGTTGCTTTGGTTGATACTAATTGTGATCCAAGTGGTGTTGATTACGTTATTCCAGGAAATGATGATGCGCCTAAAGCTGTTAATTTTATAATTGATTATTTAGGTGAAGCTGTAAAACGTGGTCAAGCCGAAGCTGCGAAGAAGGCTGCGGCAGAAAAAGAAGAAAAAAAGAGTGCTGCCAAAGGTGTTGCAAAGAAAATTGTTGAAAAAGTAACATCAGAGGTTACTAAAAAAGATGCGTCGGAAAACGTAGAAGCTTCAGCTGAAAAGGTTGTTGAGCCAGAAATATCTTCCGAAGCTCCTCAAGTCTTTAAAGAATCTTACGCAGAAATAGCTATCAACTTAGAAGAAGAAGAGGAAGACGAGTAGTTTTTAAGGAGAGGTGTCAGAGTGGTCGAATGAGCACGATTGGAAATCGTGTATGTTCCGAAAGGGGCATCGAGGGTTCGAATCCCTCTCTCTCCACCATTCTCGTTTATCAATTTTAAGATTTTGACGAGCGGCCATGAATTCACGGCCGCTTTCTTTTTTGTCCAAGACTCTTTTAGGGGAATTAGCAAAAAGTATTTTTTGTAGTAAAGTGACCAATAAAGATACGTGATGTGGAGAGCGATGGCTGTATTTCAATTATCATCAATAAATGTTGTGATGGGTTTTTTGCTTATCATTGCGGGAGTGTGGGCTTATATACAGAATAAATCATTGTCCGCCTTATTAATAGCATGTGCATATGTTTTATTTGTTTTTCTGCGCATTGAGATATCTTTATTTTATTCATGTCCCTTTTTATATAGCGTTTTTCGTATAATTGGTTATGGCTTTGAATGGGGAGCGCTGCTTCTTTTGTTGTGTAAAAAAAAGAATTTTAAGAAAAAAAAGTAAGGAGATTGTATGCTTTTATGGAGCCTTGTCTCAGTTAATATTTTGATGGAGCTTTTAATTATAATTGCTGGCATGTGGGCTTATGTGAAGAATAAGTCTTTGCCAGCTTTAATACTTGCATTAGCACTTTTTTGTTTTACCTTGACTCATTTTACTTTTTTATATCCCCCGGCATTTGTATCAAGGATTACGCTTAGTTTACGTTTAATGAGCTATTTTGGAGAGTTAATTGCGCTTGTTTTATTATTACGAAGCACTAAAAAAAGAAGGTAGTTAAGGAAAGGATATATATGTTTTTCTGGGATATTTCGTTAGTTAGTTTAGTTATGAGTCTCATCATTATGGTAACCGGTTTTTGGGTCTATAAAAAAAATGGCTCAATAGCTGCATTGTTGATTGGCATTGCCTACATTTTCTTTATTACCCCTCGAATTGCTTATTTGATGCATGTTTCGGGAATGGTTTATACTTTTATCTTTCTTCGTGTTATTGGCTATATCTTAGAGCTTATTGCGGTAATTCGTTTGGGATACAAAAAAAATTAGTTAATTTGATTGTTGTTTTGATGGTCTTGTTCAAAAAAATGAAGCGCGTCGCTGATAGTATTGAAAATGAGGCCATCTTTTTTTACTTTTTGATAACCTTGCGATGTGAGTTCGAGTAAACTTGCAATATGAGGTGCGCATTGGGTAATAACAAGTTTTTGTCCTCGTGCCCGTGCTAATTCTATAATTTCGTCTAAAGCTGCTGCTCCATCAAGATCAATAAAGTATATTTCCTGAAGGTTAAGAACGATAGAGGAATATCTTGTGAGATCAGTTTCAAATCGTTTAATATGGGCGCGGCTGTTAATGTAGCAGAGTTTGCCCTTGAGCGAATAAACCAAGATGTCACTATTTTTATCTAATTCTTTTGTCTCTTCACCGACATAATGGAGTCTTCGACGTTTATTAATTTTGATTTCACATTGTCCTTTGGCAATTTTATCAATTAAGAAGAGCAGTGAAAGCGTAGAACCAACTAATATGCCAGCGATAGGATCCTTATAAATGGTGACAATGGCAACGCCTATTGAAACCCAAAAGTTGAATCGTTCATATTTGAAGAAATTAACAAAATGTTCTGCTTCAACCATCTGAACTGCAACATAAACAAGTATTGCTGCAATGATGCTTAAAGGAAGATATTTGAAAAAAATTAATAAGAAAAATGAGATAAAGGCAATAAAAATTGAATTGAGTGTTGCAGCTAGTTTATTTGTTGCATGTGTTTTTATGTTGAGTGATGTTCGCGCTAATGCCGCAGTAGCTGGAATGCCACCGGTAATACCACTTGCTATATTTGCTAACCCAAGACCGAGCATTTCATTGCGCGGATTATGTTTGGTGTGCGTCATACTGTCAGCAATTTTTGCTGACAACATAGTTTCTAATATGGCGATAAGAGCAACTATGACCGCTGTTTGCAAGACGTGCGTATGCCATGATAAATCTGGCATAATAAATAATTTAAATGAAATATCGGAGAATCGATCACCGAGTGTTTCAAGTGCAAGCTGCGGTAATTTGGTTTTGCCGAGATATCCAAGCAAGATGCCAAATGGTGTAAGTAAAATTGCTCCTGGAATATGTGGTTTATAACGTCTAAATAATAAAAGAACGGTGAATGAAAATAGGAAAACAAGGAAAGCTGTTAAAGATGCTTCTGGTAGATGTTTGCATGCTTCAAATATATTAGCAAGAAGTTCCTCGTGTTTTGGGAGCGGTTTTAAGCCGACTGCATAATTAAGTTGACTGAGTCCGATAACAAAGGCAATTCCAAGTGTAAAGCCGTGGATAACACTTGAAGGAACAAAGATAAGATATCGTTCAAGTTTTAAAAAATAAGCTGCAATAATGAAAAATCCTGCGATAATGGTGAGCAGCGCGATTGCATTCATGCCATACATAAATCCGTATGCCGCAATGGTTCCTGATAGTGCTCCTGTTGGTCCCACGATGTTAAAATTGCTGCCGCCGAATATTGATGCGACTAAACCGGCCCAAATGGCAGTAATAATGCCTGCTGTTGGTGATGAATTTGATGCAACCGCTAATGATATTGATAATGGAATTGAGACAAGCGCGACGCTGAGTCCAGCCTTCCAATTTTCCTTGAGATTTTTTATAAACATGATTTTTGTCCCCAGGGAAGAGATCCCTATATATCCCACTGTAGGTCAAAATGGAGAGGTTTGCAAGAACTTTTTTATTGACATGCGGTTTTATATGAGTATTATTAATTAAAAATTTTTTAAGGATTTATGTATGCAAATTCCATCTATTTTACTTTTGGGCAATCCACAATTGCGTATTATTTCAGAAGCGGTAAAAAAAGAAGAATGTTCAACCTTTAAACCAATTATTCAAGATCTTCACAATGCGATGATGAATTTTCGTGAAAAATATAAACGGGGCCGTGCCATTGCCGCGCCACAAATTGGTGTTATGAAACGCATTCTTTATATGCATACTGATAAGCCAATCGTGTTTATTAATCCATCATTTGAGTGGAAAAGTCCTGAAATGGTAGAGCTGTGGGATGATTGCATGTCATTTCCTGAACTGCTTGTTAAAGTGAAGCGTCATGAGGCTGTTAAACTTTCATTTAAAGATTTTGAGTGGCAAAATCACGTGTGGGATTTAACGGGTGACCTGTCCGAGCTATTGCAACATGAATATGATCATCTTGATGGCATTTTAGCGGTTGATCGTGCAGTCGATAATAAATCGTTGGCGCTCTATAGTCAAAAGGAATACATTGATTTTTCTCGGTGAATTTTTTACAAAAAAGGACTGCCATTGAACAGCCCTTTTTTTCTTTATGAATTCAGTACGATTGTTTAGTTGAGATCTATTCAGCGTTTGTCTGAAGTTGTTATCTTCTGAGATTGTTGAGCAGATTTTTCGGTTTTGCTTGGTTGACAACAACATGTGCAAGAACAACCAGATGGACATGCGCATGCACAGTTACATGGTTTACATGAGCACTTGCTTCCTTTACAACAACTTGTACGGTCTGGGCCGGGACGATTTTGAGTTGTACATTGACAGCAATGACTAGCTGTGTAAATGCTTAATAAAATGAACGTTAATAAAAATTTCTTCATGAAGATTTCCTTTCAGTTTAAGAAATTTGTCTTTCCCAGATTCTTTTTTTGTTAATTTCTTCTTTTTCTCTAAATGCGTCTTCGAGATTTATATTACAACGATTTGCAATAGCGAGTAAGTAGAGAAAAGTGTCAGCAAGTTCTTCCTTAATGGTGCCAATTTTAGAATTGTTGTCAATTTTTATTCCTTGATGTTTGCGTACTGCTTTAAATAATTCGCCAATTTCTTCGCCAAGTAAAAGGCATTTGTCGATTAATCGTTCATCGTCAAATCCACGGATAACTTCTAATTTTTTTGTGTAATGATGAAAGTCTGAAAGAAGGGGTTTTGCTGGTAGTATAAGCTCTTTTTAGCTCATAATGTCCTTTTGACTTCGTTTTGATTATCACTATACTACAAAGTGTCTTAACCATAAATGTGAATGTTTTTTAAATTTTTACAAGAGGATTTTTGTGAACAAAAAATTTTTTGCTCTTTTTTTATGTTTGGCATGTGCAAATTACCAACTTTCTGCAACGTACAAAAGTGAAAATGGTTATGCAATAGACGTGTCAAAAAATTTTAACCGTTCAATAATTGATGTCTTTAAATTGAATGCAACCACAACAGAGAATTTTACCACCAATGTTACTATTTTAATACAAGATCTTTCAGCAGATATGACCTTGGATTGGTATATTAAAATGTCTAAACAACAGTATGAGCAGATGCAAGCGATGATTCTTGAGACCTCTGACGTCAAAGTCGGTGATTTATCTGCAAAAAAACTTGTTGTTATAGCTGGCGGTTTTAAATTTTTACATGTTTGTGTAGTTAAAGATTGCAAGGCTTACTTGCTGACGTATACTGCAACGTCAAATGGTTACGAAGAAAATTTAGCTGAAGTTGAAAAGATGATCTCTTCCTGGAAATTTGAATGATCCTTATTTGATAAATCATTGAAATAACGATAAAATAAGAATGTGAAATAAAAGTTGGGGAAAGCGCGATAAATATCTATTCGTGTAATCTGTCAGGTCCGAAAGGAAGCAGCAGGCATGAGTGTGGTATTGTATTGCGCTTTTCCCGTATGTACTACATCCTGAGTGAAATTCATGAATGAGATTCAGTTGAATTTGGCCCGTAAATGGCGTTCTAAGCAGTTTGAACAGATTGTTGGGCAAGATCTTTCAGTTCGTATTCTTAAAAATTCATTATTTTTAGGCAAATTTTTTCCGGTTTATCTTTTTGCTGGACAACATGGATGTGGTAAAACAACAACGGCACGCGTCTTTGCTGCTGCGGTTAATTGTGAAAAATTACCTGATTTCCAACAAAATCCCAAAAAATTTATTGTTCCATGTCTAGAGTGTAATTCATGTAAAGCCATGATGAAGGGAAAGCATCCTGATTTTATTGAGATGGATGCAGCTTCTCATACGGGTGTTGATAATGTGCGGCAAATTATTGAAGCATCTACTTTGTTGCCACTATTAGGGCGCAAAAAAGTTTATCTTATTGATGAAGCGCACATGTTAAGCAAGGCGGCATTTAATGCTTTTTTAAAAATTTTGGAAGAACCACCTGCGTCAGTCTTTTTTATTTTGGCAACGACGGATGATCATAAAATTATTGATACAGTGCGTTCACGCTGTTTTCAGCTTTTTTTTAATGCTGTTGATCAGAGCGTGTTGTTAAATCATCTGGTACAAATTTGCGAACAAGAAGGTATCAAATATGAACCTGCGGGATTGGCTTTAATTATCAAAGAGACGGGCGGATCGGTACGCGATGCTTTAAATTTGATGGAGCAAGTCGGTTTCAGCGCGAAGCAGATTGGCAAAAAAGAAGTTTTGTCAGTTTTGGGGCATATTCCTGAAGAACTTTTTCTTAAATTATTTAGTCACTTAGTGATTGGTTCATCTGTCCAAGAGCTTATTCAGCTTATCCATAATATTAATCTGTCTGAGTATAATATTGATTATATGTGGCGTCGTTTATTGCAGGTGATACGTGCATCAATTTGGTTGAAGGCGGGAGTTCAACCGGAAGATTTTTCAGACAATCAAGATTTGTTGCGTCAAACAGTTGTATCCGTTTCTCTGTCGACATTAATTAAACTTTTTGAGTTTTTTTGTTCTCAAGAGCACCAATTTTTTAGAACGATACACAAATCAACGTTTTTACAACTCTTTTTAGTTCAATCGTGGAGTATTTTTCGAAATAAGAACGAAAAAGATGTTGCTTCGATGAAGGTACAAGATGAGACACCGGTTGTTTCAGAAAAATCAAATTTTGTAGCAGGAGAGCCGTGTAATTTTTCGGCCGAAGAAAAAGAATTGCTTGAACCAGAGGTTTTAGCAAAGGATGATCATCCATGGAGTCAATTTTTAAGTAAAATTGATGAGCTTGATGAGCCATTGTTGAGTTCAATTTTTAAACAGGCGCAATTTGAAAAAGTTGAAGAAGGTAGAGTTACCGTTCTTTTTGCCCAACGGTTGAGATTGTTTAATGATACACTTGAGCAGATGAAGGAGAAGTGGGCGCCCCTCTTACAAATTGTTTT
>Ga0209211_10009409_pt1 | contig 13034 bp, 8 predicted proteins | sample RifGroA2_FD_183992 | JGI IMG/M metagenome (GOLD analysis project Ga0209211, IMG submission 183992) | Groundwater microbial communities from Rifle, Colorado, USA - Groundwater A2 (SPAdes) (version 2) | ecosystem: Environmental > Aquatic > Deep subsurface > Groundwater | place: Rifle, Colorado... | reverse complement strand
ATGAGTTACAATTCGCGATTAGGGTATATCCTGCAAATTTTGATAGTAAGTGACAACTTGATGAATTATAATGCTTTATAACTTTTTTGTAAATGGAAGAACAATGCTGAGATAAGACTTTCTTAGGAGAGTCCGGTGCATTCTTTGTAGTTTGGTTCACTAACAACAGGAAGAATTTAATGCCGACCCCTCTAGATTTAAAACTTGTGAGCTGTAAGGAAAAGCTCATTAACCTCACACGACAAAATAATCTGCTATTTTACAAAAAACGGAAGACGTCCTCTCTTGTTGTTAAACCTGAGAATATGCAATCTTTTTATGATGCGTTGCTAGATGAAGAAAAGTTTCGTTTCTGGGAAATCCCCGAAGAAGAGGATGAAAAGCATAATGGGTCAGAGGAAAGTAATCAGGGCGTGCTTTTTACTGCTCCAGTTCAGGAGGAGGATCAAAAAGAAGTTGATTGGGTGTCTATTCATCCGCCAGAAAATGACGAGATTGTATGTGAATTCTCGTCCAACGATGAATTGCATAAAATTTTAAAGAATCTATATCGTCGGGCTAAAACAGAATACGATGAGAGAGGGTTGAATATAGCTTATGTTTTCTTTGGCTTGATGGAGTGGTCTGAAAAACAAACTAGTGAGCGTGTTAAATCTCCTATAATTCTTGTTCCAATAAAAATTGAGCATAAGTCTGCCAGTGAATCCTACCACATCATCCTTGGGGATGAGGAGGTTGTTTTAAATCCTGCCTTAAGAGTGAAATTTAAAAAAGATTTTAATATAGCCTTACCGGAAATTGAAGGAAGTCCGGAAGAATGGGACTTAGAAAAATATTTTTCTGCCTTAGAGGAGCATCTTGTCTCTTTAAAAGTCAAAGTTTCTCCGGATGTTCATATTGGGCTTTTTTCTTTTCATAAATTAATTATGTACAGCGATTATGAAAAACATCACGAGCTGATGAAGGAACATTTCTTGATTTCATGTTTTGGTGGTGAAGGAAATGTTGATGGAGTTAATGCCACGGGAAATGAGATTTCAGAAAATCTCGATGAGATAAGAGATATCAAGAGACAGTTCCATGTCTTGGATGCGGATAGTAGTCAACAGCGATGTATTGAAGCAGCTTGTAGTGGCGCCAGTTTTGTAATGGTTGGTCCTCCGGGAACTGGAAAAAGCCAAACAATTGCGAATATCATTGCTGAATTTATCGAAGATGGAAAGTCTGTTCTTTTTGTTAGTGAGAAAATGGCGGCTTTGGAAGTTGTTTTCAAACGACTTATGGAATGTGACCTTTCAGATTTTTGCTTAGAGCTTCATAGTCACAAAGCGAATAAGAAGCAAGTTATAACAGAACTGGGAAAATCACTGGCTGAAAGGATCGTGCCTCGAGAAGTCATATCAGAGATGGACTATAAACAGTTTCTACGTTTGCGAGACAGATTAAATAATTATCTGCTTTCGTTGCATGCGCGTCGACAACCCTTGGGACTAAGCGTGTACGAGGTGTTGGGGCGTTTATCTTCATTAGAACAGGTGCCGTATATCCCAACAGGATTATCCAAAGATTGCATAAATGATGAAATTGGGGGGATCAATAAAATTGTTTTGTCCTGTCCACAATGCGGCCAAAAATTGAGATTGCCGGATGCTGGGGAAAAGAAACTACTTGTTACATGTCCTAAATGTAAGAAAGAATTTCCATTTGAAAAATATCAGGGGCCCAATGGTGTTCAGGGCATTACTCAAGAAGCGTTAATGGAATTCGACGCATTATTCGATAGCCTAGAAAGTCTTTGGGATGTTTTTATCAAGGGAAATAATTTCTCTTGGTATAGTTTTAAAAGTCTGAATTATACTCCAGCATTGAAATATCAAATGGAAGAGCTGTTAGAAAGAATACTTACTCGTGGTCTAGATTTAAAAAATCGAGCTAATAATTTTCAAGCTGCCTTTGGGCTATTGCCAATTGTTGCATTTACAGATTTTCTTCGAATGGGCGATACCCTTGAACACCTCACTCAAGATATCTATGTCCCTTTTAGCTGGACTGAGAAATTTGACTATTCCAAAATGTTTTCATTAGTAACGAAAGCTAGGGAGTCAAAGCAGAGATATGTTCTTGCGAATGAATATCTTGGCAGGAAATATACGGAAGGCTTCTTTACCTTGAGCGATGGTTATCTTCAGGATTTAATTTCAGCATTACGCGATTTACAAATTAAGCTTGGGATTCAAGATTATCAAGTCGCAGAACTTATTCAGGATTTATCAGTGGTGCGAGAGTCCCTTCGCCTTCTCGAAGAGACGTTACGACGTGTTTTAAGTAATCAGGAGATTGTCTGGCAAGATTTGGATATCCCCACCACTAAAAACTTGAAGAATGCTGAAGTTATCTGTAAGACGAGCGATATGTTATTTGATGAGGAAAAACGACCAGAGGTATTGTGGTTTAATGCTTCAATTTGCGAAGGACTTAATACAAGAATGCAATCTATGGAAGCACAGGCACAGAGTATTAAATCCATCGAAGAAGATTTATTTGCTAAGTATAAACCAGAAATTGCAACCTTAGATGTGAGCCGGTTATTACATTTGTTTAAGAAGAATGGATTTTATAGGACATATTTTTTGAAGATTTTTTTCCCGCATTATCATAAGGATATGCGGAAAATTTTGGATCATTCATTATCTAAGAAGAAGGTTTCTCCGAAGGCATTCTATGATGACCTTCTAAAAATAAAACAGCTTATAGATTTGAGAAATGCTATTAAGCAACAAGAAGAATCTGATAGGAAGTTGTTGGGTCGCTTTTATGCAGGAGAAAAGACCAAATTTGATAAGGTACGACAGGCTTTGGAAAATCTCGATGCGGTAAAGATGTTAATGAGGAAACTGGGACTATCAGATAGTCCAGCTCAAGTTGATATGCTGTGTAACAGTGAGTTACGGCAAAGATGTTTGACTATTGCTGAAGAAATAGCGAACCAAGACAAAAAGATTTTTGAATTCTTGCTTAAAAAAGGTATTCCTGTCAGCGATATTAAATCCCTGGCTATTCCCGATCTGCTGTCAAAACTCTCTCACATTATTGCTTCGAGTGCTTCTTTATTGGCGATATTGCCATCTTTTCAGAACTGTCTTATAGCCAAAACACAATTTCCTTCTATTCAAGAAATTGAGGAGTCTTTTAAAAATTTGTGCGAGTGGCGTAAGGTTAGAGAAGAAGTTGCTCACCAGTCACAAGAATTTACTCTTTTATTCGGGGAATTTTATACTGGAGTTAATACCGACTGGGCTGTTGTCGAAAAAGCGATGCATTGGTATCAAAAACTTTTATCTATGCTTTTTTCTTTGCCGTCTGATGGGAAATTGAGGGATTTATTAGTAAAAACAAATACTCGAAAAATTGATAAGAATGCTATTGCAGATTTTCAAGGAGTGATGGCTGAATTATCAAATGATTTCATTAGTTTGTGGAATCAATTCAATGTGGTTGTTATTAATGGGAAAGATATATCTTGGGAGTCTGGAGAATTTACTCTGGCTGTTGAGAAAATTCAACAGTTAAAAGAAAGTCTCGATGAGCTTAAGATTTGGACTGATTGGCAAGGTTTAAGTTATTCTCTTGGAAGAGCAGGTCTAGAGAGGTTTTTGTCTGGAGTTTTTAAGTCACGGGAACAGATTTTTTCTGAACAGGTTCGATTTATTTTCCATAAGGCTGTTTACAGCGAATGGCTTAATACAATTTATGCTGATGATCAGATTCTCAAAGATTTTAGGGGAGAAGACCACACAAAAGCACGAGATAAATTCATTGAGCTTGATATTAAACTAACTCGATTGTCTAGAGCTCTGGTCATTCAAAGTGGAAATGAACGCAAACCTATGATGGTAAATGGAAGCTCCATGGGGTCTCAGGTTGGTATTTTGAGGCGGGAAATTGCTAAACAAAAAAGACATAAGCCCATAAAGAAACTATTTTCGGAGATATTTGATTTGGTGACGAAGCTGAAGAAATGTTTTTTAATGAGCCCAATGTCAGTTTGTCAGTTTTTGGAACCAGGCAAATTCAAATTTGATCTTGTTATTTTTGATGAAGCTTCTCAGATATGTGTCGAGGATGCGTTTCCCGCCATTTTACGCGGTAGTCAGGTAATTATAGTTGGCGATAACAAGCAACTCCCGCCCACATCGTTTTTTAAGTCCGAAGATCAATATGAATTTGACGAAGTTGAAGATATGGTGGATATTGAGAACTTAGAATGCATTTTAGATGAGTGTCGAGGACTGGGTCTGCGAGAACATTTATTGAAGTGGCACTATAGAAGTCGACACGAAGATCTCATTAATTATTCAAATTATAAATTTTATGAACGCCAACTCGTAACATTCCCAGCCGCGGATGTTGATGTGGAACACTTGGGAATAAAATTCGAGTATGTTGAAAATGCTATTTATGATCGGGGAGGACGAAGGAATAATTTAATTGAAGCCAAACGAGTTGCTGAACTTGTATTTGAACACTTTAAAAATTATCCAGATAAGAGCCTTGGCGTAGCGACTTTGAGCATAGCGCAGATGGAAGCTGTTTATGATGCTATTGAATTAAAGTTGAAAGAAAATCCAGAATATTCAAAGTTTTTCGTTGAGAATCGCTTGGAAGGGTTTTTTGTAAAAAATCTTGAAAATGTTCAAGGTGATGAGCGGGATGTCATCATATTTAGTGTTGGTTATGGTAAAGATGCTACGGGAAGGCTTAGCATGCATTTCGGTCCTTTGAATAAAAATGGTGGAGAACGGCGGCTCAATGTTCTAATTACACGCGCACGTGAGAAGAATATTGTTGTCACTTCAATTAGGGCCGCTGATTTTTCTTCAAATATAACCGCTGAGGGAGTGCTTCATCTTCGAAATTACTTACTCTTTGCTGAAAAAGGGATAGAATTTCTTGATATGGAACTTGCAGATCAGGCTGAAGACTTTGAGAGTCCATTAGAGGAAAGTATTGCGGCTTCTATTCGCCAAATGGGATATGAAATTGTATCTCAAGTTGGATGCGCTGGATATAGGATCGATTTAGGAATAGTTGATCCAGTAAATCCAAAACGATACATACTTGGTATTGAGTGTGATGGGGCAACATATCATTCCTCTCATTCAGCACGTGACCGTGATCGTCTTCGCCAATCTGTTTTAGAAAATATGGGCTGGGGAATATATCGTATATGGTCGCCTGATTGGATTCATCAGCGAACCGTTGAAATTGCTAAATTAAAGAATGCAATTGAGACAGCACGCTTTGAACGGGAACCATCCGGTCAAAAAAGAAAAGACATCATTCGTTCGGAAGAGCCTCTAAAAATAAAAGTTATTGAAAATTCTCATGAATCAAATGGAACTTCAATTATCGGAGAAGAGTATTGTTTGTCAGATTTAGATCGACGATATAAATCTAAGGATTTTTATTCATCTGGTGGGCAAGCAATTCAGTCACAACTAAAAAAAGTTATTAGGGATGAAGCCCCAATCCATATTGATTTGCTTTTTAGACGGGTTATGATTTGCTATCAATTAGAAAAGATGGGAGATAGAATTTATAATCGTCTCATGGAATTGTTGAAGGAAGTTGTTCGTAACAATTCTGGAATTCGCCCTAAGGGTAATTTTGTCTACACAGATGAACCTATTATTGCGAGACGACCGAATCCGCGCGATGAAGCAACATTAAGAGAAATTGAGCATATTGCTCCAGAAGAAATTCAGGATGCGATGACAAAATTGGTTCTTTTGCATTCGGGGGTGACTATGGAATGCCTTTTCAGTGAAACTCTTAAATTTTTTGGTTTCCAACGTCAGACAGAATCTGTTGTTAGATTATTAAAGCAAAGTGTGAAAAAGCTTTTAAAGGAAGGGAAACTTCACGACAAAGAAGATTTCCTTATTTTTGTAGAATAGAAAAGTATTTAGTTTTGATGTAGCTAAGGTAAAATAATGCCATGAGTCGAGTCACTGTAAAACCTGAAATGTTAAACTGGGCCTGCGAGCGATCCGGAAAAACTCTGGAATTCCTTCGCAAAAAGTTTCCTAAAATTGATCTGTGGGAACGCGGCGATGCACAGCCTACATTAAAACAGCTTGAGCAATTTGCGAAGGCCACATATACGCCGATTGGTTTTCTTTTTCTTCAAAAGCCACCTGTTGAGGCTGTTCCGATTCCGGATTTTCGTACTGTAGGCAGTGAATATATCGGGCATCCAAGTCCAGATCTGCTTGACACCGTTTACATTTGCCAACAGCGACAGGAATGGTATCGTGAGTTTGCACGATCTATTGGCGAAAAACCTCTTCCATTTGTAGGTTCTGTTAGCCAAACAAATAATATTGAGAAAATCGCGGAAAGTATCCGGCATGCGCTTGGATTTGACATCGAAGAGCGTCGTCAACTGCCGACGTGGACGGACGCATTGCGCCGCTTCATTGAACAAGCGGACGCGCTTGGGATTCTGGTCATGGTTAGCGGTGTTGTCGGAAGTAATAATAAACGGAAACTTGATCCACAAGAGTTTCGGGGATTTGCTTTGGCGGACAATCTTGCGCCGCTTGTCTTTATTAATGGTTCTGATACCAAAGCCGCCCAGATGTTTACTCTTGCTCATGAACTGGCGCATATTTGGATTGGACAATCTGCTGTTTCTGACGCGCAAGCCATGCAGATACCTGAGAATCAAATTGAGCGTTGGTGCAATTTGGTCGCCGCTGAACTTCTTGTGCCTCTTTCCGCGTTACGCAACGAATATAAGAAAAATAATAAATTGAGTGATGAAATTAACCGTCTCGCGCGGGTTTTCAAGGTTAGCACGCTGGTAGTGCTACGCCGAATCCACGACGCGGGTGGGCTCACGAAAGAACAATTCTGGCAAGCTTATCATGAAGAACTGGAAAGGTTGGGGAACCTTCCTTCTGGAAGTGGCGGTAATTTTTATTTAACGCAGGCGGCGCGTGTTAGTAAGCGCTTTGCCCGGGCACTTGTTACCAGCACACTTGAAGGGCAGACTCTGCATCGTGACGCGTTTCGTATGCTTGGATTTTCAAAGCTTGAGACTTTCAGAGATCTTGGACGAAGTTTGGGGGTAGCCTGATGGTCTATTTACTCGATGCCAATGTTTTCATACAGGCGAAAAACCTCCACTATGGTCTTGATTTTTGTCCGGCATTTTGGGATTGGCTCATAGCAAATAATAATGAGAAACGAGTTTTTAGTATTGAGAAGGTTGGTGATGAGATTAACGCCGGTGCGGATGAGCTTGCTACTTGGGCGGCACAACGCGGCCCGGATTTCTTTCTTAAGCCAGACGCAACGATATTGCCCGCGCTAGCTTCAGTCAGTACATGGGCTTCGAGCCAAAACTATGAACCAGTTGCGGTAAATACGTTTCTTCAGGTTGCTGATTATTACTTGGTAGCCCATGCGCTTGCTCACGGGCATACAGTCGTCACGCATGAGAAGGCGTATAGTTCGACCAAGAAAATAGGTATTCCTAACGTGTGCATCGGCTTAAAAGTTAAATTTATGACGCCGTATGAAATGCTTCGGCATGAAAGGGCACGATTTATACTGGGCGCGAAAGCTTAATTTACGGTTGAGGTAGCGAGTAAATAAGTTCTAACTTCGGTGAGCCAGCGACCCCAGTAATTTCATTTTGAGCATATAAAGCCTCCCAATCTGTCGTAGAATCAACGAGTTGCGTCGCGGTTCTAACCTGTTGTGGAGGCTTTGTACGTCTGGGGCGCTTTTTTACAAGAAAAATTGGCTGTGCAAATCGGCAAAAGGGGCTGGTTCATGAGGTTTAAAGAAAGCGAAACCATTGAATTAAAGAAATCGACGTCAGAGCTAAAAGAGGCGATAATTTCTATCGGTGCTATGCTGAACAAGCATAGCAAGGCGACAGTTTATTTCGGCATTGATGATACCGGCACAGTCTTTGGCCAACAGATCGGCAAGTCAACGCTAAGGGATATTTCAAAAGCCATAAGCGACTGGATTGAGCCAAAAGTATTCCCGGACATTCAAACGAAAAAGATCAGCGGTAAAAATTGTATTATCGTTAATGTCAGCGGCCATGACGCTGTGTATTCAGCCCGTGGCCGTTACTATTTGCGCATAGGAGAGGAAGATAAGCGGCTCTCGGTTAATGAACTTAAGCGGCTGGTGGAAAAGAAAAGCAACTATATTTATTCATGGGGTTTTGACGTTTCTGACCTGCCTGTCTCAAAGGCCGATGTTCCCACGATTAAATCTTTCGTCGCCAAAGGGCGAAAGGCCGGACGTATTGAATACGCGTATGATTCAGCCCGCAATGTCTTAAACAAGCTCCATTTGGTAAAGGGAAGAAAACTCCTTAACGCTGGACGAGCACTTTTCTGTAAAGACAACCGCGTTGAAGTGCGCGCCGCTGTCTTCGCCACGGATGAGAAGACGACGTTCCTCGATATTCAATCATTCAAGGGAACACTTTTTGACCTGATCGCCCAGTGCGAAACCTATGTCAAAGAGCATATCAACTGGCGCGCCGATCTTTCCGGAAGTACGCGGATCGAGATCCCAGAGGTTCCTGTTCGTGCCATGAAAGAAGCTATTGTTAATTCTCTCTGCCATCGTGATTTCAATAACCCTTCCGGTAATGAACTGGCGATTTATCGTAATAGAATTGAGATATACAACCCGGGTCAATTCCCATATGACCATTCGCCCGAAGAATTCATCAAAGGCACCGAGAAGAGCATCCCGCGCAATCCCTTGATTGCCGATACGTTTTACTATGCTAAGGATATCGAGCGCTGGGGATCGGGTTTTAAGCGTATCGTCGATGAATGTAAAGTCGCCGGGGTGAAGGTCACATTTGAGAATATCAAGACGGGTTTTGTGGTGACGTTCTATCGGCCAAAAGCCGGACCTACTCTTCAGAAGGCGGAGAAAGGTTCGGAGAAAAGTTCGGAGAAAAGTTCGGAGAAAATCATACGGATTATCAGAGAGAATCCGTCTGTCTCAGCGCAGGAAATTGCCGGTATGCTTGGCCTATCGAGCAGGGCTGTTGAAAAACATTTGTCGAAACTAAAAGAAAAAGGCGTATTAAAGCGCGTAGGCCCGGATAAAGGCGGCCATTGGGAAGTGGTTGTAGAGTAAGTTTTTTGACGGGGCGCAGGCCCAAGTCGAGGCCCAAGAGGCCCAAGTTGGGACTAAGTCGGGACCAAGTGGGTCCAAGTCAAGAATGCGATAGAGCGGCGGTACCGCATAAGATCAAGGCGGGGGATATCGGCACGGAAAAGGCTCTTGTTGTCATGCGTGATTCCATGATCCCACTGGTTAAGAAGATCCCGAATGTTAAAGGCGCAACGCTTATTTATTCTCAATGGGATGGCTATATCCGGGACAAGAAGAAAGCGAGCGTGTTCTGGGACTTTATTCAGGCGAATGATCTGCGACTTGAGCATATTCATACTAGCGGACACGCGACTGTGGGCATATTAAAGCAATTGGCAAGCGCTCTTAAGCCAAAGCGCATCATCCCGATCCATACAGAGAGGCCGGAGAGGTTTAAAGAGTATTTTGGCAAGAGCGTAATGGCTGTGGAAGACGGCCAGTTGATTGAAATATGAGGCGTTGAATCGGATATCGGATTAAATGATCTTTGCAGATTACGAATTGCCCTAGACAATGCCCTATACGATTCCTATACGATACTAACTTTACAGATTGCGAATTGGATTAACAATCTGTAAAATCGCATAATCGCAGTTTAGCAAGACGCACTTTGATAATACATCGGATTAAACGGCGTCGGTTGGCTGATCATAAGTGTTCGGACAGCGCGAAGCCATCGACCTTTTAATTTTCGCTTGTATGAGCGAAAATTAAAGAAATTGGCAGACACACACCGTCACCCGTCACAAAGCCGCGCGTCGCGGCCTCACCGGTAATCCCGGTCCTTGACGATCTTCTGCCGGTTGATCTGCCTGACCAGAAAAGTCCACGTCAGTATCCCCGTGACGACCATGGCCGCCAGAAACAGCGCGTAGGCGATCGGCCAGTTGATAAAGCCCTCCGTCATCCGCGTGTATTCCGACATGCCGCCTATCCCCGCGATCAGGTTGAGCGGCAAAAAGACCACGTTAATGAGGGTCAAATTCTTAAGCAGGATATTCATGTTGTTGTTGATGATGTTGCCCCGCGCGTCCATGAGCCCCGAGAGGACGGAACTATAGATCTGGGCCTGCCGGCAGCATTGCTGGTGTTCGATGATGATATCGTCGAGCATCTCCAGTTCCGCTTTAGAGAAAGATATCCTGTCCGTGTGGTTGCGCAGTTTCGTCAGGACCGAGGCGTTGGCTTCGAGGGCGTTGAGGTAGTAGATCAGGCTTTCGCCGAGGCCGAACATCTGCAGCAAATAGCGGTTTTCCATCGAGAGGTTCAATTTCCCCTGGATCTCCCCGTTGAGCTGTTTGATGACCTTCAGGTGGCCCAGGAAATGGTGGGTCGTGTGCAGCAGAAATTTCATGATGACCCCGTTTAAAGACGTGATCCCCTGGAATTCCTTGGCGGCGAAGGGGACGACGCTTTCCCCCAGGATCAGGGTCAGCCGGCCCTGGCGCACGAACATCCCCAGGGAGGAGACTTCGAATTTCAGGAACTGCTTGAAGGAGGCGGTATTGGGGCGCTTCCAGATGATATACAGATAATCAGGCGTGAATTCCATGCGCGATATTTCATCCGGGTCCAGCGCGGATTCGAGGGCGTGCTGGTCAAGTTGCAGCGTGGCGAGCAGTTCTTTTTTCTCCTCGTCGTCCGGCTGGGCGTACACCACGATATTGCTCGCCTCGGGAACGCCCGGGAGAACAGTCCCGTTCTTAAGTTCAAAAAATTCTTTCATGGTCCGCCCTCTTTGTGTTAAAAGTAATTCTAGGCCATTATCCGTATGAATAAAAGGTAAAATTTGATAAAATGAAATGGCGTTTATCCTTATGAAGCCTTACAAGTTGATCCGCTCAAGACGCAGGACGATCGCCCTGATGATCGCCGCGGATGCCACCTTGGTTGTCCGCGCCCCGGCGCATACCCCGCTCGATACCATCGAGCAGTTCGTCGGCAAGAACGCCGGCTGGATCCGGCGGACCCTTGCCCGGTTGCGGCAAAAACCGCGGGCCAGAAAAAAAGAATTCGTCAGCGGCGAGGAGTTTTTGTTCCTGGGGGAACCCCGTCCCCTGGAAGTCCAAAGCGGCGCCCTTGTGCCGCTTCATCTGCGCGGTTGTTTCATCCTGGACGAGAAACAGCGATGCCGCGGCCGCGCGCTTTTTATCGCGTGGTACAAAAAAGAGGCGAAGGAGATCATTGCCGCGCGCGTCGAGTGGTGGGCGCGGCGTTTTGGACTTGCGTACAACTCGGTCAACATCACTTGCGCCAACAGGCGCTGGGGATCCTGCGCGCCCAACGACCGTTTGAATTTCAGCTGGCGGCTTGTCATGGCGCCGGTCGCGGTCATCGATTACGTGGTCGTCCACGAACTGGCCCATATCCCCCACAAGAACCACTCCAGGCGTTTCTGGGACAAGGTGAAAATGATGTATCCGGATTACAAAAATGCCCAAACTTGGCTTCGCGAGAATGAAGGGATGTTAAATTTGTAGAGGTAAATAATGACTTAATTTCTTGTTAATTTTTAAAAGAATTGTTACGATGTTGATAAAGTGAACATGCCACGGTCAACATCTTGTTTCCTTCCGCTGTTCGCGGTTGTCCTCCTTTTTCCCGCCGCGTCTTTCGCCGGAAATTCTTCTGGTCCATCCCGTGAGCGGTTTATCCAGGAAAAGTTCGATTGCGTCAACGCGACCGAAGAATCACGATGGGAAGAGCTTTGTTTTTTATCCGAATCCGATAGACCGGCCGGCAAATCTTTTTCACAGAAGGAGATCCGCGAGGACATTATCAGCCGGGCCCTGGACGCCGCGGTGAGCGGACAAGCCGCGGAGCCGGCACCGCCGCAACCTGAACCCGCGCCTTCTCCCGGGCGGGGGTGGACCGAAGACGAGGCCCTGGAAGAGATCCCCCCCATCGAGCTCAAAGCGCAAGAAGTTCAATTTGGCACGGAACTTTATCGCTACACCTACAAGGAACCGGTTTTTAATCTGGAGATCAAAGGCCTGCAGTACGGTGTCTTCGGCACTTACATTTATCGTCCGGCTAAAGAGGACGCCCTTCGCTCGGAGGTCCTGAATATGTACAAACTCGACGCCCGGTTCGCCTTTGGGCCGGTCGATTACAGTTCCGATCCCTCCGGGCAACTGGAGGATGAAGATAATTACGCTTTTGAACTCCGGGGCGTCGCGGGCTACGACTATTTGGTCAATGAACGGTTTCTGCTCACCGGTTACGGCGGTTTCGGCTTTCGTTATCTTAATAACGACTCCGGCGGACGGCAGACAACGACCGGGGCTTACGGGTACGAGCGCGTGTCGAATTATTTTTATTTTCCTTTGGGCGTGGAGACGGTCAACCAGATCGCCCTTGGCTGGAAGGTCGCCGCGAACCTGGAATGGGATATTTTTCTTTACGGGGAGCAGACAAGCTGTTTGAGCGACGTCAACAGCGGTTATCCCGATCTGGAGAACGACCAGGACCGCGGCTACGGCATCCGCGGGTCCACGAGGATCGTCAAAGAAGGTGAGGGCGTGAATTTATTCTTTGAACCGTTTTTCCGCTATTGGCGGATCCACGATTCGGAAGTGACCACCGCCGTCGGAAATGTTTACGCTTATTCCGGCCTTGAGCCGGACAACAATACGACCGAATACGGATTTAAATTCGGCCTGCAGTATTAAGAAAAGCTCGATGAGCCCGCGTTGGATAAACCTGCCCGTTGACTCATTAAAGAATGTTACCCGGAGAGATTTTTAGCATAAGAGTTATCAAGAAGCAAGTTGTAAGATTTTTTCGATCTTTTTGTTGATAATTTTTTTGAGTTCAAAAGGGTTAAGGGA
>Ga0209211_10009407_pt1 | contig 13037 bp, 13 predicted proteins | sample RifGroA2_FD_183992 | JGI IMG/M metagenome (GOLD analysis project Ga0209211, IMG submission 183992) | Groundwater microbial communities from Rifle, Colorado, USA - Groundwater A2 (SPAdes) (version 2) | ecosystem: Environmental > Aquatic > Deep subsurface > Groundwater | place: Rifle, Colorado... | reverse complement strand
TAAGAGAGTGTCATTAACAGCCTCGCTATCACAATGTTTATATAGAAAGGGATATTAATAAATGTAATTAGAAAAAGAATAACTAGCGAGTCTGCCCTTATAGGCAGGCGGAATTCTCATAAGAGAATTCTTTTGTGGAATTCTCGAACACCTCGAAAACCGAAGGTTTTCTCAGTTGTATCCTTCTGCGGCAGAGTTCGCTGGACAGAAAATTCTGTACTAAATATGATAAAACCAACAGAATTTTCTGTAACTCCGTCGGGAATAGCTATTTTTACTTGTTTAGGTGTGTTTTACCTAAACAAATACAAACATTCCAAAGATGCGCTTTCTGCGAAAGATATATAATGCTATATCCAATCTTCTTATGGAGAATTAGGTTGATTATGCTACAATTGTACCTAATCGTCAAGAATTCCACGAGAGAATTCTTGAGGCATCAAAAACTGGAAGTTTTTGAGGTCTCCAGACAGAGAATTTGGAACAAAAGAAGACACAATTATCCAAATTCCCTGTAATTGTGTTACTATGGCAAGGAGTTAAGTAGACAGAGATTTTATTAGGAAAGGCAGCATAATTATAGAAAATCTCTATAAAAAGCAAAGGAAGAATAAACAAATGGTGATATCAAAAAAAGAGCTTGCATGGGTGGAAAAGTATTGGGCAACTGCAAATTATATTTCTGCAGCCTCGATTTATCTTAAGGACAATTTCCTTCTTAGAAGAGAACTAAGAAAAGAAGATATTAAAGATGCTCTTCTCGGACATTGGGGCACTTGTCCTGGCCTGAATTTTATCTATTCCCATATTAACCTGCTTATATCGAAAAAGAAGCAAAGTGTGCTTTTGATAGTTGGTCCTGGCCACGGCTTTGCTTCAGTCCTCGCAAATCAATTTCTGGAAGGAAGCTTGAAGAAATATTATCCTCAATTCACATTAGATAATCAAGGACTGGGAAACCTAATAAAATCTTTTTGCTGGCCTGGCGGCTTTCCAAGCCACATAAATCCCCAAGTTCCAGGAAACATCCATGAAGGAGGAGAATTAGGCTATGCTCTTGGCAAAGCCTACGGTGCAGCATTTGACAATCCCTCTCTTCTTGTTCCAGTCGTCATAGGCGACGGAGAATGTGAAACAGCGCCCACTGCCACTGCATGGCACAGCAATAAATTCCTTAATCCTGCAAAAGACGGCGCAGTCCTTCCCATCATCCATCTCAACGGATACAAGATAAGCAGCCCTTCTATTTATGCCACAATGCCTGAGAAAGAATTAAAAAAATTATTTGAAGGTTATGGCTATCGCCCCTATGTTGTAAATGCGAGCCATCAGAATATGGCAAAAGCCATGGAATGGGCATACACTGAGATAAAAAAAATACAGATTGCAGCAAAAAATAATAAACTCAAAGAAAATCCTCGCTGGCCTCTCCTCATCTTAAAGACTCCAAAAGGTTGGACAGGAATAAAGAGATTGGATAATAAAAATATAGAAGGAAATTGGAGAAGCCATCAGGTGCCAATTAGGGATGTAAAAACAGACAAAAAATCTCTCAAGATTTTGCAGGCCTGGCTTAAGAGCTATAAGCCCGATAAGCTCTTCCCAGGCAATAATATCCCTCAGGAAACCTTGCAGTTCATCCCAGAAGAAGGATACAAAATAGGATTGAATGAAAATGCAAATGGGGGATGCATATTAAAACCGCTTGTCCTGCCAGACCCAAAAAGCTTTGAACTCAAATTTAAGGAAAAAGGCTCGGAATTCGCAGCAAGCACCCCTGCTCTTGGAAAATACCTTAAAAAATTGATTGAATTAAACAAAAACAATTTCAGGATAATGAGCCCAGATGAGCTCTCAAGTAATAAGCTTGATGCAGTTTTAGAATCCACTTCACGAAGATATGTGTGGAAAACAAAAGCAGACGTGGCAAAAGATTGCCGGTTGTCTAAAGAAGGGAGAGTCATGGAGATGTTAAGCGAGCACACTCTTCAGGCATGGCTGGAAGGATATATCCTCACCGGCAGGCACGGAATATTTCCAAGCTATGAAGCTTTTCTCCCAATAGTTGACAGTATGGTCAGCCAATACTTGAAATTCATAGAAGCAATGCAGGAAGTGCCATGGAGGCTCCCTCTCGCATCTTTGAATTATCTCATTTCTTCTGTGTGCTGGCGCCAGGATCATAACGGCTTCAGTCATCAGAATCCAGGATTCATAAATAACCTGCTCAGCAAGGCAAAAGAGGAAAAGCTTATCAGGATTTATTTCCCTGCTGATGCTAATATGCTTCTGCATGTCACTAATCTGGCACTGCAAAGCAGAAACCGCGTAAATGCAATAGTTTCAGACAAGCAGTTAATAAGGCAATGGCAGACATATGAAGAAGCAAAGAGGCAAGCAGAAACAGGTGCAGCAATATGGGAATTTGCAAGTGATGAAAATCCTGAAATAATATTCGCTGCATGCGGAGATTATCAAACTCAGGAGATGCTGGCTGCAATAAATTTCCTAAAAACAATAACTCCCAGCATAAAGATAAGATTTGTAAATGTAAGCGAGCTCAATGTTCTGGGCAGTGCAAGTTTCTATCCAAATGCCTTAAGCGATTCAAAGTTCGCAGAATTATTTACAAAAGACAAACATGTCATATTCTCATTCCATGGATATCCAAGCGCAGTGAAGCAATTGCTATTCGACAGGCCAAACACACTAAGGTTCCACATCCATGGATATACAGAAAGGGGAACTACAACAACTCCCTTTGACCTTTTAGTAAGAAACAGTGTAAGCAGGTATGATATTGCAATAAGAGCAATAAAGCACGCAATGCAGGCAAATCCCGGGGTCGCTTCAAAAGCGGAGAAAGCAATAGCCCTATGCAAAGGAAAAATTGCAAGCCACAGAGAATATATCCTCAATAATGGAAAAGATCCGGAGGAGATAAATGGGTGGGTCTGGAAATAGGGTGAATTCTGATAATCTCGGCACTAATTTGTTCAGAATCCCCGTGATGGACAATTCTGAAAAATGTGACTCAATTAAAAGAATTGTCCATAATGTCTTAATACTCAATCCAGGAAGTTCAAGCCTGAAGTTCAGATTATATAGTGGAAAAAATATTCTCCTGGATGAAATCATTGAAGAAATAAAAGGCTCTTTCATTCCCGCCTCTAATGAAATTCTTAAAAGAATCAATAAAAATTCGCCTGAAAAAATAAGCAAAGTCGTCTATCGGATAGTGCACGGCCAAAACATGCCCTCTCCAATGCCCCTAGATGAGCAAGTCCTGAAAAGAATAATCTCCTTGTCTCCGCTAGCTCCGCTTCATTCAAAGGCCGCTTTAGAAGTCATAAATTTTTTCATGAAAAAAATAAATGCCAGGCATATTGCCTGCTTTGACACCTCATTCCACAAAACAATTCCAGAGTTTGCAGGGACCTACCCCCTCCCCTCTTCCTTATCCAAAAAAGCAAACATCAAAAGATATGGATTTCACGGCCTCTCGCATCAATCAATGTTCAAGGAAGTAGAAAAAGTATCTGGCAAGAAATACAAAAGAGTGATAAGCTGTCAGCTTGGCAATGGCGCAAGCATCTGTGCAATAAAAGACGGAAAAAGTATAGATACAAGCATGGGTTTCACGCCGCTTGAAGGATTGATGATGGGCACCCGCTCAGGAAGCATAGACCCTGCAATTATCTCCCACATCTGCAGGAAAGAAAAGATAAATGTGGAAAAAGCCCTTCTGATTCTCCAAGAGGAAAGTGGACTTAAAGGCATTGCCGGAACAAGCAACGTAAGGCAAATTTTAGAAAATGAAAAGAACGGAGATAAAAAAGCAAAGCTGGCACTTGACATGTTCTCATACATAGCAAAAAAGTATATAGGCTCATATATTGCAGCCATGGGTGGAGTTGACTTGATAGTCCTTGGAGGAGGCATATCTCGCTCGCCAAAAATAAGGAAAAGAATTCTCTCAGGACTGGATGAGCTGGGCATATCTTTAAAAGAAGTCAGTAATGTCTCTGCCTCTGTCCTAAAGAAAAGCCAAACAAATAGTGTGCTCGTTAAAGATAGTAAAAATCCCTGCAAAAACTCTTCAGATTCTCAATATATTCCTTCAAAAATTAGTTCAGGCAAAGTAGAGGTCTGGGTGCTGGAAACAGATGAGCAGAAATATATGTTTGAGGCAACTCAGCATCTTTAGATTTCCAAAAATAATTATTGTCCTGTCGGACAACCCTGATAGTTATCATCGCAATCGCTAGTAGTTTAATCGTATTGCAAGAAGAATGGGGAGACGTATAAGGTGTTAATATAGCCAAAGACATTGAAAATTGAGCAAGAGTGTCTTTGGCTATTAGCAGAAGACAAACAAATAATTCTCAAATAATTTTGTCTTCTGCTATAATTTTAAATATTACATTAACAGGCTCTGTTATGCTTGATATACAACAAATTAGTGCTTTCAGCATTCCTGCAACATAATTATCACCCCGCCTATCATCAACGTCCATCCCCTCGGATATATGAGATAACTACGATTTGTTAACTTCTTATAATTTTTATTACAACTTAACTTCGCCACTTACGTGGCTCGTTAGAAAAGTTAGCTATTCAGTCAAGAATGAATCTCGCCTGAATAGAATTTTGACTGGATTTATTTCAGTCAAAATTCCAATCAACTGACGAAGTCAGGTTACAAAGATTTAAATTACCTGTTTCCATTTATAAAATGGGGTGGTCAGCCTCAGACTGATTCTGATGTAATATAATGAGCGAAGAATACCTAAAGCAGCTAGAGAAAAATAATAAAATCTGCAAATGCCCTAGCTTATCTGCACTTTTCGAGAAAAGGGAAACTGCAGGAGATTTAGAAGCTAAATGCAGATTTTTCAATGATAATGCAGATTTTAAAAATCCTCGCTCTCAAGACCTGCAATTTCTTGTGGATTATCAGGCAGAATCTCAAGAATTGAAAAGTGCAGTGCAGGATTACTCTGCTGCTCTTTATCAATGCGCATTAAATTATAAGATATATTTTTCCCTTCACGACACTAATAAAGAAGAGATAGTTAAACGCCTCTCATTTGATGAAGCTAGAAAAATTCCAAAGGAAAGCAACTCTATTATGACTCTGCATTGTTCTTCGTGCAATCAACAAATAGATTTCTTACACTCTATCGACTAGTTTTATATGATTTAGAATATTTATGGTCAGGCAGGTAATCCTTTAATTTTATTGTTCCATCCTCTTCCCTCTCAAAGATTATCCTCGCTCCATTAGAAACCCTAATTGAACGGCCATTAAGATGGCTGAGCTTTTCTTCCTTCCCCAAGCCAGTCCCGATTTTCTCGATTGCCTTTCTAATAGGCCCTTCATCATATTTTTTTATTGCTCTCTCAAAATGCTTTGTCCTAATCACATGGGGGCTGTTCTCATGCCTATAAGAATCTCCGCTTCGTTCCCCATATCCTCTTTTTTCTTCTGCCTCAAGATGTCTTCGATATGATTTCAGGAATGTCTGCCTCTCATCATCAGAAAGATGTTCATACTTCTCCTTGCCAACAATCTGGCGCAATCTGGATTCTCTAGTTCCGTGAGCTATCAATTCGCCATAAGATACAAGGCCTATGCCTGCAACAATAAGCACTAAACTTATAATGGAGCTAATGCTTGGTGCAATGCTCTCTGCAATAGCAAAGCCAGTGATGACTCCTGATGCATTGAAAAGAAATAGTATCCCTAAAAAGAAAGAAATACCTCCCAGCACCTGAATAATCCTTGCCTGCATAGTGTTTATTTATATCGCCCATTAATAAAATTATCTCTCCAGCAGCTCAATTTGCCAGTATTATAGTTATAGAAATCCATTATCCTATATCTGCCAATTAACTGCCCGATAGGGCATTACCTAGTCGATGTTATCCCATATAATCACATCCCCCCATATAATCCACATCCCTCTATATAATCCACATCCCTCTATATAATCCACATCCCTCTATATAATCCACATCCCTCTATATAATCCACATCCCCCTATATAATCTACATCCCTCTATATAATCCACATCCCTCCATATTTCACCTTTGGCTGATTCACTCAGCCAAAGTAGGCATGATAACTGCCCGATAGGGCATTTTCATCTTGATTGGCCAGTCCTAAAGCATCCAGGCTCAAAAACACAAAACCACCAAAACCCTTAAATATAAAACACTCCCTATAAAAGACAAGAGGATATATGAAAGTAGCAATTAATGGTTTTGGCAGGATAGGGAAGCAATTCTTCCTTGCCTGTATGGAAAGAAAAGTGCCTTGGGAAATAGTGATAAACCATACAGCAGATCTTGATTTTATAGTATATTCCCTGAAATATGATTCTGTTCATCCTGTTCCAGAAGTGGAAATAAAGCACGATAAAAAGAATCTGATATTCAATGGCAAGAAGTATAAGGTCTATCAGACTGCTGAGCCTGAAAAACTGCCCTGGAAGCAGGAAAAAGTAGACCTTGTAGTTGAATGCACCGGCATGTTCACCACAAAAGAAGAGGCTTCTAAACATATAAAAGCAGGCGCAAAAAGAGTCCTTATCTCTGCTCCTGCCAAAGGCCATGATTCAACAATAGTTTTCAAAGTAAATGATCAAGCCTTAAAAAAAGAGCATAAAATCATCTCTGCTGGAAGTTGCACAACAAACTGTGTTGCACCCATCATGAAAATTCTCCATACAGCCTACAAGATAAACAGTGCTTTTTTCATAACATCTCATGCGTATACTTCAACTCAAAGGCTTATTGACGGTGTAGATAAAAAAGATTTAAGAAGAGGAAGAGCTGCAGCAGCAGATATAGTGCCTTCAACTTCAGGCGCATCTCAATCAGTTGTTGAAGCCCTGCCAGAGCTCAAGGATAAAATTAATGGTTACGCCCTAAGAGTTCCAGTCATTGATGGCTCAATCTCATCAGTGATAGCAGAAGTAGAGTATCCTCCTGCTTTTTCAAACAAAGTAAATGACCTTTTCAAATTAAAATCAAGCCGGGAATATAAAGGCATTTTGGAATGCACAGATGAGCCCATAGTCTCTTCAGACATCATCCACAATCCTTCCTCGTGCATAATTGACTTAGGATTGACCGCCATCAACGGAAAAATGATTAGCGTTGCAGGCTGGTATGATAATGAATGGGGATATTCTAATAGGCTTGCCGATGTTGCTGATATGATATTGAAATTGAAATGAAAATAAATGTTCTAAAGGACGCGAACGTTGAAGGCAAGCTTATCCTTCTAAGAACAGATGTAAATTCTCCTGTTGTAAAAGGAAAACTCATAGATTCTCCAAGATTTAGCGAAGCCGCTAAGACAATCAATTATCTTCTGAAAAAGAAAGCAAAAGTGGTCATTCTCGCCCATCAAGGAAGCAAGGAAAGCCCTGATTTCATGCCCCCTCTGCTCCAGCATGCAAGAATACTGAGCAAATATGCCAAAAGAAAGATAAGCTATGTTGATGGCTTGTTCGAAGACAGAACAATAAGAAAAATAAAGTCTCTCAAGAATGGCGAGGCTATCTTGCTTAAGAACGTAAGGCATTACAAAGACGAATTTAACTTAAAAAAAAGCAGGTTTCATGCCTTCTCTAAAATATTTGATATCTATGTAAATGATGCATTCTCAGTTTCCCACAGGAAACATGCAAGTATTGTCATCCCTCCAGAAAAAATAATCTCCTATGCCGGTCTCCTATTTGAAAAAGAGCTTGATGCCATACAAAGATTTGCCTCAAAAAAATCCCAGGCAGCAGCATATCTCCTCGGCGGAGAAAAAATAAAGGATTACCTTCCGTTGTTTGATGTCCTCAAAGATAAAAAAAACATCCTGCTTCTCTCTGGAGTGCCTGCAAATATCGTCCTCATCTCTCTAGGCAGGAATCTGGGATATGAAAATCACTGGGTAAAAGAAAAAAGATATGCAAATCTCCTTCCCGAATATAAAGAGCGATATCTAAGATATTCAAGACAAATAATACTCCCTGTGGACTTTGCTATAGGTTCTCCGGAAAAAAACATCTCAATAAATTCAAGAAAAGAAGCCCTGCTCTCAGAAGCCCCATATAAGGAAAAAATATGGGATGTGGGCCATAAAACCTCTGACCTCTTCAAGAAAAAACTTGAGGGAAAAAGATTGATATTTATGAAAGGCCCCTTGGGATACTCAGAAGTTCCTGCATTTAGGTATGCCACTGATGAAATAATAAAAAAAATATCTCTCCTGACAAAAGACTGCCAGGTATTTAGCCTTCTCGGAGGAGGCCATTTAGCAACTACTGTGAAAAAATGCAGAAAAGAAAGTGATTTCTCACATGTTAGCCTCAGCGGCGGAGCCCTGATACACTATCTCTCAAAAAAGCCCTTGCCAGGGCTTGAGGCCCTTATACATTGTTACCTAAACAATTGATGGATGTTTTATTTTCGGATACTGACAGATTTATAAGATTAATTTACCCAAGAAGATTGTTAAGCTTTTACTTTTCTAACAAGATATTTGCTTGTTTTTGTATTTCCCTCATGAGAAAGCAAACCTTCCTCAACTAAACGATTTAGCATTTTTATTGCAGTAACTCTAGACACATCTAATTGTTTTATAACTCTTGAAGAGGTTTAGACCTTATCTAAATCCGAATAATCGCATTCCATATCAATTGTTTAATTGTTTAATTTATAAACTTTACAATTAAACAAAACAAAATATTTTCGGATACCCAGAGGTTAAAATGACTTCTTTGAAAGGCAAACTCTCTAAGCTATCTCCTTCTTCAACAATTTCTTGTGCATCCTTTCTTTTGAACAAGTTAGTGCTTTGGGCAATCCTGCAACATGATTATCGCCCCAATACGGAAACACTTTTATATACCTCCCGCCAATATATAAGCAAGAGGTAAAATGAAAATAGCATTCTGTGAAATAAAAGACGGTGAAAAAGACTTCTTCAAAAAGCGCTTGAAAGGCCATGATTTAGTCTTCTTCCAGGAACCCCTCTCAGAAAGCATTGCAGAAAGAATAAAAGACTTTGATATCCTCTCCATCTTCATATATTCAAAGATAACTCCAGATGTTCTCAGCAGATTCAAAAATCTAAAGGCAATTATAACCCGCTCCATGGGATTTGACCATATAGACATAATCTCCTGCTCCAAAAAAGGAATCAAAGTATCAACTGCCCCGCATTACGGGGATAATTCAGTTGCAGAGCACACTTTCGGCCTTATCTTATCGCTCTCAAGAAATATACATAAAGCCTATCTCAGGACAATCCATGAAAACTATTCTATTGAAGGCCTTGAAGGCTTTGACTTAAAAGGCAAGACCTTGGGAGTGATAGGAGCAGGAAGGATAGGAAAGAATGTCATCAAGATAGCCCGCGGATTCGACATGAAAGTCCTGGCAGTGGACCACAGCAAAGATGCCAAATTAGCAAGAAAGCTGGGCTTTGAATACACTTCCCTGAATAATGCCCTGAAAAACTCAGATATTATTTCCCTGCATGTGCCCTACATTGAGAAAAACCACCATCTCATAAATGACAAGACAATAAAATTAATGAAAAAAAATGCGATTCTGATCAATACTTCCCGCGGACCAATAGTGGATACAAAAGCCCTTGTAAAAGCACTTGAAAAAAACCATTTATCAGGCGCAGGCCTCGATGTCCTTGAAGGCGAAGAGCTGATAAAAGAAGAGAAAGAGCTTCTACACAGCCAGAAAAAGTTAGACCTAAGAAAGATGCGCCAGCTTGCGATAGACCACGAATTGCTCCATAATGAAAAAGTAGTCTTCACCCCCCATATTGCTTTCTATAGCAAGGAAGCTGTTGAAAGGATAATGGAATCAACTTTAGCGAGCATTAAAGGTTTTATAAATGGGAAAGCTGTCAATCTTATAGGTGCCAGATGAAAATATCAAATATATATCTCGGAAGCGACCATGCAGGTTTTGCGCTCAAAGAAAAATTAAAGAAATATTTCTCAGAAAAAAAGATTAAATATATAGATATGGGAAACTTAAAATATGATGAAAATGACGACTATCCGCAATATGCTTTCTTAGTTGGAGAAAAAGTTGCAGCTGATAAAAATGCAAAAGGCATTCTCGTGTGCGGCTCTGGGATAGGCATGTCTATAGCTGCCAATAAAGTGAAAGGCATTCGGGCAGTTGCCCCTTACGATGCTTATTCTGCCAAGATGTCAAGGCTTGACAATGATTCAAATATATGCGCCCTGAATGGAAAAAGATTCTCCTTTGAAAAAGCAAAAAGCATTCTGAACATATGGCTCTCAACTGAGTTCAGCCAAAAGTCAAGGCACATTAGGCGTCTAAAGAAAATTTCCGCATTCGAGAGAAAAAAATGAAGCAGGTGATACCCACTGTCTTCTCGCATGACAAGCAAGAGTTTGACAAAAGATTCAGGAAAATGACAAGTCTCTCAAAGCTTGTGCAAATAGACCTGATGGATGGCAAATTTGTAAGCTCAAAGTCAATTTCTTTATCATCAATTCCAGATTTGCGCAAGTACAAAAATTCATTTGAAGCTCATCTGATGGTCAAAAATCCGGAAAAATGGATAAAGGCAGTATCAGAAAAAGGATTTAGGAAAATGATATTCCATATAGAAGCAGTCAGGAGCTCCAGAAAAGCAGAAGAGATCATAAGCAGAATAAAAGAGTATGAGATGATCCCCTATATTGCAATAAATTCAGACACTCCTCTCAACAGGATAATTCCCCTGATAAAATCCAATAAGATTGAGAATCTGCTCGTCATGGGGGGGCATGCAGGCAAAGAACATCAAAAACTAAATGCAAAAACGCCTCAAAGAATAAAAAAACTAAAAAGACTAAATTCAAAATTATTTATCCAGATAGATATGGGAGTAAATAATGAAACAGCTTCCTTGCTAAAAGAAGCAGATGCTCTTAATTCCGGCAGTTTTGTAGCAGGCTCCAAAAACCCCAAAAAAGCCCTCGCCTTGCTAAAAAAAACATTTATGGACAATTCAGGTGATTAGTATTCTTTTTTTCAGAATTGTTCAGATAGAGAATTCTGAACAAATACTATGCAAATTATCAGAATTGTTCAGATAGAAAATTTTGAGCAATTTTGCAAAATTCTCTAAAATACTGAAAGTAAATGATTTAATTATATTGATACGCACTTAAACGCATAGCCGGGATCAGTATCTCCGAATGAGGTTTGAAACTATAAAATAGCACCAAAAAGTTTATTAATTAAATATATATCTAATATATATGACTAAAGTAAAGTTTATCCCACAAAAAGAGATTAAAATAAAGAATGTTAAAGGGTATATTGAGAGAATAGTAAATTCTTTTGGAACTGGTGCTAAAGTGGATTGCCCAAAAGAATATCTTGGAAAGAAAGTATATTTAGTAATTACTGACGATAAAAATTAATAAATCATATTTGAGAGGATTCAAACATTATAGGCTGAGTTGTTAATTCGTAAGAAACAACCTGTTGAAAAGATTTGGAAGAGCGCATGTCTTCCTGCAAAACATAAGGGCTCGCAGGATGATGAATTCCTTACGCTCAACCAAACTCCTATATGAAATTAATAGTTGAAACTATTTAATTCCTTGTTTTGTTTCGGAGATACCGACATGAGCGAAAGACTTATATATATGTGAATCCTGTGATAGCTGTGCAAGGAGAATAAACAAATGCCAAACATAACATTATCAATTCCGGAAAAGCTAAAGAAAGAATTAGATTTGCTCTCAGAGATAAACTGGTCAGAATCAGTCAGGGAATTCCTGTCAAATAAAGTCAAAAGAGCTATGCTCCTGAAGAAAATTGACAAATTACTGGAAAATTCTGAGTTTACAGAAGAAGATGCAAATATACTTGGCGAATTAGCCAAAAACAATAGGCTTAAAGAATTGAAAGCAAAAGGATTGATATAGATGAAGCTTGTATTAGATACAAATACATTATTCACATTCTTCTGGAAAGGATCATTGATTAAAAAGTTATTAGCTAAAAAGCATACCCTATATTCCCCTGAATTTGCTTTGGAAGAATTAAACAAACATAAGCAAGATATATCCAACAAAACCCATATATCCTTTAATGATTTCACTGAATTAATAAATGGACTAAAATCATTAGTTATATTTATCGAATTCTCACAATATTCAAATAAAATTCCAGAGGCATTTGAGTTGCTTCCTGAACATGCAAAAGACATTGATTTTCTGGCATTAGCATTAAAGCTAAATGCTTCAATTGTCTCCAATGATAAAGAATTACTTAAACAATCAAGAATTAAAATATTTAACAAGACAAACATAGTCTCTCTTCTCTAATTTACAAACATCTTCAATAAATGTCAGGTTTTCATCTAGATGCTCTGCTTTCTGTTTTCATTGAGAAGAGTTGAGTAGACAAAGATTTTGTTAGAGTAACTAAGTTAGTACTTTCAGCAGTCCTGCAACATAATTATACACAATCTCCCTGATTGTGTTACTTTAGTTGGGAGCCCGATAGACAGAAATTTGATTAAGAAGAGTAACCTAATTACAGTCAATTCTGTTGATCTTATCATATTTAGTACAGAATTTACTGTACAGCGGATTCTGCCGCAGAATGATAAAACTGAGAAAACCTTTGGTTTTCGAGGCCTCAGAAACCCTGTGTTTCTGATGGCCATCAAGAATCTTTTTCTAGATTCTTGAGGTGTTCGAGACACTAAGAATTACCAAAAAATTCTTGGGGCGCTCAAGAATCTTTGAGATTCTTGACGATTCTACAAAAGAATTCTCGACATCATCAGAATTCGCTGTATCAAGATGGTATGAGAATTCCGAGAGCAACGTTATTCTCTTTCTAAACAATTGCTCACGAAGGCGAAATTTACATAAACAACCGTCGCCTTCGTTCGGGTAAATGTTCGCGGCCTGCGGCGCAAATTATCGAATGTCCGAGGGGCGCAGCGTAATAAGTGAAAGGAGGAAATCCA
>Ga0209211_10009406_pt1 | contig 13037 bp, 12 predicted proteins | sample RifGroA2_FD_183992 | JGI IMG/M metagenome (GOLD analysis project Ga0209211, IMG submission 183992) | Groundwater microbial communities from Rifle, Colorado, USA - Groundwater A2 (SPAdes) (version 2) | ecosystem: Environmental > Aquatic > Deep subsurface > Groundwater | place: Rifle, Colorado... | reverse complement strand
GGGGGCGCGGCCCCTGCCGCTATGGAACGGCAGGGACCGTGCAAGAGTATGTTCTCCGGACGCACGGCCCGCGGTGCGCAGCGCGATCCTTTCTATGATGGCCTTCGTCACCGCGCTCGGGGTGGTCAGCTATCCGGGCGTATTCGCCTGCCGCGAGCAGTGCGCCGCCAAGTTCGGCGCCGCGGCGCTTCTGGTCGCCCTGGTCTTCGGGCACCAGACCCGGACCCGCGAGGGCATCTTCTGGGACGCGTCGCGCGCCCGGCTGGCGGCCCTGGGCTGCGGCTTGTGGGGGTGCTATCTGCTCCTCTACCACCGCCATCTCACCCTCTGGATGCTCGACATCATCTTCTTCATCCTCGCCATGGTCCTGTGGCTGGGCCGCAGCCAGGCCGTGTTCCTCATCGCTTCGCTGGGGATAGTCGCGCTGGCCGCCCTGCGCGGCGCGGGCGGCGAGCTGGCCGTGGTCCTTCTCGACCTGGCCCTGCTCACCGGGCTCCTCTTCGGGAGCCGCTGGGTGGAAATCCGGATGAGCGGGAGTCCCGCCACGTCGTCGCGGCCGTGGTCGCCGGGGCGCATGGCGGCCGCGGCCGCGGTCCTCGTCGTCTTGGCGGTCTATGCCGCGCGCCCGGCCTGGCTCATGGTCAACCCGGAGCAGCGGCGCGCCCGGCTCGAAGGCCTGGCTCCGGCGTTCCCGGTGAGCGATCCGCGGAAGCTGTCGCCATTGGCCGCCCGCCTGCGCGCGCACGTGGTCGAACTGGCCGGCAGCATCGGCGAGCGTTCCGCGTACCTGCCCGGTCCCCAAGCCCGGGCCCAGGACTATATCGCGGCCCAGTTCCGGAAGGCGGGCTACGAGCCCAGCATCCTGCCTTTCGAATCCCGGCGGACGACCGACCTCCTGCGCCGGGAGCCCTATCGGAACCTGGAGGCGCGGCTGGCCGGGCGCGATGACGGCCGGGGCATCTGGGTCGTAGGCGCCCATTACGACACTGCCCCGGGGACGCCGGGGGCGGACGACAACGCCAGCGGGATCGCGGTCCTGCTTGAGGCCGCCCGCCTCCTGCGGGAACGCGGGGCCGGGGGGCGCGAGGTGCGCTTCGCGGCCTTCGATGCCGAGGAGCCCCCGGCCTTCGGGACCCGGGACATGGGGAGCCTGCGCTACGCCGACAATCTCAAGGACAGCCGCGTGCGGGTGCGGGGCATGATCAACCTCGAGATGGTGGGCTACTTCAATCCCGCGCCCGGAGCCCAGCTCTTCCCGCCTTTCATGCAGCTCTTCTATCCGGAGCGGGGGGATTTCCTGGGCTTGGCGGGGAACCTGCGCAGCCTGCGCCTGGGCCGCGAATTCGCGCGGGCCTGGAACCTCGAACCCGGCGTGCCCCTCTTGCCCGCGACCCTGCCGTTCGTCTTCTCGGCTCTGGCGATCTCGGATCAGCTCAACTTCTGGTACGCGGGCTGTCCGGCGCTCATGCTGACGGACACGGCCTTCTTCCGCAACCCCAACTACCACCAGGCTTCCGACACCCCCGAGAAGCTCGACTACGAGCGCATGGCGGCGCAGACCGAGGCCCTGGTCCGGGTGCTCGCCAGCCTCTGAGCGACGGCCGCCGGGACGGGATTCAGCTGCTCGCCGTCATCCCGGCTCCCTCACGCCGTCATCCCGGCTCCCTCACGCCGTCATCCCGGCGAAAGCCGGGATCCAGTGATTCTGACAATGTCGGGCCCGGGGCGTTTGGAGCTATGGGACGGCGCACCCGATGTCGGTAACATGGTGACCGCGAACGATGTCGATTTTGAAGATGTGCAGCAGGGCTATTTCACGGCCAAGCAGGCGATTGCGGCCGGGTTCGACCAGCACAATCACCCCTACCATGTGCGGGCCGCTAACTGGATCAGGAAACGGCGGGGCATCTACCGTCTGGCGCTTTTCCCTCCCGCGGACCGGCCGGACCTGGTAATCTGGTCCCTATGGGCCAGGGATCGCAAAGGCACATCCCAGGGGACGTTCTCGCACGAGACGGCGCTCAGCATCTACGAGCTCTCCGATGCCATGCCAGCCGCGCTCCACATGACGGTCCCGCCGGGTTTCCGGCGTATGGCCCCAATTCCCAAAGGACTCACCCTGCACCGGGGAAGTCCTATAAAGGAAGACATCGAGGACCGGCACGGATACCAGCTTACCCGACCGCTGCGCACCCTCGCGGACCTGCTGGAGGAGGGCAGAATCTCGCCCGATCTCCTGCGCCAGGCCGTCCAGGAAGCCTTCGAGCGCGGGCTGATCCGGCCTGCCTCTATCCAGCGGGCAACCCACCTGCCGCCCCCTGTCCGGGAGAAAATGGAGAAGCTCCTCAAAGAGACCGCTCGATGATTGAGCCTCGCAAGTACGCCACAGCTACGGCTTTCCGCCGCGCTTTGGAGGACCGCCTGAAGGAAGTCTCCTTGAGGGAGGGCCCCGACATCCAGCGCCTGCGCCGCCAAGTGGCATTCGACAGGCCCCTGGCCCGCCTTTCCCGCCGTTTCATGATATTTCATAGACCATGAGTTGCGGCAGGGCTGGCGAATTGAAGGCGCTTTTCAGCGCGACCTCAGGTTGGCCGATGTAGTCGATTGGCGGGGATCTTGACTACTTTACCGTCTTGCCAAACGACGAGCGGATCGCCGCTCAGACGCCGGTCCTCGACGACCTTTGCGATAGCCACCTTGAGCGCCTTATCGGCTTTTCGAATGATCGATGGGGCTTTGCGCAGGGACCGTTCTTTCTTCATTTAGGCAGCTCCAAACCCTTTTTGACATGATCAAAGAGGCTGCTGTTCAAAATCCGGATATCCGATCCTTCTGCATAGGCGATCATCTGCGGACGCCTTTCGGAATTATCCCAAAGTGTCCAGGTATCCAATAGGGGCATGTATTCCGCGAACAGATTCCGCAATCCCCTGTGGAACCTGCGACGGATGTCTTCTTCCGGGACAGCATGCCCGCCGTGACGGACCCGATCCCGGACCCGCTGAATGGCGAGTTGGACGCTGGGGACCGACAAGAAGAATAAATGGATCCTGTAGCCCTTCGTGCGAAGCTTGCGAAACAGCGACAGATAGCCCTTGCCGGAGAGCGTCGTTTCAAAAGCGAAATCGCGATGATGTGCTGACAATTCATCGATGCGCCGGAGCATGATGCGGCCTGCCTCCAGGGCGGCTGCCGCTGCCGAGAAAGGGGACAGCCCGCCGGCAATGAGGTCGGCGTTCACGAACTCTGGACATTTCGCGAAATGCGGCAGGAACTCTCTGGCGAAAGTCGTTTTCCCCGCGCCGTTGGGTCCGGCGATCACGCACAGTTCTGGTCTTGTCATGGGGAATCGAGGCCCATATCATATAAAACCATGAGGCTCTCGACTGAGGACACGACTCGTAGCCAAAATAAGGCCGACATTGATCCCCTTCCGGCCGCGATTAGGCCAGGAACCGGACCCCCGCGCCGAACCGCCCTTATAGTGCCTGCGAGTCGCCAGCCTCTGAGCGGGCCGGGGCGGCGCTCAGCCGCCGTGGTGGAGGTGGATGGCGTGGACTTGCGCGCCGTCCGGGATGGGGAACGCCGCGTAGTCCTCTTCCGGGACGACCTGCTCGTTCACCGTGACGGTGATGTGGATGAGCCCGTAGCCCATCCGTTCGAGGAGCCGGGCGACGGTGAGTCCCGCGCTCCAGTCTTCCCGACGGCCGTTGACGGTGATCATGGGGCGCCCTTCACGAGCAGGGCGATGGCCAGGTCGGCCTGCATGTTGGCGACGATGGCGACTCGGGCGGAGCAGAGCCCGAGCGTATTGTCCGTCTCGCCGTCGCCGCAGAACCAAAGGTTCCCGCCGGCCCGCACGACCTTGAGCGCGGCCGAGCCGCCGAAGCCGGACACCCCGTTGCCGCAGACGAGCGGCTTGCCGGGATAGGCGCGGCACCAGGCGCCGATGAGCGCCTGCTTGGCTTCGACGCGGTCGAAAGCCTCGATGAGCAGGTCGGCTTTCCCGAAGAGCGCGGCCGCGTTCTCCGGGGTGATGCGGCAGGCATGCTCCTCCACCCGGAGCTCCGGATGGATGGCCTTCAGATGAGCGCCGAGCGCCCGGACCTTCTCCGTCCCGATGTCCGCCTGGACGAACTGCTGGCGGTTCAGGTTGGAGAGCTCGACCTGGTCGAAATCCGCCAGGATGAGCGTTCCGACCCCGGCCCGGGCCAGGGCGATGGCCGCGTTGGAGCCCAGGCCCCCGCAGCCCGCCACGCCGACCACCGCCTGGGAGAGGGCTTCCGTGACGCCAGGCGGGTTGCGCTCGAAGATCCCGCTCATTGCTGGTCCGCCGCGACGATCTTTACGAGCTCCGGCAGGGCTATGCCCAGCTCCTTGAGCCGGGCGAGGGTCGGGACCCCGTTCTTCGTCCAGCCGCGCCGCTTGTAGGTCGCGTCGGTGACCTTCTCGTACTGCTCCTCGCGGTAGGCCCGCGTGAGCTTGATCTTCTCCGCCGTGCTCTTGCCCGCGGGGTCGACGCCGACGAGCTCCTTGAGCTGCTTGTCGTAGCGCTCGGCGCGCGACTCGTACTCTTCGACCGTCACGGGGCCCATGGCCCGGTAGGGGATGCTGTCGTTCTTCCGGTCGCCCTTGCCCAGCATGCGGCAGAGGATGCGCTGGAGGTTGTAGACGCGGGCGCTCTGGTCGAGCATCTTGGCCTCGTCGAGGGGGATGCCGGTCATGCCCTCGAAGAACTGGAGGTAGTTGCGCACGTGGCCCGGGATCTTGGCCGCGTCCTTCTCCAGGTGGTTGTCCGCCGGGACGATGTCGTTCCAGACGATCTTGCACAGCCCCATGAGTCCGAACCAGGTCCTCCAGAGGGGGAAGTAATGGAGAGCTTCCGCCTTCTTCTCGAAGGTCGGGAGCTGGTTGTTGACCATGTCCATGAAGATCAGCCAGGCTTCGTCGTGCTGGGGGCCCTTGATGGCGAGGCCGTAGCCCGCCTGCTGGGCCAGCGACTCCTTGGATACGTACTCCGAGAACTCGAGGCCCTTGGCCTCCATGCCGATGTCCTGGAGGAACTGCGCGTCGGCCCCATACTCCTTGACCCACTTGGCCTTGAGCCAGCGGATGCCCTGCCCCACGTCCACGCCGAAGCCCGCGCCCCGGGCCATCTGGTGCAGGAGCTCGAGCACCTCGGCCTGAGCGCCGAAGCGCAGTTCGAGGCCGCCGGTGTGCGCCTTCGTGATCACGCCGGCTTCGAAGGCCTCCATGACGAAGCCGAGGGTCGTGCCCGCGGAGATGGTGTCCACCCCGTAGGTGTCGCAGTAGAAGTTGAACTCCGCGACGAAGTCGCCGTCCAGGCAGCCCATGGTGGCGACCGCGCCGCAGGTCTCGTACTCGGGGCCGTCCACGCAGACCTTGCGGCCTTTGTAGGGGCCGGTCTTGAGCTGGAAGCCGTCGATGGTCTTCGCGCAGGCCATGCTGCAGCCGTACCAGCAGGCGTCCGCCATGCCCTGCGTGAAGTACTTCTTGCGCAGGGTCTCGGCGCCGATCTTATGCGTGTCGGGGTGGGAGCCGAACTTGAAGTTATGGACCGGGAACAGGTCGTACTTGTCCATCACGTCCACGATGTTCGCGGTGCCGAGCTGGCGCATGCGGAACTGCCTGCCGTCGAGGGTGGCCATCTCGGCGTTCACCCGCATCCCGGCCTGGCGGATCTTGCCGGGGTCGGCGGGGTTGTTGAGCGCGTCGACGATCTCGATGGCGCCGGTCGGGCAGACGTGGGCGCAGGAGGTGCAGCCGATGCAGGTCTTGTCCACCGTGCCGAAGGGCATGGTCAGGTGGCGGCGGACGCCGCGCCCCGCGAAGTGCAGCACATCCTCCTGGGCGAACTCCTTGCAGGCGCGTACGCAGTGGCCGCAGAGGATGCAGGCCTTGGGGTCCTCCTCGGTGAGCTCGCTCTTAAAGCGGCTGGAGCTCACCCCGCAGGCCCGGGCCGCTTCCTGGACGACCGGGACGTTGGGCCAGCGGCCCAGGTACATCTCGGCGACGAGGCGCCGGTGCTTGAACGCGGCCGCGCTGGCGGTGAAGACCTTGATCGCCTCGCGCACGGGGTAGTTGCAGGAGGTGACGAGCTTGCGCTTGCCCCGCACTTCCACCTCGACGACGCAGAGCCGGCACACCCCATAAGGGGTGAGGTCCTTGTGGTCGCAGAGGGTCGGGACTTGGACGCCGGCGGCGCGCAAAAGCGGCAGGAGGAAGGAGCCTTCCAGGGCCTCGTCGCGCTTGCCGTCGAGCTCGAAGAAGACCTTGCTGGCGGCGGTTTTCACGGGTTCGCCCATGGCTAACTCCCGCTCCGGACGGCCACGGCGGCGAACTTGCAGACGTCGGCGCAGACCCCGCACTGGATGCACTTGTCCTGGTCGATGCAGTGGAGCGCTTTGCGCTCGCCCGCGATGGCCTTGGTGGGGCAGTTCCTGGCGCAGATGGTGCAGCCGGTGCACGCCTCCGTGATGTCGTAGCGCAGCAGCGCCTTGCAGGCCCGGGCCCGGCACTTCTTGTGCCGGATGTGCTCCTCGTACTCCTCGCGGAAGTAGCGCAGGGTGCTCAAGACCGGGTTGCCCGCGCTGCCCCCGAGCTGGCAGAGGCTGGCCGCGTTGACGGTGGCGGCCAGGTCCTCCAGGAGGGCGAGGTCCTCCTCGCAGCCCGTGCCCGCGCAGACGCGGGTCAGCGTGCGGTCGAGCGCGGCCAGGCCCTCGCGGCAGGGCGCGCATTTGCCGCAGGACTCGTCCACGAGGAAGTGGATGAAGTAGCGCGCCACGTCCACCATGCAGGTCTCCTCGTCCATGACGATCATCCCGCCCGAGCCCATCATGGAGCCGGCCTCGGTCAAGGAGTCGAAGTCCACCTTCATGTCGAGGAGGGAGGCCGGGATGCAGCCGCCCGAGGGGCCGCCGGTCTGCACGGCCTTGAACTTCTTCCCATCGGGGACGCCGCCGCCCACGCCCTCGATGATCTCCCGCAGGGTGATGCCCATGGGGACCTCGACCAGGCCCGTGTTGCGGATGTTCCCCACCAGGGAGAAGACCTTGGTGCCGCTCGAACCGGCCCAGGGGTCGGGGGGCTCGCGCTTGGGGTCGTTGGTGCCCAAGGAGGCGAACCATTTCGGGCCCTTCTCGAAGATGGGCGGCAGGTTGGCCCAGGTCTCCACGTTGTTGAGGATGGTGGGCTTGTCGCGGTAGCCGTACTCCACGTTGTGGACGTACTTGGCCCGGGGCTCGCCGGCCTGGCCGGACATGGAGGCCATTAGGGCCGAGCTCTCGCCGCAGACGAAGGCGCCCGCGCCGCGGTGGATCTTGATGTCGAAGGAGAACGCGGAGCCCAGGATGCGCTCGCCGAGCAGGTTGTGCGCGCGGGCGTCCTGCAGGGCCTTCTCGAGCCGCACGAGGGCGAGGGGGTACTCCTTGCGGATGTAGACGAAGCCTTCCCGGGCGCCGACCGCGAAGGCGCCGATGAGCATGCCCTCGAGGACGGAGTGGGGGTCGGTCTCGATGATGCTGCGGTCCATGAAGGCGCCGGGGTCGCCCTCGTCCGCGTTGCAGACCACGTAGACCGGTTCGCCCCGCTTGAGGGCCGCCTTCCGGCCGGCCTGCCATTTCACCCCCGTGGGAAAGCCGCCGCCGCCGCGGCCGCGCAGGCCGGAGGCGATGACGTCCGCGATGATGCGCTCCGGCTGGTTCTCGTGGAGGAGCCTCTTCAGGGCCTGGTAGCCCCCGCGGGCGATGTAATGTTCCACGTTCTCGGGGTCGATGAGTCCCTTGTTGCGCAAAGCGACGAGCTCCTGCTTGCTGAAGAAGGGGATGTCCTGCATCTTCTCGTGGCTCTTCCCGGAGACGGGGTCCTGGTAGAGGAGCCGGGAGACCACCTTCTTGCCGACGAGGTGCTCCGAGACGATAGCCGCCACGTCGGCCGCCCCGACCTTCTGGTAGAAGACGCCCTCGGGCTGGACGACGACGATGGGGCCCACGGCGCAGAAACCGTTGCAGCCGGTGCCGACGACCAGGTAGTCATCCTCGAGGCCGCGGGCGCGGATCTCGGCCTTGAGGCTGTCGCGGATGTCGAAGCCCTTGGCGGAGACGCAGCCGGTGCCGGTGCAGACCATGAGCATGGCCTTGAAGCCCTGCTGCTCCGCGCGGACCTTGGACGCGATGGAATCGAGGTCGATGGGGGCGGCGACGGTCATGACGCGGCCTCCTGCTTGAGGATCTTCTTCACGTCCTGCGCCTTTACGTTCCCGTATATGGTCTCGCCCACCTTCACCACCGGCGCGAGGCTGCAGCAGCCGAGGCAGGCGACCGCCTCGAGCGTGAACTTGCCGTCCTTGGTGGTCTCGCCCTGCCCCACCCCGAGCTCACGCTCGCAGGCCTCTACGATGCGGGTCGCACCTTTGACGTGGCAGGCCGTCCCCACGCAGACCTGGACGGTCTTCTGGCCGCGCGGCGTGAGGCTGAAGGCCTTGTAGAAGGTGGCGATGTGGTAGAGCTGGCCGCGCGAGACGCCCGTCTCCAGGGCGAGCGCGTCCACGGCGGCCTGGGAGATGTGGCGCTGCTTGTCCTGGATGTCCTGGAGCATCTCGATGACGTAGTCCGGGTCCTGGTCCCAGCGCTGGACGACGTCCCGGACGAGGGCCTGCGTCGCTTCGCCGGAGGGCTTGCAGAGGTCGTCCTTGGGGATGCGCATCGCGGCTTTGCTCTCGCTCACCCTCCAGGAGTGCGAGAGCGGGCGGCCGCGCAGGACGAGGGCCTTGAGCTTCTTGTCCCGGAACACCGTCCCGATGCCGCCCCGGCCCGCCTGCTTGAGGCGCGCGACCTTGCGGCGCCAGTCGTAGAAGGAGAAATTGAGCAGACCCATGCGGGAGTGCTCCGCCGCCCGCCCCGCCGAGACGACCGCGACGTTCTTCTTGTCGAGCTCGTCGGCCGCGTACATCTCGGTGAACTCCTCGGCCGCGAGATGGGAGTCGACGCTCTCGAGCGGCGCCTCCTCGAGGGTGATGCGGCCCTGCACGGCGTCGATGAAGACGATGCAGTCCGCATCCGCCTTGCCGGTCAGGACGAGCGCGTCGAAGCCCGCGAACTTGAGGTAGGGTCCGAAATAGCCGCCCACGTTGCAGTCCATGACGGACTGGGTGATGGGGGAGACGGCGGTCACCAGGGTCTTGCCGGAGCCCGGGAAGGAGAGCGTCCCGCCCAGCGGGCCCGAGGACATGCAGATGGGGTTCTCGGGGCTGTCCCAGCGGGTGTCCTTGGTGATCTCCTGGAACATCAGCCAGAGGTCGAAGCCTTTCCCGCCGACCCAGAGGTCCTTCATCTGCTGGGTCACCGGGCGGACCTCGAAAGATCCCTTCGTCAGGTCGATGCGCAGGAAGCGGTTCGCGTAGCCCTTCGACAGCTGGACGGGCTCGAAGTCGAAGCGGGCCAGGACCTTGTGCGCCTGGCGCATCCGGGTGATTTCGGCGCAAGAGGGAGCGGACATGGAGCCTCCAGGAAAATCCTGGGGCGATGGTAGCTTTTTTTGCGCGATGATTCGACTCGCCGGCCCTGCCCGGACGCTCTTAACCGTCGAGGCCGGCGGGGGCGGCCGCGGCCGGGCGGCGGCCCGGCACGAGCAGGATGAGCACCCCTGCCGCGATGAGCAGGAAGGCCAGGCCGGTGCGGGGCCGCAGCGGCTCGCTGAAGGCGGCATAAGCCACCAGGGCGCCGCCGAAGGGTTCCAGCAGCTTCGCGCAGCTGAGCAGGTTCACGTCCATCCGTCCCAGCAGGTAGGTGAAGAGGGCGTGGCCGCCCAATGTGACCACGACCGCGAGGCCCGCGACCGCGGCCCAGGTCGTCGACGGGTAGCCGGTCCAGGGCACGCCTTTCGCCGCCCCGGCCGCGAGGAAGCAGGCGGCCGTGATCCAATAGACGGCCCCCGCGTAGGAGGCGTTGTCGAGGCGCGCGCGCAACCGGCGCCCGACGAGCACGTAACAGGAGAACAGCAGCGCCGACGCCAGCGCCGCCAGGTCCCCCCGGCCGCCCGCGGCCGGCGACCAGGCCCCGCCGAAGAAGGTCCACAGGCCCGCTCCGGCAAGCAGGTAGGCCGCTCCGAGGCGCGCGGTCACGGCCTGGCCGAACAGGAGCCAGGCCCCGGCCCCGGTCCAGAGCGGGTGGGTCTGGAAGGCGACCATGCAGTTGGCCACGGTGGTGTTCTGCGCGGCGTAGACGAAGGCCCACAGGTGGGCGAAGAAGAGCAGGCCCGCGAGGGCGGTCAGGGCCCGCTCGCCGCGCGGCAAAGACGCCCAGGCCGCCCGCCGCGAGAGCGCGGCCGGCGTCAGCAGCGCCGCGGCCAGCGCCATGCGCCAGAACCCGATGACCTCGATGGGGGCGGCGGCCCAACGGATGAGGTTGGCCGGCTGGGAGAGGCACGCGATGGCCAGGGCCAGTATCGCTAGGGGCAAGCGGGCGCTCAGTCAGGGTTCTTGGGGGGGTAGCGTTTCATCACGGCCTTGCCGATGAAGGTCATCACGACGCTCATGACGATGAACACCGGCACGGTCCAGGTCATGGCCGACAGGGCCGGCATGACCATGGCCGGACCCAGGTTCCCCGCGGAGGCGGCGAACTTCTCCACCAACGGGGCGAGCCAGGGTACCGAGGCGATGAGAGCGGCCATGGTGGCGAAGAAGTACTGGGCCATATACCACCAGGGGGAGATTCCGCGGCGGCGGGCCGCCCACCGGTAGGCCATGAGCCCCAGGGCGACGAGGGCCGGGACCGCGGCCGTGACCAAGGATGAGCCGGTCATGCCGAACATGGGGATGAGTCCGATGGAAAGGCCGAGCAGGAGCGAGCCCGCGATGATGCCCAGGTAAATGGCGCCGAACAATCCGCCCACCCAGGCGCCGATCCGGTTGCCCATGGGGAGCGGGGAATCGGGGTTGGTGATCTTGCGCACGGCTTCGGGGCCTTCGCGCCTCTCGAGGTTGCGCAGCAGGTAGCCGTAGGCGCCGAACGCGATGGCCGCCGGAAGCACCTGGGCGGCCATGGCGCCCAGGAGCATTGTGGCTGAGCCGGACACCTGGAGGGCCGCCAGACCGATGAGAGCGGCGACGGTCACCCAGCCCGCGATCCCCAGGATGCGGCTGGAGCGCGCGTTAATGCGATAAGGGGCCAGCGTGCCGGCGCGCAGCTGCTCGGCTTCCTTCTTCGCGGCGGGCCGGGTGAACTTCCAGAGCGCCCAGAGCGCGGCCGAGAGCGCGGCCCCGATCACGAAGCCCGGCATGGTGAGGAAGGTCCCGCCCGCGCCATAGACCATGGGCAGGGTCAGGATGGCCAGCCCGTTGAAGACCGCGTGATGGGCGATGCCGGAGGTCAGGCCTTCGCGGGCATAAAGGTAGGAGAAGAGCAGCGCCTGCGCGATGCGCACCGTGATGAGTAGCGGGTCCGAGACCTCATGGAGCAGGGCGAAGAGCATGGCGGCCTGGGTCGCGGCCATGCCGAAGGCGGCGGGAGTGACCCAGGCGCGGGCGCCCTTGAGCTTGGGGCTGATCTTCTCGAGCATACGGGCGACCCAGCGCGTGCTCTTCAGGGCGCTGTACGCCGCCACGCCGATGACCCCGGCCCGGAAATAGACTTCCTCGTTGTAGGGCGCCACCCAGGCGGCCATGAGGAAGGATTGCACCTTGGCCGCGATGGGGGCCAGGAAGCTGCCGAGGGCGGCGAAGGCCTCTGGGTTGGCCAGGGAGGGCATCTCGTAGCTGGGCGCCATGTGATAGCCCAAAGTAGTGGCGGCCGCCATCGCGATCATGTCCACCGCGAGCATCAGGACGGCGGTCAGGGCGCCGATGCGGATCGCCCGGGAGATCTTCTGCGCGGGTTGAGCCGGGGCCTCGCGGCCCGCGGTCTCGGCGCCGGGGACGGACTGGACTTCGACGGAGGGGGTGACGCGGGTCTCGGCCGCGTCCGCGACCGCGGCGCGGCGGAGTCCATTCTTCAGGATGGAGGGGGATTGTTCCCGGGTCGGGGTTGCGGTCTCAGTGCGGACCCCGCCGCCGTCGAATTGGAGGTCGAGGGACGTCTTGGCTCCGACGCCGGCGGAGGACTCTTCCGAGCGGGTCTTGGCTATCTGACTGGAAAGGGAGGAGAGCGAGCCCGCGATGGAGCGGCCGTTTTTCACGGTCTCGGCGGGGGAGACTTTCTGGGTGACGGCTTCCGGGTGGGCGATGGCCTGGGACCGGACTGCGGTCACGGCCCCAGCGGCGGCTTTGAGGCCTTGGAGAGCGGAAGCGGATATGCCTGCTTGAGCCTGGAACTTCGGTGTCGCGGTCCGGGTTTCCAAAGTCGGGAGGGCGATCCCGGAGAGCGAGCCCTGCAGGGAGGGGGCGATGCCGGCCTGGACGCTCCCGAGGATGCCGACAGAGGCGGAAGGGATGATCCCCATCCCGGGGATGGAAACGCCCACCGGGGATTGGACCTGCACCGGGGCGGCCAGGTTGGCCGCGAGCACTTCATAAGGCGCCAGACCGGGAGAGAGGAAGGCGAGCCCGAGGCTCAAGCCCGTCGCGACGATCCGCTTCCCGCAGGTGTCATGTTCGGTCATCACTCTGAGGATACGCGATATCCGCTGGAAACGGTTGGGCCGGCAGGGACTTTTTGGGGCGGCTTTGGACCTAGGAACGCATGGGCCGAAGTGCTATCTTTTCCGCATGAGCGGCAAGGGGGCTCTGTGGGGCGGCTTGGCGGCCGCCTTTCTGCTGTTCAGCGGGGCTGAAGGGGCCTGGGCCGACGGCTAGCCCGAACCTTCTGGGTGACTGTGCCCGGGCACAGTCCGGGGGGGCTCGTCGCTGGATAAAATGGACGAGCCAGCACCCCCCAGTGTAGTGAGTCATAAGTCCGATCACATTCCTCACCCCGGCAAAGGCCGGGGTCGTGCGCCTGAAAGCGTGTCTGGACAGGGAGGTGCAAGTCCCCCCCAGGTAGACGCTCTCCGGCCTGTAGCTGAAAGTAATTGCGTCGCCG
>Ga0209211_10009401_pt1 | contig 13046 bp, 18 predicted proteins | sample RifGroA2_FD_183992 | JGI IMG/M metagenome (GOLD analysis project Ga0209211, IMG submission 183992) | Groundwater microbial communities from Rifle, Colorado, USA - Groundwater A2 (SPAdes) (version 2) | ecosystem: Environmental > Aquatic > Deep subsurface > Groundwater | place: Rifle, Colorado... | reverse complement strand
CGTCGCTGAATGACAGATTTGATACGTAGCCGCATATCGTGTAGTTGCCAGCAGCAGCCGGCGCCCAGCTGCCCGCCTCCATAGAGCAGCCTACCTCTCTAGAAAATGAGCCGGTTACAGAAGAAGGTGTTATATTGTATGATACTGTTACATTGTCTAAAGTTGTGCATGTTTTGTTGTCTATATCTATTTTGAATAATGATGTGTATGTCTGATTTACAGTCGCGTTTTCTATATAAACAGACAGTCTTACATCAGTAATATTTACAGTTGCATTGACAATCGCATTCGCCCCATTATTAGCTGCACCGGGCGTCGGGTCACACTCTACAAATCCCCGGCAAAGGGCTTTCCCATTACCGTTGGCACCATAAGAACTTTCATAGAATATTATGTCTTCCTTGATGCCATTGCTAAGGTTCAGCGTATCGTTGGTATTTCTAAGGCTGATGGACAACTCGATTATCGTATAGTTGAACTCACCCAACAATCCATTGTTATTTCCCCATACCGACTCGAAGCTGCTGTTGCCTGTTAATCTATTAGTTATCACCAGATAACTTCCGTCTGGCATGGAATTGTTCCCCAGCGGCTGACTATCGAATGTCCAACCGGATGTATCGGTATTGGTTCCGTTATTGTATATCTCAACCCATTCACACAGGTCGTTGGAGCAGTTGGGGTTGTACATTACCTCACTCACTTGGAGATTCCATATTGGTTTTGGCAGGAAAAATAGAACAACTATGGCTATTAGCAAGAATTTACCATACATAAAGATACGGGGAGGAGGGTTTTTAAGAGTTATCTATGTAATTATAGTTAGTTGGTGATGAGGCTCACCGTTAAACGCCGAAAGGCTGATAGCTTCTAATTCTTCGGAGGTGAGCCATCTGAAAAGATCCTACAGATTATACGTGTATGAAATCTTTGAAAATCTTGGCAGAATAGAAGAGATTTGCGCGTCTGTATCCTTTTATTTCTCAAAGATTTATGACTTAGAGAAGAATTTCGGCAATAGGAGCAAGTACGCGACGATATCAAGACAGACCGTATTTTTGGCTATCCAAAGGTCAAATTCTATGATGCTTGAAATAATAAGAAAGATGGAAATTGTTCGACAGAATAAAATAATTAAAACAGACAATATAGAGCCATTAATTTCGGAAATTCACGACAGGATAGAATCGATAAAAAAATCTTACAGCCAAGAGAAGTATGAAGGCATTGTAAAACAACTGGGAGAAATAGGAGACAAGTGCAATGAAACTAAAATTGTATTTCAAGAACTCTTGAAGTGATTTGTACGATTTTCCGCCCAGTCAATATTGTTTTCCCATATTAATTATCTCTGAGACTTGTAGGGAAACAACTGGCTGGGCAAGCAGCAGCAAAACCGGCAAAATCAGCCATTTGGCATGCATTAATCTTTCAAAATGAGTGCTTATAAAATTAGCTCTGATCAGCAAATTATCTGGTCGCTATTTCCCGGCGCTGTCACCCTTATCGTGCTGCTGCCTGAGCATACAGCTGCAGTTGACGAGCATGCGAATACAGAACCTGCGGCCTGCGGCACGCTTGGGCAATTACCACTCGTAGTTGCCGTGCCATTGACAAATATGGCGACTGCACTGGCCGGAATGCTCTGGCTGCCCGTATTCCTGAGATTTACCGCCGTGCCGGCTGCGCTTTCTATCCTGATCTTTTGCGCCTGCTGGCTCAGCTGCTGCTGAAGCTGTGTGTCCGTGCTGTCCGTTGCCGTCTGCGCAACCCTCTGGAACCAGACGAAGGCGAAGCCCACCATCGATATCGTGATAAGTAACAGCAAAATTATAGCAATCACGGGTGTAATACCTTTCATTAAGCTCACTCTATTATTTCTTTTGTCGGCAAGTGGTATATAAAGCTTAATTCAGAAAATTGAATTAAGCTTGTACAGGAGAATGCAACCGAATAAAACAGCATTCGCATGTCAACAACCTTGAAGTCAAACAACACTTAGCAATTCCTCAACCTCATCATTTTCTGATACCTGCAAAGCCCCGAAAGGGCATCGGCAGCTGTTTCCGGGGATGAGTAAGTCGGGACACCTTTCTCCTCCAACATCTTCCTGTGCAGGCTGGTATACTCCCCGCCCGCCATGCAGACCAATATCGGCTTCTTGAAACGTTTTGCGGACGCAATGACGTCAACAATCTCGGAATCCAGCGAGGATATCTGCATCAGAAGTATGGCAAGCACAGCGTCAACATTATCATCGTTCAGCACAAGCGGAAGAACGGATTTGTAGCGTGCCGTGTCCGCGTCGCCTGTCAGGTCCAGCGGGTTTGATACCGAAGCATAGAGCGGCACATGAGCTTTCACCTGATTTGCCGTCTTGTCTGACAGCTTGGACAGGCGCAAACCGCCCTGGATAAGCGCATCGGCTGCCAATATTCCGAATCCGCCGCCGTCTGTTATCACGTGCACCCGATTGTTCCTTGGGATCGGCTGGCTGAAAGCTTTTGCAAGGCCGAAAAGCTTTTCAGAATCCGTTTCAAGGGCGCCGCACTGCCGCAACATGCCGCTGAAGATGCCGGCTTCGCCCGCCATAGAGGCTGTGTGCGAGGCTACCGCCTTTTTTGTCTGGCTGGTCTTGCCGGCCTTGACAACTATTACCGGCTTGGTAGAAACCTTGAGCTTCTCATAAAGCATGCGATAATCCTTCGAGCCTTCGACGTACATGCAAATCGTCTTTGTCTTCTCATCGTCTAGCAGGTAATTCAGCATGTCCGTCTCGTTGACGTCAACCATGTTTCCGAGCGAGACGAACTTGGAAATGCCTATCCCCTCAAAGGAAGCCGAGTCCAGAGCGGCGGAGCCGAATGCCCCCGACTGGGAGACAAAGGCGATATTTCCCTGGCGCGGGCGCTGCTGGCGATGACGGAGGTTGAATACGGTGTCCACGCCAGAATAAGCGTCATACAGCCCGATAACATTCGGGCCGATTATTCGCATGTCCCCCCTTGCTCTTTTTATGGCCTCCTCGCCTTCTGCATTGCCCGCCTCTGCAAAGCCGGATGTGATTATGACAGCCGCCTTGACGCCCTTTTCCCTGCATTCCACAACTGACTGCAGTACAGACTTGGCAGGCACAACTATGACGGCCAGGTCGACAGAGCCTCCGACGTCCTTGATGCTCCTGTAACATTTCTTGCCAAGGACTTCGCCGGCATTCGGATTTACGGGAAAGACCTTCTTTTCCAGAAGGTTCCTGAATATTATGTGCCCGAACTTTTTCGGATTGCGGGATGCACCGATGACGGCAATGCTCTTTGGGTTGAAGAAGCTGTCCAAATCAGAGCCCATGCAAAGTAATTGACCCGTGCTGTATAAATCTATTATTTCTTGGATGATAGTCCTCTTAACCGTCCAGGAGAAATAGGAACTCCTCCTCCATAATGTATATGAAAGCTTTGTTGTATACCTATCTTGCATCGTGGATATACTTTCCTAAGCTCCTTGTAGAATCTATAAGCCCGTTCCGGTGAATCCGCCGTTACGCTTCTTCTTACTGCGCTGCCGGTCTTCCAGTACTCTGTCGCCCTTAATTTGTATTCGATCTCAATATACGCGCAATGTTCTACACCTTCGGTCAAAATTGGCGGAAGATGATTTTTTGGAATATTTTTAAGGCCCCTCAGTTTCATGCATATGCCTATTTTCAAAATCTTCTTAAAGCTAAGAACCAGCCAGACACAACTTACAATAATCTCCCGTCGCCGAGCATCTTCCAGCTCCTGTTGACGTGTTCCTGGACAGACTGGACCTTGTCAGAAGGTATCTGGAACTTTTTCTGTACATGGTTGAAGCTCTCGACGGGCTCCAGCCTGTTTGGGCGCTTGGTGATAGTGACTACACTGTTTTCCACTTCGAAAAGCGGCCAAAGGCCCGTCTCGACTGCCACACGCCCGACTTCTATTGTGTTGGAAGGCTCGTATCCCCACGATTCCGGGGAAGGGCACAGGACTTCAATGAAACGGAAGCCTGCCATGGCATGCGCCTTCTTCAGTTTCACAATATAATCTTCGGGATGAGCCACGCTTGCGGTGGCCGCATAGCTTGCCGAGCCTGCCACGTGCCTGCATAGCGCCCTTTCGCTCTTGTAGTTCATTGCATTGTAGCCGAAGTCATTCGCACAGACATAAAGGACGTCTTCCTTTACGTTTGCAATCGATGCGAGATTCATCGCAGTCGCACCATCGCCCGCGAAAGCGACCACTTTCGTGCCGGGCTTCTTTTCCATGCCTTTTTCGCCTCTGGACGACGCATTCTGCGTCATGCCGCTTTGAGAAACGCCGCGCGCGACCGATGCCGCATTAGGACCGGCATGAACGAAAGGCATTCCATTGATGAAAGGGGTCATGGTCCCTGTGGAATTGACAAGAATTATATTGTCAAGCGTCTGGAGCAGCAGCTTCAGGGCAAGCATCGAGCCGGATCCCGGCGGGCCGTCCCCGAAATTCTTTAGCGGCTTAAGCTCGCTCACGTTGACGTCAATGGGCATTTTCTCATCTTGTTCTGCAAAGCTTATAAGCACTTTATTGATATTTTTACCATTATGTATGGCTCGAGAAGAACGCCGACTTTACAACCTCTTCCCAAGATTAGCCGGGCTGATTCTATTTTCTAAACTTTATAAGCAGACCGCTCGTGTACATCAGAACAAGTCCGAGAAGCACCAAAAACATCTCATTGTTAAGAAGCGGCACGCTGTCCATTATACTTGACAGGCCGCGCCAGAACAGTATGAACCCGAAGACGCCTATTATCGCAAGAAGCACGCGTTCCGTATGGTTGAGCTCGTATCGCTTTACCCGGTGATGAACACTTTTCTTTGCCTTTGCCATTGAAATTACAATTGACTTGCAGCGTATTTATACTTTTGGAACTATCATACTCGGGTGGCGATGAGAAGATCGTCCCAGTGGGATGAGACAATGACGTACGAAGTACGTCGTCCAGTCAGATGACCATACGGGTAGCTTTTGAGCCATCCAATCCTTTTCTTTGTCAAAGAAAGCCGTTTATGAAAAAGAAACATATTAAGATACGGAACATATTATTTCTATGCCAATGAGACGCGGCCGGCAACTCTACAGCAAGAAGTATGACGAGGCGATGGAGCTGCACAAGGAAGGGAAGAGCATCAACGAGATAGCCACTTCATTGGGCGTTTCTTATTCTGCTGCCTACCACTGGATAAAGGGACTGAGGAAGCCGGAGCCTGGAAACGTAAATGAATTCGAGAGCTATTTCAGGGAAAACGGTCCCATGCCTGCCATAGAAATCGAGAAGAAATTCCAGAAACACAACGAGCTGTTCCTGATGAGCAACAAGCGCGGCATGAAGGTAAGACGGAAAGTTCTTCAGCGACGCTTTGCAGGCTACGCTACATGGTATTATATGGAAGGCCAGGAAGCATTGCTTGACAAACGCCTTGAGGAACTGTTTTCCAAGATAAAAGACGTCAGGGAGAAGTTAAAGGATGAAATGTTCAAGTGAATTTTCAACACTTTAAAAAGTTATAGATCTTCCTTTTAAATGTGTCTAATCACCTCGCAAGGTACAGCGCAAGATTTGGAAATCATCCAAAGATAACAGCAGCCGCGGCAAACGCAGATAGTTACTGGTCAACCGATTTGATTAGAAGACTCGACCTCATTTTTACAGACAGAAATTATGCTTCTGCCTTTTTTGATTCCATAAGCACCGAAATGCTGGCATCTATGATGCGTTTTCCGCCGCCGGCAACAGAACCGTTTAAATTATTGCATGACATGTGTTTGCTTCCGACACCTGAAATATGGGCGGCTGCACAGGAAGCCGGCGCAGATGAATTGTTCAAATCCGCGCAGGCTGGCATAGAAGCCGGAAGGTTTGATTATGCCAACCCGCTTCATGTTGAACTGGAATACACACGTCATAAGGCCAGCGAGCGCGAAAGAGGATACATGCCATTTTCGTTTGACCATTTCATACAGCTTCCATGGTTGGGTGACAGGAATTTGATAATGACCGACAGCGTTTATGCACAGGTCGAGGAGACGGCAAAACAGGCTGCCGAGGTTTTCAAATATATTTCAACCAGACAAAATGGCAATCCACTACTTGTTATCGGAAATAAAAGATATGGCAGCTACTTTGTCGTCAGACCGATAGAAGAACGCCTGACAAAAGAAGGGGTAAGCGTAGTCCACGAGTATGTAACTTCATTCAACTACGGGTATCCACAAGGCTTTTCGGCATTCGGAGGGCCGACCAATGAAGTCATGAGATGGATAAACGACAACGGTCCTGATGTTATTGTTGTTGACGGGACAAAAAATGCAGAGAGCAACGGTCGCGCAAGATTCCCCGCGTCATTCTGGGGTTATATCAATGCCTTTGAGCTGTATAATTCAGGCAAATGCGCAAAATGGTGTGGCGAAGTGCACCGTTACAAAATAACTTTCTGGGCACCTGAGATGACAGAAAAATTTTTTGTAGGCGGTCATGCATTTTCCCCCGGCAACGGGCAATACGACCGCGAGGCTACGATGGTATCATCTACGGGCTCATGTTCCTACGCTTATTTTGACGACCCGGAAGGATACGTCGAATATAATAGAGTATATGGATTTGCGCAAAACGGCTTCGTATCGAAACCGCTTGCAAAAAATGAAGATATGTTTGTTTCAGCTGTGCAGAGGGAAATCAAAGAAAGAGTAGGCAAATACCTATAGCCAAGGCCGGAGATATGGATGCCAAAAGACAATTTGATGAGTTGCCGCACGTCAAAAAGAACGCATGACACCCATATTGAGCCAGCCCATTGAAAATGACTGAAACGGCAGAGTCCCGTTTATGCTAGCAATACACGACGTGATTTTACAGCCACAATCTTAGGTCTTTCTCAGACTTCTCGACACGCGTTACTGCATCAATAAAGTCTTTCTCGGAAGGATATTTGCCTAAGCATATCAACTGGCTGCCTTTTCCTATATGCGCACGCAGTATTCCGCCTATTCCTACTGATATTGCCTGCTCAAAAACTACAATCTTCTTCACGTTCTGCAGGACAGCTTCCACGGCGGCTTTCGGCCAAGGCCTGAAAACGCGAATCCGCAGCACGCCGACTTTTTTGCCCTGCTCGCGCAGCTTCTTCGCCACGGCTTTTGCAGTCGCCGAATGATATCCCATCGTCACTATTATTGTTTCCGCGTCCTCTGTCATGTAGCGGTCCACGAGCCCGTGGAACCGGTGGAATTTCTGCTTCCACTTCTCGCCTGCCTTGTTGATCAAATCAGCTGCGTTTTCCATGGCTTTGTTCTGCTGCAGTTTCTGCTCGTCATATTTGTCCGAATAGATGTCAAAGCTCAATTTGCCGCTGACAAGCTTCGGCGCGTTAAATTTCGGCAGGAAGCTTTTCACAGACTGTTCTGTTGCTATCTGCACAGGCTCCATCAGGCTTGGCAGCCCGTCTATGTTCACTATAGAAGGCAGCATGACCTTACTGTCCTCGCCTATCCTGTATGCCAGCACAACCGTGTCGTGGATTTCCTGGTTGCTTTCAGGAAAAAACATCAGGTATCCCGCATCCCGAAGGGCCATGACCGCAGAATTGTCAGGCTTCAGGCCGTGCAGGCTACGTGACACATTCACAGCCACGAAAGGCAGGCGCATGAACGGCGCTGCGAGAACTTCGTATGCCAAAGGCGACGAGCAGGGCACAAATGTCCTCATGCCAGTAGCAGAACCGATTGCGGCGGCGAAGGCGCCGCCCGCAGATTCAAGGTCGAATATCTTGCAGCTGTGTATCTTTGAGAGCTTCCTGGCTATCTCTACCGAGAGCGGCGCGGGAAAATGCGGCACTGACTGAACGCATGCCGACTTTGCGCCATAAGCTGCTGCGTCAGTTGCGGATAAAATATCTCCTTTCATTATAAACCCCTTTCTTCTCCGATGATATACCTACCAACCTAAACCTTCGGGACACGATGCTCGTGGTCCTCAGTTATTGCGAACGTCGGGCATTCACGCAGGCATATCAGGCAGCCCGTGCATAGCTCGTAATTTATGGCAGGGAAGCCGTCAGCCCTCGCGGATATGGCGTTGTGGGGGCAGCTGACTATGCAGTTGTAATTCTTCTCGCATTTCTTCAGGTCGATCTTCGGCTTGAAGACGCGGAGCCTCGCCGGATGCTCCTGCGCAGCCGGCTGGATTACCGGTATCGAAAACTTTACTTCCTCTTCGTTTATCATGTCATTTTCTCCTGTTTTCCGGACGTATAACTCTATCCTTAAGATTTTTCATATCAGTTTGTAGGACTTCCCTGGAAGTCCAGTATCTTTCATGCAGGTCATTGCAGGATGAGCCTTGCCCTGCCTTGCATTTCGATTCAATGTCCATATATTCTTTGCTGCCATAAACTCCATACTCCAAATTAAGGCTGGGAGACCAACCTCGTCTCCACACGCCATTTTTCTCCTGATGATTTGTCCAGTGGCCGTCTACTGCATAACTGCATGTTACCGAGTTCCCCTGAACGTCACATTTCGCTTTCCCGCTAGGCAACTCGTACTGCCCATTTTTGTATGCCCGCATAGCACATGATGCTGAGAGAGCCGCAGCCAGCCCAATCACTGCAGCTATTTTTGAATGCCTCATTACTTCACTTCCTTGTAGCCCTCGTCAAAAGCGGCGAAATCCTCCCTTGGCATGCCTTCCATGGCAGCCTTCAATGATTTCATCGAGACCTTGTTGAATAGTTTCGCCAGCGCCCCGAGCATTACTGTATTCGGGATGTTTGCCTTGAGATGAGCCAGCGCAAGCTCTGTGGCATCGACATGGTATGTGTGCACTTTGCGCTTTTTCAGGACAGGGGAAACTACTTTTTCGGGAGAATTGAACAGGACAATGCTCTTCTCGCGCATGCTGATGTGCCCGGCGCCTTTGGCGTCTTTCGGACGTGCTTCAATCCCAAGCGTGGGGTCAAGTATGACATAATAGTCCGGATCCTCGACCTGGCGGGACAGGATGGGCGTTTTGTCTATCTTCACATAGCCCTGCACGGGAAAAACACGCCTTCCCCTGCCTATAAAGGCAAAGCTTTGGACGTAAAATCCAGACTGGAAGCATGCTTTCGAGAAGAGGCGGACAGCGGTTTCAACTCCCTGGCCGCTCCTGCCGTAGAATCCAAATGTTATCGTAAAACTGCACCGTTAATCATTTCTGCGTGCATTAATTTAAAGGTATACGAAAATCTGGCATGTTTTCACACAAATTCATCGCAAAACATACTTGTAGGTTAATAGAGTGTGGAGGCTTGACCTACCAAAACCTGTCAAATTATTATCCTTATATCTGCCGCTAACAGTCCCTTGTCCGACACCATCAACGGATTGATGTCAAGCTCGCTGATTTTCTCGTATTCTGCCAGTTTCGAGACCTTCAGGAGAACGGACGCGATCTTGTCGCGGCGAGTCAGCAGACGCGAAATTCTTGGCTCGCCAGCCATGTCCACTGCATCCGCTTTGCTGAGCGGGATGAGACGAAAGCATACATCTTTCTGAGCAGTAAGCCGCCCGCCAGCGCCGAACATTATGACCTTGCCGAACTGCTCGTCATTCTTAACGCCTATTATGAGCTCGTGCACATTCTCCAAGTTGCTGTAGACAAGCTCCTGGATTATCACGCCATTTACCCTGCCGATACGCTTGGCGCTGGACATGACAGCCTCGAACATCTTGCGCAGATGGTCGCGATGGTAGGCGGTGCGTATACAGCCGGACTTCATCTTATGGATTATGTCAGGAGAATCTGCCTTTAGAATGACCGGAAAATGGAGGTTTTCCGCGGCGACTTCCGCTTCCCTGAAATTCCTTGCAAATGCCCAGCTCGCCGCGGTTATTCCGTATTTTTCCAGCATCTTGTACGCGGCGTGGTCGGGGATTTTCATGAGATAGTATAGGCGGCACCATTAATATTATTTTAAGACTCTGTTATAGTGAACCCACAAAAGAATCCGGACATGTTTGTGGGTTCACATACAGTGCACAAGGAAGTAATACATCCAGATTGTTTCCCTGTAGAGCTACAATCAAACACGGTTTTACTTCCAATCCAGCTCCTTGAGCGCAAAATCTCTCTCTTCCGACGATATGAATTTGTAATTTCCAAGCAGTCCTATTTTCTCCCTAACCTTTTCGTCGTCGCGCCTGAAAAGGACATTGTATTCCTCGCTTCCGGACCTCCCCGGCCTTGACACTCCCGGGACTTGTATGTTCGGCATCTGTAGAATAATCACCAGCTCGCAGACGGTGGACACATCCTGCATCATGTTTTCAGACGATTCCAATGCTACGAGACCGTTTTCCACGATTTCCCTGGAATTTTCTTCATACTCACCGTAGCGAAACCCCGCAGCCTCCGACCATTTCCTCTCGAATTCCTTCCTTTTGGCTGGGGGCAGGGCGCTGTGCCACACGTGACAGAGCTCATGAACAAGGACGTGCGGCCGCAAGTCATGGATTCCCATGTGTTCCAGCCTTTTTGACCCGTAAACGACACCTCCATACCATCCATGTATCCAGTCGTCATAGAGGCTTATTGTCTTGACTTTTCTCATCTGTGCCTCGTAATTATCCCAGTAGTGCCTGGTTACATACACCGTCTGGGCGAAACGCCTTACGTAGCCAGCTCTTTCATCATTCAATACCCAAGCCGTATTAATCTTGCGTCCTATGCCCGGCTCATAAATTACGTGCCGGGAAGAAGCGCAGCCCATCGAACAGGCCAGCACGCCGGCAAGAAGCGCTTTCCGCATGCAAAAATAATAAACCAAACCTTCTTAAAATCCGGACCCAGTAAAATAAGATTGCAAACCCGAGGCTTCTGGAGGATATTTACCTGGGCATGCCCGGACCGAAAGCAAAACTCAGTTAGAAGGCGTCTCTTCAGCCTCTTCTGTCTCAACCGACGTTGGCGAGATGTGCTTTATGATGACTACGTCGCCGACAGACTGGACCATCGAGAACGGCACGATGACCCCCTTCTTGTCGCCTACAAGCGATGCCAAAAAAGAGCCGCGGACCGCGTCCACAACAAGCGATTTTACGCGGAATTTTTCAAGATCGAGGCCGACATCGAGAACCTTCCCGCAGTAAACTCCCTTGTGCGTAAAAACATCCTTCCTTGTCATGTCAGAAAAACTTTTTGTTGTTACAGGCATATTTTTCAGCTCCTTACGGATTCCTTTACTGTTCTTATATGGCTGCACCCGAATATAAAGATTGCCCGAGTTTTTTCGCAATCCTGTCGTAATTGGGGCGTGATTAGAAGAAGAATGGGTCAGGGCAGAATCGAATTCGGCTGATCTTTAATCCTAAAGACCATCTGCCGATATCCACCTCACGAGGAAAGAAGCTTATATCTTCTTTCTTTCCTGTGTCTCGGGAAGCTAAGCTTTCCGAAGATGTAAGGGTGGCGTCATGCCTCTAGACCACTGACCCATTCAAGCGCTGGGAGAGGGAAATTCCAGCCATGCTTGCGTTCTTCCCGCAAGCGCTTTCTTTTTAAGAAAGGGCTTTTTGAACCCTCGTGAGGCTTGCGCCTCACAGGTTTAGCAAACCTGCGCCGTTAGCCGCAAAACGCTTGCGCGTTAATCACTTAGACCAAGCTTGGCTATCCCAGCAACAATAGTTTATCTGCCGTGATAAACTTTTATACTATTCTTGGCAATTATTATTATAGAACAGGAAATTCTGCATTATTCTACAGGAAAATTGGGCTACTTTTAGGAGTGGACATTCATGGGCGAATATGAGGAAAAGGTAGAAAAGCTGTCAAATGTGCGCATGCTTTTCATGACTTCAATAGTCTCCGCGCTTGCACTTGTAGTCGGCCTTTTCTGGAACGAGGCGATAAAAGCAGCGATCGAGCAGATTGTACCGGCTGGCGAGGGGCTTTCCTACAAATTCCTGGCAGCAATAACCGTGACGATTGCTGTTGTTATCATAATCTATGTCCTGATACACAGCCAGCGCATCGCGGAAGAAAAACTAAAAGAAATGGAATACAGGAAAAAACTTAAACTCGAGGAGAAAAAGAGACGGCTTGAAGAGAGAAAGCAAAAACATCATGACTAGTCCTTTGCGCCCCGGATCGTGGATTTGGCAGCACCAAGCTATTTTAAAAGATACGCTAATTACTTCTAAAGCACGCTCCGTTCGTCTAGTGACCTTTTCTTCCAAAGAAAAGCTCAACCAAAAGAAGAGCAGGAATTGGTCGGAGATCCCGGTCAAGGATACTGGCCTTTCAAGCCGGCGGCACGGGTTCAAATCCCGTACGGAGCACTTTTCTTTTAAACTTTTCAATACTATACATGTTTGATTACCATGGACGGCGAAAGGAATCCGGCTATCGACAGGTACGGCGGCGCTCTCCAATGCCTAAAAACCCCTACCTTAGGGAAGGTATTATTCCCTCCTTTGGGCGCTATGATTTTGATATAATCCGCCCGCGAGGCTCGTATTTTGCCGAGCCCGGAGCGCGCTATCGACTTGCCTATAGAAGGTAATCATTTCTTATTGCCTCAGCTACAGCAACGGCTAAATACATTTCTGATATCACTATTCTTGGTTATCATGTCAAAATGCGGATGCGGTTATAGTTCTGGAAAAGGCAATTCGGGCAAAGGCGGAAGCGCCGACGGTTCAGGCAGCGGCATTGGCAAATATGGGAAAGGAGGAAACAGCCAAGGATATGGAAAAGACGGGAGGTTCAGCGCTTTTCTTTATCCTTCTGACATCGCCAACCCAGAATACGCAGGCATTGCCCACTATGCACCATTCCTGCCTTTCAAGGCGCGCGGATCCGGCATAGAGCCGCTCGACGTGTTCTACAGGCAAGAGCAGCCCCGCTATAATTCCCCGATGAAGCGTCCTTCTGCCCTGAGAACCGAGCTGGAAGAACTGGAAGACCGAAGAAGAAAGCAGATGCGCTAAGAAGCCGCGACAGTTATGAAA
>Ga0209211_10009399_pt1 | contig 13046 bp, 10 predicted proteins | sample RifGroA2_FD_183992 | JGI IMG/M metagenome (GOLD analysis project Ga0209211, IMG submission 183992) | Groundwater microbial communities from Rifle, Colorado, USA - Groundwater A2 (SPAdes) (version 2) | ecosystem: Environmental > Aquatic > Deep subsurface > Groundwater | place: Rifle, Colorado... | reverse complement strand
AACAAACAGAAAAAACAATGTGTTAATCGTCGTGGATTTCGCTAGACACCCATGCCACACCCACGCTGTATTATGCCCCAAGACTATATCCCGACGGTTAACACATTTTTAAAAAAACAAATTTTACAGGTGCCCCTTCGCTGGTTGTCTGTTGTGTTTGGTTCCGCCCCTTCCAACCAAACCCAATAAACACCCGCCGAAATTTGGGTGTCGGCGTGGGGCACCTACTTTGTTCTTTAAAATAAATTCGCGAGTCGTTCGCAGTTGAGCTGGCATTGTTCAGCTCTTGACCACTTTACAGGATCTAGATTCCGCCTATCAATTTAGGCCCCCCCTAATTAGTTAAGTTTAGATTAGGGTGAGGTGGTGGTCTCTGTCTTACGACTCGCAAGAATATTTTCCGGAACCCCCCGCCAGATTTTTGCTTGGCTAACCTAAGAACCACACAGGGGTTCACAACGATGCTAGGCATCGGTCTGGCGGGTTTCCGGATTTATATAAAAATTTGAAAAAGAGTGCGTCACCTATAAAGGTAACCATTAGCAGAGTCGTGCAGAAGCCTGTGGTCCTGCAACTCTGTGGCTTACGCGTGACGCACTCAACTCTTTTGAAGGATAACCTGGTTTGGCATCAAATATTGATGTAAAAAGCCAAAAAAACAGGTACCCTTCATTTTTTTATTTTAAAAAGGGCGTATGGCAATACGCCCCTACGGATATTAAATTTTCGCAGATAAAAGATTGAAGAAATTATTTTATCACTTCCAAAAATTCTTTTTCTGTAATAATTTTGACGCCGAGCTGGCGCGCTTTATCCAGCTTGGAACCGGGATTTTCGCCAGCGATAACAAAACTGGTTTTTTTAGAAACGGATTCGGAAATTTCGCCGCCCAAAGAGCGGATTTTTTGTTTGGCTTCTTCGCGCGGCAAGCTCTCTAAGGTGCCGGTCAAGACAAAAATTTGGCCGGACAATTTTTGATTCTTGGGCGGCGACTGAAGAGCGGCGGTAATGGTCACACCATTTTTTAATAGCTTGGAAATCAGGCGGATATTTTTTGGCTCGCGGAAATAATCGTAAATGCTTTGCGCCACCACCGGGCCGACATCTTTTATCTGCTCCAGATTCTCAAGCGAAGCATTTTTTATTTTATCAAGAGCAGAAAAATTTTCCGCCAAATCAGTAGCGGTTTCTTCGCCGACATTTCTGATACCCAGAGCGAAAATGAATTTGAGCAGGCTGACGCGCTTGGCCTTTTCAATTGATGCCGCCAAATTACTGGCTGATTTTTCGGCAAATCGTTCCAAAGGCTCCAGCTCATTTTTTGACAGAGTAAAAATGTCAGCGGCATCTTTGATCAGATCATGCTCTAAAAGCTGGTCAATGATTTTCGGGCCAAGCCCGTCAATGTTAAAAGCGTGCCGGGAAACAAAATGGTAAATCTTTTCTCTTTGCTGCGCGTAACAATTGGGATTGGCGCAGCGATAAGCGACTTCGCCGGCTTTTTGAATAATTTTTGAATTACAAACCGGACAACACTCGGGCATTTTAAATTCCTTTTCCCGGCCGGTCCGTAATTTTGACAAGACTTTAACAATATCAGGAATAACATCGCCGGCTTTTTGAATAATCACCGTATCCCCTATTTTTACGGTTAATCTTTTAATTTCATCGGCATTGTGCAGCGTGGCGCGGGCAACAGTGGAGCCGGCCACTTTAACCGGCTTCAGATGCGCCACTGGCGTCAAAACGCCGGTGCGGCCAATCTGAACTTGAATATCCTCAACGACAGTGGTGGCTTCTTCAGCGGCAAATTTATAAGCCACGGCCCAGCGCGCGCATTTGGCGGTGCGGCCGAGGCGCGCTTGTGAATTAAGATTGTTAACCTTGATAACCACGCCGTCAACTTGAAAACCAAGACTGTCTCTCAAATTTTCTGCTTTAACTAAAAAATCTTTGACCGCGGCAATGTTTTTAAACACGCCAAAGTGTTTTTCCACCCGAAAACCCAGGGAACGCAGGTATGCCAGGGTGGCGAACTGCGTTGTAATTGAACGATTGGAATCAGCATCTTTTAACCGGGTATAAACAGCGTAAAAAAAAGCCTGCAGGTCGCGGCTGGCGGCAATGCTCGGATCAAGCTGGCGCACGGTGCCGGCCGCGGCGTTTCTCGGATTGGCAAAAGGCTCCTCGTCGTTTTTAGCCGCTAATTTATTTAGAGCTTCAAAACTTTTAATCGGCATATAAATCTCGCCGCCAACTTCAATGTCCAGAGGTTGTTTTAATTTTAAGGGCACGCTTTCCACGGTCTTTATGGTATGAGTAACATCTTCGCCAACAACGCCATCGCCGCGCGTAATCGCGCGCTTGAACAACCCGCGCTCGTAAATAAAAGTCATATTGAGCCCATCTATTTTTAACTCACCGGTATAGATAATGTCTTGGCCGCTTGGCAAATCCAGAAATCTCTTGACCCGAGCGTCAAACTCCAAAACTTCATCAAAAGAAAAAACATCGTCCAAAGAATATTTGGGAATAGAGTGCCTGACTTTTTCAAATTTGCCAAGGGCTTTGCCGCCAACGCGCTGGGTTGGAGAATCCAGGGTAATAAAATCGGGGTATTCATCTTCTAGAGATTTTAATTCGCGCTTAAGCGAATCACGGACTGCATCGGAGGCAATCGGCTTGTCCAACGCAAAATAAGCATGGTTTAATTCAGCCAACTGTTCTTTGAGTTTAATAATTCGCTTATGAGCTTGATTTTTGTCCATACTTCTATTATTATATCAAAATCCCCTCTGTTTTAAAAAAGGGGGGGCGAAAAGCTTGTTTTTCTAATTGATTTTAACTATGCTGTCTTTAGTGACCCGGTAAAGACCAGGGTCTTTGTCGCTAACCTTGCCTTCCAGATAAAAATACATCGCATAGCTGTCAGCAGATAAAAAGGTATAGCCGTAGTCGCAGGGCGAGGTGGAAACATCAGTACAAGGACTTTCGGGCTGATTAATCTTTTTGGGGTCGCGAGGGACGGTTGGCATAAAAACCGGCATGGTCGGCGGACTGGCTGCCCAACCGCGCGTGTCTAAAACCGCCCTAGTCGCGCTACCCAAGGCTATACCGTCGCCGTCAGGATAAGTGCCTTTGTCCATAATGTAAAGCTGAAGAGCGGAACGGAGCTGGTTGACATCGGACATTCTCTTGGTGTCGCGCGATTCGCGCTTGGCGCGGTCCAAAGAAATCATCGTAATATTAGCCATCAGGGCAAAAATGGCAATCACCACCAAAAGCTCAATCAGCGTAAAACCTCTTTGATCTTTAATCAACATAAAAAATAAAAGGTGTTAATAAGTCTTTCAAAATAATTATAACATAAAAAGAAAAGAATAAAAAAACCCTTGGTGACAGCCCGCGGGAATTGGAAACATTTTGCCGTCTTGGCGCAAACAAGACATAAATGACAAGCGGATGAAAATATGAGATAATAATAAAGATAATGAAATAAAAAGATAATGAACTGAATTATGTCAAAAAAAATAACTTATCTAAGTATAATATTTTCGCTGATTATTTTTTGGGCCGGCGGCCGTCAAGCGCGAGCGGAGATTAAATTCAGTAATGTCAATGTCTACGGGATTAAAAACGGCACGGCTAAAATCAGCTGGGACACTTTTAGCGAGCCGACCAAAGCGTTTGTTTCATATGGCACCAGCGCGGACAATCTGGGCAAGAAAATTGATTACGGGGTCTACGACTATAACCATGAAACTACCTTGACCGGCCTGGAAAAAGATGTGACTTATTACTATAAAATAATCGCCGTGACAAAAGCGGACGAAGCCAAGGAGCTGTTTTTGCAGACTTTTTCCACCAAGGATATGCCAGACACGATTGCGCCTGAATTTATAACGACTAGAATAATCCAGGTCACCAAAGACGCCGCGGCGATATTTTATGAGACGGATGAAGAAACCAGGGCTGAAATAAAATTCGGAGCGGATTTTAATAATTTAAATCGCGACGCCGGCGCTGGTGATTTTAAAAAAAGGCATGAAGTCTTGATTCATGATTTGGATACGGATCAAAAATATTATTTTAAAATAATAGCCGAAGACCGGGGCCAAAATAAAACCAGCCAAATCATTGAAACGAGAACCGACAGATATCTGGACAGTAAAACCGAGTTAATAATAGACAATATCAAGCCGGTGGATTTTGATCCGTCAATGGTTTTCGCCAAAGAAGTGAAAATATCTTGGAGGACCAATCTAATCGCCAGGTGCCGCGTAAGATACGGCAACGGTTCGGAACAATACGACAAAGAGCTTGAGGCAAACGACGAAGAAAGGCTTTTGGAGCATATAATAACGATCACCGGGCTTGAACCGGCCGCGACTTATTATTATAAACTTGATTGCTACGACAGTTTTTACGATAAAAGCAAAGAAAGCAAAGAATATACTTTTACGACCTTGAATCCCAGTCTGACGGTGCCAAAACCAAAATTACCGCCGGCGCCGTACCAAGATACTGACGGAGACACGCTCTCTGATAATTATGAAAAAGAAATCGGCACGAGTCCGATAAAAAAAGACACTGACGGCGATGGATTTAACGATGATGTGGAAATAAAATACGGCTATGACCCGACGGTGGCCGGCGACACAAAATTACAAAAAGTTTTATATCTGAAACCGCAGCTGACCGCCGGCAAAGAATTGGAAAAAGGCAAGGAGTTGCGCGCCTTGATAAGAGCTGAAATGGGCACGGTCAAGGTGAGCGAAAAAAACTGGAAAACTTTAACCAATGCCTATGTTTACGGCGGCTATCCGGTGGCGGCGATCGCAAAGGCGATAAAATTTGGCGGCAGAACAGTGCATCCGACAATTCCCTTTGGCAGCTGGAAAAACACCGCGCAATACAAAGACTACATCAATAAATAAATCTTCTTATGCTTTTGATTTTAATTTTTAGCTCCACATTGATAGTCAGTTTAATCTCAATCTTGGCTATTTTTTTATTTTTAAAAAGCGGTCTCTATAAAAAAATTGAGAGATTGATTAGTTTGGCGGCCGGGGTTCTGCTGGCGGTCGTCTGGCTGGACATCATACCGGAAACTCTAAACGACGGATTGGCGTACAAAAGCATGGGCGTAATCGTATTATTAACGATACTCGTACTTTTTCTGATTGAAACGATTTTTCACTGGCATCACTGCCGGCACGGCAATTGCGCTGATGAGAGCCATAAACATCTGATCTGGTTTAATTTGTTCGGCGATGGCTTGCATAATTTTATTGACGGCGTAATTTTGGCTACGACATTTATGGTGGATGCGCGGCTGGGACTGATTACCACGGTAGCGGTGATCGCGCATGAAATTCCGCAGGAACTTTCTGACGCCGGCGTGCTGTCGTACGCGGGATTGTCCATAAAAAAAATTTACTGTTACAATTTTCTGTTCGCGGCCACGGCGATAATCGGAGCTACGCTGGCATATTTTTTCGCGAGTGAATGGAATGTTGCGCCGTATCTTCTCTCAATTGCCGCGGGCAATTTCATTTATCTGGCCATGGCTGACTTGATCCCGCTTCTGCATCACGAAACGGATAATAGAAAAATAGCGGGCCAGGCAGCCTGGTTCGCCGGCGGGATTTTGTTGATCTATGTATTGGGGTTACTGGCGGCGGAATAAACAATTATAAAAATAACTTCTGTCAAATTAAAAATCGCCACGCAAATGGCGATTTTTTCTCCGAACGCTAAACGAAATCCATGGCATCTCTGACCTGTTCAGCCGTGTCCTCGTCTAAATCGTGGCTTTCCATGAGTTCTTGGATTCCCTCGTCCGGATCTTTACTAATTTTATTTTGATGGTCTACACTCATAAATCAACTGGTTTGTTTAAAATAAAAAGCACATCGTGGTAATGTGCTTTTATTATAACTTTAATCGCTTAAATTTTCAATCTGGCTTGAGCGACACCATAAAGGTTAACTTTGTCATTCATATTAATTCCACGAAATATCCTCTCGGTCTTTTTATTGTCTTTTTTCTGTGTTCCATATTTAATATGTCTCTCAATATTGTTTTTCTCACAGAAATCAATCACTAATTCAGCACATTCCTGATAGAAGTTTTTATTGTCTTCAAATTCTGATGTTTTAACATTGTAATTCAACTTTCCGAAAATAATTTTATCAACAAATTTAATTCTTTCTAAAATTTTATTAAGATTTTGCTCAACCAAATTTGGTGTTGGATATGGTTCCATGCTCACCCAAGTTTTTAAACCTTTGTCATGTAAATATTTTAACGCTTTTATCCTTGGCTCATATGGCGCGCTAAATGGCTCGTATCTTTTTTTAAAATTCTCATCTAATGAAACTAGTGTAATGGCATATTCATTATTTTCTCCATATTTTTTTGTATTAGTTAAAGCTTTGGGATAAATTCCTTTGGTTAAAACCGTGCATCTAATACCATCCCGGTTTAATTTTTCAATTATTTTTAATGTCAAATCCTCAACTTCTTTTTGCTGATACATAAAAGGGTCAGTGGTAAAACAAAGATGCACAACCTTTATTTTGTGTTTTAATTTTGGAATTTCCTGATCCAGCAGCTCTAAAGCATTGCTAACAATTTTAGGCTTTAACCAGTCGTTATAATCCTTAATCACGCCGCATCTTTTTTTCATCATCATGGCATAACAAGGAAACCGGCAACCGTGCGAGCAACCTTCCACATGGTTAATGCAATAATCAGCGTATTCTACTCCGCTTTTGTATAATAATGATTTTCGGGTTGTGGTGAGCATAAAAAAATAAATCATTTCACCTGTGGATAAAATTAAATTTGACAATTTTTTAAAATGATATATACTTAAATTGTCTTTCGGTTCTCCCATAGAACCGTTAGGGTATTACATCCAAGAGCCACCTTCCTTGCGGAGGGTGGTTTTTTATTTCTTTGCTTCCCTATATTTTAACTCCCTGCCCCAAATGTCCGGTATTTCTAATACATCAGCATACCCATCACCACCAGTTCTCAATTCTTCCGAAATATTATTTTGCGAAGAAAAAATAAAAACTTTTTTATTGTTATTTTTCAAATAGCTGATTAATGGCAAAAAATCTGAATCACCGGTAAAAAAGATTGCCGTGTTATATTTATTCAAATGGTGCATCGCATCAACCGCAATCCAAACATCCATATCTCCTTTTTCTTTTATGCTTTCTCCATCTTCATTAACCACTTTTATTCTTTTTAATTCTTTCTTACGGACTTCAAAACCAAGGCCTTTGTTTAAAAAAGTAAAAAATCTATGCCGGCCGTCTAAACTATAATCTCTTGTGCCTTCGGCCGGGTAAGCGCTGTAATAGAAAACCTTAATCTCTGAAACTTTAAAATTCTCTTTAATAAATTTCAAAGTTTTTTCATAATCCAAAAGTCTGCCTTGGGCTTTTTGCGCTTCCCACAAATTTGACGCGTCAATAAAAACATAAACAACATTATCGCCCGCTGTTATTTTCCCGTTAAATTTTTCTAAGCTTTTTATCATTTTATTTTGCACCTTTAATTGCTTTTTTCCTCAACTATTCTCCTCTCCTCCTCCGTCAAGCCATACAACTCATAAACCATCTCATCAATCTGTTTCTCATATTCCTGGACTTTGGCTTGTTTTCGGATCAAAATAATTTTCCCGCCTCGCTCGACAAGAGTCGCTCCAAGTCCAACCTGCCCAAACCTGTCAGCGAGTCAAAGCCCAATTGCCGATTTTCCTTGAATGTTTTTTCGGAAAGCATAAAGTATTCCCAATCTTGCGGCTGGTCTGGCAACGCTACTTGGCTTGCCGTTTTGCACCAGCTCACCGCCGCGCGGGCTTTCAAAACAATCAGATTTTTTTCATTGCCTTCTGCCTTCTGTATCTCGTCCTCTGCCTTTGTTTCTACAATATACATTTTATCTTTTGTTTTGATGATAAAGTCGGGGAAATAGTCGCGCTTAATTCCATCTTTGTCCCGATAGGAAATATTGAGCAGGTGTTTTCTCTGCTGAATTTTGCCAAACGCTTCCACCTCACCGGACTTGTCTAATGTCTCCTCCATAAACTTTTTCTCAAATCCTTCCCCACGGCGCGAATATGCGGAAAGCGGATAGATGCACCGTTCTACCGGCACGGAAAGCGACTCGCGCACATAAATCTTTTTTACATCGCTCAATTTGCCGATCTTTCCGGCTTTCACCTCGTATTGAATCGCGCCCAAGCCGTCCAGCAACACCCGCTTGACGCTTCCGACGACAAAATCAAAGAGCGGCGCGTAGTTGAGCACCGTATAATTTTCTGCCTTCTGAAAATCAATCTCGCCGCCGAATAAATAATTGCTGACATACTCGTCAATAATTCCCGTGATATCGGCCATCTTGCCGGTGAGAATGTGCGCGCCTTTCTCGGAAGCCACCGCCATTGTCGCTTGGCGCAAGAAATGGGCGTAATCAAAATACTGATTATCCAGCTTCCATGTTTTTATTTTTATACCAGTTTCAGCATTGATTGAGGTGATGGCGATTGTAGAGAGAACTTTCTTCAAGCTCTCAAACGACGTCGTATACTTCGGCAATTTCGAAACATCTATGGCGGAAAAATCAAACTTCGGCGATTGTTCATACACTTGTATCGGCCAAGAAAGATCATAGTTCTTGATTCTTTCCGGCGTGGCTTCCGACAGAACCAAGTCGCCGGTCGTTTCTGTGCCGGAAGAATCGCCAATGCCGATGGCGTATCCCTGCTTCTGTAATTCATCGTAAAATTTTCTGAATTCCGGATGTTCAACCACAAAAAGAAAGTCAAGGGAGTTTTTTGGCACGCGTTTATTCATTACATCTTCTCGCGCCTCGCGTTTCAAATCGGAAAGTTCGGGATATTTATATTCCGGAAACATCAGCCGTACGCCGCGTCCGACGATTTGTTCCAAAAGAAGGTTCTGCTCTGCGCTTCGTAAAACCACCACTACTGCCACATTTTGCGTGTCAAATCCCTCGCGCAACATCAAAACGCTCACCACAACGCGAATCGGATTTATTTCTTCCGGCTCGTCCAACGATTCCAACTGCTGGCGGTATTTTTCCCAATCCTTATCGCTCATTTCGCCTTTTTTGTCCGAGTGGATTACAAGAATTTGATTGCGATAGTTTCTGCCGCGCTCGTCGGTTAGATTCGCCAAATGTTCTGCCACTAAATCCGCAACCTCGGTATTTTCCGCAAGCACGAAAAGCACCGGCTTTTTATCCAGTCCTTTTTCGCGAAATTCCATGGCAATCTGCTCCGTCTTTTTTCTGCCAATGTCCAAAAGTAATTTCTGGCTCACGGAAACACCAATAACCTGCCCGCGTCTGTGTTCGCTGTCTGCTTCGGCCCGCTCGGCGCGCACATCAAGATCGTCCATTTTTTCGCCCATCATTCCTTGTCGTTCTTCCAAAAATATCTGCTTCACAAGCATAGCCCGCATTGCTTTCACCAAATCAAAATCATAGACGATGTGCGGAAAATACTCTTTTTTCTCCGCGCTTCCGTAAAAGGGCGTGGCGGAAAAATCAATTTGTAAAAACGCGCCTTTCTCACCGCCGCGCTTTTCCGCCATTCGGTTATACAAAACGGTTAAAAATTTTCGCCAGACCAATTCCTCGCCTTTGGCGGTTTTGGCCCCATGGACATGGTGCGCCTCGTCGTTGAAAATAATCAAATCAGAATACTCGGAAAGAAAATCGGCAATAATTTCGCCTCGCGGTTGTTCCTCCACATCGGCGCCAGTTAGCTGGTCCCATAAATTGCTGGATTCGTTCAAGCGAAACTGTTGCCAATTGGTAATATACACGAACGGCTCGTCCGGCGGCGTAAAATTGGGCCGAATGTCCGCCGGCTCTAGGATTTGCAAATTGAAACGATTGCGAAACCGCTCGCCCTCCGGCATAAAAAGCGGTCTCATCAAATCAGATTTAACTTTTTCACGCTGACCTGTTTTCGCATCGTGCTTACCCTTAAACATATCCAACAGACGATTTAATACCTCGTGTCCGGGCGCGACAAGCAAAAAATGCGTGGAGTATTTGCCCGACCGTTCGCCGTTTAAGGCGTTAAAATACTGCCAGACCAAAAGCGCGGCCAAAACCCATGTTTTGCCGGTGCCGGTTGCCATTTTGAGGCAGTATTTCGCAAATGGTAAACTCCGCACTTCTTCCGAAAGGGTCGCGCTTGCCGCAAGTGCTTCCGGCGCAAATCTTTCAAACGCCTGCTTCAATGTTTCAATCCCTAAGACCTCGTGGCAATAAATAATTGTTTCCACCGCGCGGCGCTGGCAGTCGTGGAATTTCTCATCCGTTTCCTCGCCGCGATTAAACCAATATGATAATAAATCCTGCGTGGTCTGGGTTGTGCCTTGTCCCCAGCCCTGATCCGCCCACGCTTTTACTTCCCCCTCAAGCGCGGCGGCAAGGGGCAATTCGTTCAGTAGATTATTTTGTATTTTCTTTGCCATAGTTATTTTCCTTTTAATTTTTTCTGCTCCTGTATTTTTCTAAAACTTAATTTACTGATAACCGATTTGCCCGTCTTGGCTTCAATCTGTTTTCTGGCATTACCAGCAATTCCTCCGCCTTCGCGCGCCACTTGCCGATTTTCTGGAAAGGTTTTTGGTTCCCGTTTTTTAGAAATTTCCGTGGTCGCTGTCTCCGCCAACATATTCAAAACCAATTCCAGGTTAGTCATATTGTCCCGCAAATTTTCTTTTTTTAGCTCTTTATGCCTCTTGTAATCTTTTGTTTTCAGCCCCGCCCAAGCAAAAGAAATGTCATCGGTCAAAATCGCGAATTCATCATTTATTTTTACGCCTCGCTCGTCCCATTCATTAGTCAAGTCCTTTCTAATTTCAATGCTTTTCAACCGCAAATCAACCCAGTTTTTTGAATATCCTTTTTTAAGATAAGTCGCCAACGCTCTTTGAATGGCTTTTTCCGGATCTTCGGTTTCTTCAATTCTTTCATAGCCAACCCGAGCCAGCCAGAGCTTGAACGGCTCGGCTTTGGGCGAAGGGATTGACTGGATTATTCTAAACATCGTTTCTGTGTCTGCCGCGTCAGTCAAGTAAAATTTACCGTCAGAAGCTTGCATTTTCAGGTCGTGACATTTTGTCACGACCTCGCTTCCTTCTTCTTTCAGTCGTTGTTTTAACTTTCTCCAATAAGCGCCTGCGTCAACGCTACTGGTTAAAACTCTAACTACATCGGCGATGGAGAAATACCACAGCTCTTTCTCATCATCCCAATATCGCCTTATCTTCTCGCCTTCAAAAATTGCAATTTGTTTTTTGTCTTTTTTCATAAGTGTTTTATATTTTAACCTCCATCGTCGCCGTCGCGTCATTGCCGAAAATATCCACCACGCGCACGGCAATCGTATGTTTGCCCACTTTTTCGTAAATGTGTTCCTTTTCGGTTGTTACTATTTTCGTTTTTCGGCCCAAGCCGCGCAAATCCTGCCACTGGCTTTTGAATGTCAGCCCGTCGTAATCCCAATCTACTGCCCAGTAGTCAATCAATATGGCGAAATTGTCTTTGACGAGGTGCAATAATGCCTCGCGGTCTTCATCCGCTTTCTTACCGCTTCCAAGCGGGAAATCGTAGAGCACATATTTTTCAATGCCAATGGTAACCGAGTTTCCTTTTACTTCCGCCTTTCGCAATCTCAAATACGGCTTTTCCAAAAACTTCACTTTGTCGGACAATCGCTCAATATCTTCCTCTGATTTTGCCTGTTTTAGATATTCGTAAATGTCTGGCGGAATCTGGCGGCTGATAATTTCAGTTTTGATGTCCGATGCCTTCCGCGCTCGCCCGCCGTAGCCTGGGCGAAGGCGGGTCTGCAATAGTTCGTCATAATTGTATTCGTAATCCCACGCCAAAATCACAAGCCGTTTGTAGCCCGCGCCGTCGAGTGTAGCCGCCTCTATTGCTAAATCCTCAACTTTGTGCGCCGCAACCGCGCGGTCAGGATAGCCGCAATACACCAGTTCAAGCGTTCCATCTTCAGTTTTGCGCACGCCTAAATCCTTGCGGTTGGCCATCGGTTCCGCGCCATAAAGTTTCAAAATAATTTTCTGCATCTCATAAATCCGTGCGCCTCCCAAATAAATCATCTCGCGCTGGTAATTGCCGATGTTTTCAATGAGAAACGGCTTTGACTTCTGTTCCACCAGCCGCCCACGCGCAACTTAGATTCCTACTTTTCCTAATTCACATCCGATCCATCGGCGATTGAGTTTTTCGGCAACAGCGAGTATTGTGCCAGAGCCAGAGAAGAAATCGGCCACCAATTCATCTTCCCTTGAGGATGCCTTTAAGATTCTTTCAGACAATGCCGAGGGTTTTTGTGTTGAATAATCAAGTCTTTCTGAAGCAGTTGGAGCAATAAAATTGATATCCTCCTAAACATCGTGCATCGGTACTCCGACATTTTCCTTTGTTCTTTTTACATAATTCCCGGCCTCATCTTTTTGACGTACTAATTTCCCATCTTGAAAAACTCGTACGGTATCCTCTATCCATTCAGGATTGGCATAATTTTGATATAACTGATTGAAAAATCTCTTATCATTATCTCTTGCGTATAAATAAATGACATCGTGCATGTTTTGAAATTTGGAGCTGGGAGCACTCCATCTACGATAGTGCCACACAATTTCGTTCACAAAATTCTCTTTTCCAAAAATCTCATCCATCATCACTTTTACATAATGCCCCACATGCCAATCCAAATGCACATAAATTGAGCCGTCGGGGGCGAGGAGCCGCTTCATCAGTTGCAGGCGCGGGTAGAGCATATCCAAATAGCTGTCCGTGCCTCCAGCCCAGGTGTCTTTGTAGGCGAGCCGCTCAATCACGGAGGGCTCTTTGGTAAATTCGGTTTCGCCCAGTTTGATTTTGTGCGAATAGTCCGCTTTGGAATCAAACGGCGGGTCAATGTAGATAAGATTGATTTCGCCCTCGTAGCCCTGATT
>Ga0209211_10009393_pt1 | contig 13054 bp, 17 predicted proteins | sample RifGroA2_FD_183992 | JGI IMG/M metagenome (GOLD analysis project Ga0209211, IMG submission 183992) | Groundwater microbial communities from Rifle, Colorado, USA - Groundwater A2 (SPAdes) (version 2) | ecosystem: Environmental > Aquatic > Deep subsurface > Groundwater | place: Rifle, Colorado... | reverse complement strand
ATTGGGAAATGGATTGCCAGAATTGTCATATACTCCAAAATGCAGAAATCCCCTGAAAATAACTTTCGAATAAGGGTCTGACTTGAAACTATTATTCGCCGTATAATCTCCTGGTATCTGGGTTTTTACGTCATTGAAATCTGGAAACGTGTAAATCTTCCCCTTGCCGCCGAGCATTACATAAACTGTCTCTCTGTCGTTTACCATCCACTTTAGTTCATCACCAACAAACCACTCAAACTGCCAAGAACTTCTCACTCCATCCCATTGAAAAATTACTGATTTGTTAAGGTTCCCCTTGTCTGTTGCTCCAACTAATACATCTATATCCAAAGGAGCAATGTCGCGTATCCGATACGCACCCTTCAAGTCAAGCGCGTTTGCCGTAAATGCGCTCGCAGAATCAACCTTCGCAACCAATTCCACGTTCCCTATAAAGATTGCGTCTACTTTTTCGTGATAAATTACTGGCCCATACCCGCTATTTGTGTTTGTTAAAGTGTTCCACGATTCCGTATACGCATCGCTTGAAACAAGCAACCTTCCTACTTTATTCGAATATGTAAAGTATACATATCCATCCGAGTGTTCTGCCGCGCCCAAAATGGCGGGGCCTGACGTAACTGTCTGTAATACACTCCACGAACCTGCCGCAGTCCTCTTGTAAATCTTTCCCGCATCGCCGAAATGATATGACCATCCTGACGATGTGTGTACCGAAACATTTATTTTATCAACAACTGTCGTACCCGAATCTTTCGCAAGCGTCTGCTGTGCTTGTAATATCCCAGGTTCGGAATGAATATCGCATCCTACTGCTTTCGCAAAAGAACCCGCTACCCCCAGAAACCTTGACCTGGCAAGTCCTGGATAGAATCCATTATATTTTACTATTTGCTTTTGTGGTTCTCTCGCCATACTACTCTCCAATCGAGGGTTCGTATGCGCTATTCATTGTGTAATTCGCAGACTCATCCCGATTAGAATAAAGCGCTTTTCCTCTCTCAAGTAATATAAGCATTCTCTTTTCTATCTCTGCCGCTTTCCCGAATAACCCCTGCCGTTCAAGACGAACCTTCGCCGCGCCGTAAGATAAATAGGGATGAAGAAACTCTGGCAAGATTGGCTCATTCGAACCCCCAGACAATTCCGTAACTTCAAGGATTTTCGTAATCTTAATGCCACTCGTTACATCTGTTTCTCCGCTTTTGAGTATGGGATATAAATCAAACTTCAAAATCTCGAGGCCCTGCGCGCCTGCTGATGCGGTATACACATCAACCCACGGCTCGCTTGTATTAAAGTTCTCGGTAACTGTGGTGTTATCAGAAAGTGGCTTTGAAGACGATTTCTGGTCGAACATCCTACATCGTCTCCAGGTTCCTCCCGCAACATATAAAACATCAATCGAGATAAGACGAAGAACTTGACCAGTTATGGAATATGTTTTTGTCCCATTGGTAAGAGTTGCGCTTTCAACCGAAACACCGAAATCAACATCTCCGCCAGAACGCAATAATTCTCCGACCAATTCGTGATAAAAAAGGTTCAGCAACGAAAGTATATCCGCATCGCTGAACTTTGTGGAATTAGTTTTTGTGAGAAATCTTGTCAGGCCATATAATGTGCCCGTTGCGGTTGAGCCCGCACTCCCAAGTGTCATAAAACTTGTTTAATTAAAAAGATGGTAAAAAAGTATAATCGTAAGCCAAATAATCGTGGCGATGATGAATCCAAACTGTGCTTCGTGGCTTGTTATTCGTTTGAATACAATCTTCAATCTTCCCATATTACATTGTCATCGCGCGTGGAACGAATACTGGAGCATCTGTTTCTAACCACGCCATATACAAATAAACTGCGAGATTCGTATTTACTGTTGCGTGGGTTCCCACCTGAAACCCATCTGATTCCAACGCTTGAATCGAATCAGTAAGGTCTGCCACGCTACCAAATGTGTATGCGGTTCCTATAGGCGTATCATCGCTAACAAAAACCATCTGCGTTCCATTTGTTGAATCTAAAACCAAGACGAAGGAGGGTTTGAATCCCACTCCCGTGATACTTCTATTGTCAGCGCCATTGCCTGTATAGGTTCCCTGCACAAACTTTCCAGCGTTATCCAACCAAGCCACATAGTAATACACAACTGTATCCGCATTAACTTCCGTTCTTGTTCCAACTGTAAATCCGTCTGTAATAACCGACTGAATCTGGTCAGCGAAGGTACTACCAAAAAATCTATGAGACGTATCTCCAGAAGATGATTCGTGCCTCATTGTCGTACATCTTGCTCCTTCTCCCCAAACCCATACGCCCGTTGGATTAAACCCTACTCCAGTAATACTTCTGTCATCCAATCCATTCCCCGTATAAGTTCCAACAGCAAAATCGTTGCTTCCGTCTGCCGCTATCGCAAGATAATTGTATACCGCTCCGCTTGCATTTGAACGAGTACCACTTCCAAGTGTAAATCCATCTGCGTCCAATGTTTTGATTTGGTCTGTGGCCTCTGAATTACCACCCGTTGAACACGCATCTGCTCGGAGGGATTTATTCCCCCCCATAGACGAAGTTTTCAAGTTGGGGTTTGTGCCATCCGCCCGATTCTTAACAAATACAAACGCAGGTTGAAATCCTATCCCCGTAATCTTATGACCATCAGTCCCATCTCCTACATATACTCCTGTTTGTATCTTCATCGTCTTTTGATTAAATCAATTAAAATCCTATACGAACTGTAAGTCCTAACGCAGGAGTTGTCTGTATGCCATCAATGTCTACTGTTATTAAATCTCCTACTGTAACTGCTGTAGTTGTAAGACCAGGTGCTGTCGCCGCAGTTCTCGATGATTTCTCCGTTGAATCAAGCGTTATCTTATTAGTCGTCATTATAGTCGTCCCGTTCAAGTTCACGTCAATAGTCATCAAACCAGTAGTTCCCGCAGTATCAACCCAAGCACCTATTTCCGTGATTGTTCCAGTAAAAGGCATCTCTAAATCTCCCCCAACCTTTGTTGCAACGGCAACAGTTGTAGATGGCGAAAGAACTCTAAAAAGGAAATATCTAACACCAGGGGCTCCCTGTGCACCTTGCGCACCCGTTGCTCCCTGTGCGCCTTGCGCTCCAGTCGCTCCCTGCGCACCTGTTGCGCCTTGAGCACCTTGTGCACCAGTTGCACCCTGTGCACCTTGAGCACCAGTTGCACCTTGCGCTCCCTGTGCTCCAGTCGCACCCTGTGCACCCTGTGCGCCTGCGGCTCCTGCGGCTCCTTGTGCTCCTTGAGCACCTGCGGCCCCTTGAGCGCCTTGAGCACCAGTTGCGCCTTGCGCGCCAGAAGCACCCGCGGCGCCTGGCTTGCCTTCGCGGGCTTTTGCAATAATCATTAACCTTTTTAATTCATCTATTGCCATAATTAGTAATTATCGAGTTCTCCTTTTATTTGCTCTATACGTTGTATTGTCGCAGACGCTTTCACCGCATCGGCAACCGAATTATTGATTCTTTCTTCCTGGACTTCGTGAGTAACCTCGCGTACCCTTCTTGCTTCTGCGTCCCTATTACGAGTCATTTCACCAATGAGTCGGTCTTTTATTTTTAACAAACCTTCATCGGTTATGTATTCATTTTGTATTTCTCCGTGCACATCCTCGGGAACAAAATCTGGATGTATGGATTTTATAAGACGTACCTGCTCATTTCGAAGTTCAACCCACGTCCATACTGTATCCATTTTATTGTGTCCCGATTTCCCTGAAAGGATTTTCAAAACCTGATATTTCGAATCTGGCCTATCCTGAAAATAACCAAGAATATCGCGAAACATACTTGCCTTTCGCGAGTTCTCCAAATCAGTTGGCTCAAGGTCAAATATGCCCTGTAATATCTCCGAAGTTAATTCTTCTTGCATAAAAAAAAGACGGCAACATCAACACAAAGGTGATGAGACCGCCTGACTTCAGGTAAGGTCAATCTATATTTGGTTACTAACTATATTATACCGCAATGCCATTTGTGGTGTCAAATGGTTTTTCCACAACCTACTTCAAATAGTCAAGAACCCAATTATCTGCGCCCATATCATCTCTTTTCTCCCGAGCACGCACGTCATTGTTTTTAAGAACTCCCCTAAACGGATGCGCCATAACCGCATCGTGGTCAAACACAACGGCTCTATTATCTGGCGTAACCCAAAACTCATATCCTGCTTTATCTGCGCGCTCCGCAAGATTCACATTCTCCCAACTCCATCCATTGTCAAAATCTTCATCATATCCCCCCACATCAAAGAATGCCTTTCGAGGAGCGGCTCCATAATCTTCTTCCCAACAGTCAAATGGTACTTTACGAATCTCCCCGCTTTTTCGCCAGTCATACTTTACATCACGCCAATCAAGAGTTTTTCCGCACGGGGCCGTAATAAACGCCCTCGGATTCATTGTATAAAAATCCCAGAACTTCTGCAATCCATCTGGAGGAACTTTAATATAATCCTGGACAATTACAATCAATTCTCCTTGAGCCCTTCGCAACATTCTATTGTGCGCACGTGCGAGGTCGCATCCAAACTTCGGAAGACCTATCTCAACAAGCCATTCAAAATCCGTCAATGTTTGATGTTCAAGAGAACGCTGTACGGGTGCGAGTCCCTTCGGCCTTATTGATGGGGTGATTACGCTTATCTTCATAGTATAGATTCTATTCCCGCCTTGACCTTATCCGCATAAATCGTGGGAGAATAATTCCTCATTATCCACTCTCGCGCATTTGTTTCTTTCCCCATCCATCTATCAACCGCTTCTCGTATGACCTCTGGAGTTGGTTCTACTACCTCTCCCGAGCCCTCGCACTCCTCGACATACTCGGAAGTCATTGTGGAATCTGCCATAACTATCACGGGCCTGTTGCACGCCATCGCTTCAAGAACGCTTCTTTGTGAACCCCCAATATCAGAAGAAGTAATCACGCACGTGTGTGCCATATTGTAAAGATAATTTACGGATTCTGGTAACTGATGGTGGAGAACCGCAACTCCAAACTTCTTACAAACCTCCAGACATTGTGGTTCGTGAGGTTGCCACCATCCCGATACGATTCCCTTGTTCTTCATTGCCTCTGCGAATATCTCGTGCCGTTTCCACGCCGCGCCAGTCGCAGGAAAATACGCATCAAAGATTTTCGGATTCCTATCTGGTTTGAAAATATCGGTGTTGGCGCCAAACGCCTGAACTGCATTTACTCCCATATTGTGAAACCAGGTAAGATACGATTTCGATTCAACGAAGGTAATTTTCGGAATATCCTTGAAGTCCGTAAATCTTCCTCCCGTATAACAAAGCGCAACGGGTATATTCTTTATTCTCTCGTCTCCCAGATACGCCCTGCTCAAATCTGAAAAACCGAGAATCGCGTCTGGTTCCCATTCCACCAACGACTTCGCGGGGTCTGGAGAGAAGTAAAGCGTAACGTAATCGTGTTCCCATAAAAATAATTCATCGTGTGCCTTAAAGAAACGAACATCCCATCCGTCTCTGTCTCTTAATATGCCGAGCATACGAAGGAACCCATCTTTGTTCCAGTAGACCGCGCTTTTGTGGTCTTTCCAATCATTTATGACTGCGAGTTTCATAGGCATTGTTTGTCCTCGTTCACGTGAATAGTTCCCCACATTTTCGTGAAAAACCACCTCCATATGAAACGAGGAATATAAAACGGCTTCTTCTCAAGCGATTTAAGATAGTGCTCATAAACTTGACGGCCCACCAACTTTCGTATTTTCTTTGAACTTTTAGCGCTCATTTCTATATTCTTCGAAATGTTGATTATCTTGGCACTCTCGACATACGAGTGCTAATTGACCATTCTTTTCCTCATAGTGCACAATGCCTTCTGGCTTTCTTCGCGCAACCAAGATATTTCTTCGAACGTGCACATAATAGTTAGATGTCATTTCGGAGGAAGTCATCATCCAGATTCCCGAGAGCCGTCTTGAACCCCTCCCTCCATTCGTTTATCTCCTCATCATTATGCAATACAATCTTGAGATTCCTGAAATGAATAGTAACTTCATTGTTCGGAGCCCGATACACTTTAACGCGATTACAATGCCTATCGGGAATCGGGTCAATAAGTTTCTCGTAAATTATATTCTTGATTTGTCCCATTTTTCTTGAAACTTTATTTTATTTTCTTCTGTATATTTCTCGTGATTCATATTGCGTAATGTCCTCCCGCCGAGATGATGTATCTCCACGCTCTTAACGCATCGCATCGGTATTCTCGCCTCCACAAGCCGTCTGATATAATCATCATCTTCGTAGTATGCCATCTCGAATCTCTCATCCAGTCCTCCTATTTTTTCATATACCCAACGGGGAATACAGAAGAATGAGCCCCAGAATACCTGATGGTCTTGATTATTCTGCATCGGAGAAGTTACCCCCATTGGGTCTGCCAGGTCTTGTATGTTCCCCCTAATAAGAGTAAGGTCATTATTCGCCACGCACATATAATCCCCACTCGCGATGCGTAACCCTCGATTAACATTCTTCGCAAATCCCGTTCCCTCGTTTACCACCACAATTATTTCGTCCGCGCCCACAAGAGATTGCACGCAATTTTTAAGAAGCACATCAAGTTCCTCGCTCATAGGGTAGTGGGGGATGATAACCGAAATCATATTGCCGATTTTTCCCATAGTAATCTACTCCTATATGCCTGTTCTTCGGTAGAAAACACACCAAGATGAATATAGTGTCCCATATATGCCCCGTATGCACGCCATCGTTTAATTTGGTTTTGGAAACTAACTCCCTTGTATCGAGACACACAGTTATTGCGTTTCTTTGCATTAAGGGCATTTACTCTTTTATCTGCAACACGTAGATTATTTCTCTGGTTATCAAGAGTATTTTTATTGATATGGTCAATCAATGTAATCGGGTTATTCATAATAAATCTGTGCATATAAATCTTCTTCCTTAACATATCCCTACGGGCATATCCGTGAGTAAAATACCACTTATATTTATTGACAGATTCAAAATCGCCATCATCTACTATAGCATATTTACCTTTTGTAAGTTTTATTCTTCTCATTATGATATTGAGATTATAGCCCTGGCCAATTCTAAAAAATCTCGTCTTCCTAAAGCAATTCTATACTTCCCATATAAACCAAAGTGCACCTGGATATTCTCCGCCGCCTCGATTCTTAATCCATTTACGTCCCCGTTCCAATAAAGTATTTTTTCTTCTTTCGAGTTTCCCTCGAGTAGCGGGAACTCCTCCTTGAATTGACCCCCTTTGAAACACAACATCTCGGAATTAAGATATGGAATCCTTTTTTGCTCGATATACTCCTGCTCGGTGCATACGAATGCCTCGATAGTTTTATATCCCAATTCTTTGTGAGCGATACATCGCTTAAACCCATCCAGACGGACATATCCTCCCTCGTCTTTTTCATATGCCAATATCGGCATAGTCTTCTTCCCAGCAATAAGGATTTCCTTAATGAAGTTTATTCCCTCAATATGCTTCTCGGTATTCTGCCCGTCCTTCTCCTCGTCAACAAACCACGTATCATCCACACGCTGAATATGCATCACGCCATCGAATATCTCCAATTCGTCAAGAGAGATGAACTTGCGTATCATCTTCAATGGTTATCCTTCCGTCAACCACCACCAATTTATTAGTGAAGTTGAAGGTATGGAAGCCCGTTAAACCTCTAAACCAATCTGGTTCAAGACGATTCACCTCTGTCTCGGAATAAGGATTGAGCGTAACCTTTCTGAAAATAATCCCGTGTCCATAGAGCGGTTGGCAATTCTGCACGGGCCGTATCAAATCCCCATTAAGTAAAAAGGGTCTCCCTGCATTACGCGCGTTCTGTATGGTTCTATTTTCATATAACTCCCAATCACCGAGGAGTTCCCTTGATTTGAATACAAACAAGTTGTTATCCCCCTCAAACGTAACCCACATCCACCACATATCTTCGTGCCTGAAAACGGATACATCAGCAGGACTCGGGCCCCTCATAAGAACACGTACCAATTCTGGCTCTTTCGGGAAGTTCTTGAACTCATAAATCTCTACTGTATTATTCCTCCCCGATTCAGGAATAAGATAAAAGTGTCCTTCTTCTGAAACGACAAACGGAAACGAGAGATGATATGGGCGCTCCAATATGGGGATTGGCGCAAATAAGGGAACACCATTATCGGAAAGTTCTACGAAAGAAATAATCCCCTTCTGATAATCGTAATCTTCAAAGAACAAGTACGTTCTCCCGTCCTTTTCTGCGAGGAACGGGTCGGCCCAATATGTACCCTTCGGTGGTTCTATCTTCGTAATCCCAGACAAATCAAAAATATCGTCCCCCTTCTTTTTAAGCGCTATAAACCATTGATTCTTCATAATGAACGTAGTGATTCAATGTCTACTTTCCTCTCCTCGAGAAGCGATTTCTTGAACCAAAATGTTACTCCCTCAAAACTACTATGAACCTGCAAGTCAATATACTCATCGGGTATGTATATTCGATTATATCCATAAATCTCAAGCGTCTTGGTGTCGTGCGCGCCAATAATCGGAACTCTACTAAATAATTCATTCACTATATCCCCGCGTAAATGTATCCCAGCGTCAACAAATGCGTAATCATATTGCTCAACATCTAAACTGTCAACGATTTCTTTCAATTCTCTCTTGTAGTCGTCAGATGTGGGGTCGCTCCCGCGCGCCACGTTCCCGAAGCCAACCACATCTCTCTCTGCTTGTAAAAGAGGAAGTTTACACTCTATCATCTTTAAGTCCCAACCCCGATAACCCTTAAAGTCCTCTCTGCATTTATCGGCCCATAGCCTATCCGAAATCTTGAATTGCATTGCGAGGTCTTTTTCCTCCGTATAAATCTCAACGGAGGTAAGTTTCTCGATGTATTCATTATCCAAAAACTCCTTCGTCCCCTCTCCCAATCCGAACTCAATCATCTTTCGTATCTGAAAAATCCTTATCAACCTATTATTCGCGATTGTATGGTCAGTCATCCCCATTCTTTTTAAGTAGAGTCCAGGAGATATAGGGTCTTCGTATTTCGTCTTGTAATTCGTAAAACTCCCATCCTTTAATCTTCGACACTCTATTCCCGATTGATTCGTTGCTGAACATCGGCTCCCCCCACCACTTCGCCCAATGCTCTCTGATAAGTTTGGGCGTCTCCTCTGGGTCTCCATATTGGTCGGTACGCATTATGTAAGTTATAAAAAACCCTCCTGGCTTCACGAGATTCCCTAAAGTTTTAAGCCCTTCGTGAGACCATCCCCATAAAGAACCCTCGATATTAAGGTCAAACACCACGAGGTCGAATTGTTCCTCGAACTTATGCGTATAGAAATCATCATAGATAATCTTTATAGCCTTGTGATTTTCGAAGAACGCTTCCGACTCGGGATGTCTTCTGCAAAGACCCGTGATATTCTTCTCCCCGAAATGCTCAATAAGAAAGTTCGTGGTGTTTTCTCCCGAAAGACCGCCGCATCCTATATCAAGAATCTTGAGGTTCTTCGGGAGTTTCTTTATCAGGGAATAAAATGCTTCTTCTTTTGTCGACAATTCGTTTGATTCCATATTCGTTTATTACCACGTAATGCGGTTCTAAATCAGGGTTTTCCTTAACCGCTTGAGGAACATATCCCCATTTGTAGAACGTATTTTTGTGATTCTTACGGGTATGTATAAGGTCTCTCCACGTTCCCCTTCCTCCTCCTCCGAAGTCAACATAGCGTATACCAACCTCGTGAGCGTATTTGATAAGACCGAACCACATAAACTTCGCGAGGTATCTTTTGTTATATTTCGTTTTGTCATACGTAGGTGGATGGCATTCAAGGTAATCATCGTATCGCTCAACCATATGAAGCGAAATTATCTCGTCTCCCCTGAACGCCGCCATTAAGAGCATATGCCCTTCGTTATTTATGTTTACAAAGTAATCTTCACGAAACGCCCACGTTACATTCTTGCCGCGTATCAACTGTCGCTCCCATAATTCCATAAACCGCTTCACAAGTTCCCTATCGAAATCAACCTCTCGATACTCCAAGTCCCGATTCATTTTTAATACATATTTGTAGTTTTTCCGAATCGGCTTTGAAAGGGACTTTATGTAATCGCCAATGGTTGCAAAGCGTGAAGTTTCAACGATGAGGGGAGTTTTTGTTTCCATATAGTATACGGCTTGTAGACAACTTTCAAAAGGTCATCTGCCTCAAAGTTGACAACCTCTCCGTGGGTCAGAATCAACTGCATCAATTCACTTGCTTTATAGCACCTGATATGTTCTCCTCGGTCTCCCTCGCTTCCTATGTTTTTGAACCCGAACTCTCCATAAAAGTTGGGTGTGGTTAAAACGACAACTCCTCGGCAATGCGCATCACAGTAATCAAGAAGGGTCTCGGGATTAAGAACGTGCTCCAGTATCTCCTCGGCAATCACATAATCGAATCTCTCTGCCGTCTTAAACTCCTCGTATGCAGAAACCTTAAACTCGCAATCCTTAATTTTGAACTTCTTAAGAAACTTATTACAGAATCTTATCGCTTTCTCGTTTATGTCTATCCCCACCACGCGCCATCCGAGGTTCGCGTAATGAAGCGAGATAACTCCCGTTTGGCAACCTATGTCGAATATCGTTCCTTGCTTCTTGAGTATGGTTTTTGTCCACGCGGCCCGTTCAAACCATTTGGGAGAGGTCTTGAGTTCTTTATCGGTAAGTTTCTTATAGTCATTGGAATTATAGAACTCTTTATAATCCTCTAAATCTGCGTATTTTCTCCCAAATCTACCCATAGAACTCCCAAATCTACACATAATATCCCACTCCTTTATCAACACACCTTACGGGTTCAAAAGATTTTAGGAACAACTCCTTGAGTTTTTTCCCGTAAGGATTTCCCTTCTTATGAACCGCGTTGTGATAATAAAGCGAGATAAAATGAGCCAGGGGATTCGGAACACTCACTTCGTAATGCTTAACGGATTCAAAGAGCAACAGGTTCGCAATCCTTTCTGGGTAATAATTATCTGAAAGCGAACGCACGTCTGTAACCGCCTTAATGTTCGGATACGTCTCAAGGATTCTCAAGAGTTCTTCTTTGTCCCCCTCCGAAACAAACAAATCCAAATCTTCGTGTTCTCCCACTATGAAACTATCGGGAAGGTTGTCCCAATTTCTTTGAACAACATAATTAAGATGTTGTATATCCTGAAAGAAACGAGTTGGATTCATATTACTTCTTCTTGGATACCCGTTTTACCCCCTTTTTAGGCGATTTAAGGGGGATTCCGACCTTATCGAGGCATATGATAGCACCTTCGGCTAAAAACCCCGCTACGAGCGAATCATCGCCTGCGTCAAAAATATCCCCTACGTTCCTTGCGAACGGAACTACATCTCGTTTTACCACTTGATATTTCATTTCAACTATATCGAATTATATTCGATTAACTTCGACCTTGTAATACATCGTCCCATAAACCGACAATCCTATCCCAATTAAACTCGCTACGTGCCCATTTTGACATCGTAGCGCGTTCCTCGTCCCACTTCTCTGGCGCCTTTAGGTAAGAAACGAGGGAATCCACAAACTTGTCCTGTTGTTTCTTATCGTGGAGGCCGAAACTAAACTTCACGTCCTGCCAATTCTTTCTTGTCTTGGACGCCTTGATTTTAATTCCCCATTGTATCTTCTCGTCTAATGCGGCGAAATCCGTTGTGATAGGAACGCATCCCGCTATCTGGGCCTTTGAACCGCCAATATAATCAATCTCATAAAAGTTTGTGGGGTAGATAAGCGCACCCGCCATAAGATTCAGGTGTGCTACCTCTTGATGGTTAATGCGCGTTCCGCCCTCGGCCCATCCTTCCTTCTTCATTTGTTCGAATCTCTTAATAACGCTCTGCTTCCACTCCTGACCTTGTGAATCGGTAATCACCATATCAAATACTCCCCATCCGTAGTACCACGCAAATCGTATCTTATCGGCAATCTTCTTTGAAACCCTACCCTTAACCTTCTCGAGCACCTCGATGCACGCCTCAAGAGACCTATCGGGAGAGGAGAAATTAACAAGAAGGTACGGGTCGCGTTCTACCTTCTCATTGAATAACGTGCAATCAACACCATTCGGAATAATCGTAAACTTATCCTGCGGCACATTCGGGAATAATTCTCGTTGCGCCTTGCTTTTAACAAATATCCTATCAAGTTTTTCATATCTATTGATAAGTTCTGCCTCGTCCACCACATCGTGAAGGTCGAGAAACAGTTTATCCGTGTTGATAACAACATCTTGTATAATCTTTGGGTTGCGCCACAGGATTACAACATCCTGCTTGTCCCGATAATTCCACGTCCAATAAGGAAGATAGTGAACCCCGTCAAATACTTGCTCTTTGTATCCGCAATGATTATAAACAGTTACATTCCATCCTCTTTTAACGAGGCCCTTTGACAAATGAATCACCGCTTCTTCGGAACCGCCAATCCCCTTAACCCTTGCGGTTTCTGGATTCCACAATTCCTCGGTAAACCCGCAATAGATAACGAGGTCTTTCCCAGACGATTCTTTCTTAATCACTCGGGTGTTCCTTTCCACCACAATCATCGGGTGGCTTCTTATCCCTACTGGTATTTTAGCATATTCTTTGAGAAAGTTCTTCTCTCCTTTCGTCTTTCTCAATTTGGCAAGCCAGTTGACCGCCCCCTCTGCTTTCTTCGATTCCTTCTCAAGCATCCTAACGATTTCTTGAAGATACTTATTTTGTGGAATAATCTTCAAACACGCCTTTATGCACTCAATAGCAAGTTGCGGAGTAGAAAGATTGATATACGTTTTGGCAAGATTCATCAGGGGGACATAGTCATATTCCCTCGGATTATACACAAGCAGTTTATTGAACTCGATATTCGGAACCTTCACCAGTCCCGTCTGATAACAGTCCCTCGCTTCTTGAAACCGCTTCATCGAAAAGAGTATTCCTCC
>Ga0209211_10009392_pt1 | contig 13055 bp, 17 predicted proteins | sample RifGroA2_FD_183992 | JGI IMG/M metagenome (GOLD analysis project Ga0209211, IMG submission 183992) | Groundwater microbial communities from Rifle, Colorado, USA - Groundwater A2 (SPAdes) (version 2) | ecosystem: Environmental > Aquatic > Deep subsurface > Groundwater | place: Rifle, Colorado... | reverse complement strand
CTGTGCGAGCGGCTGATGGGGCTGCTTGGAGCCATTGGAAACCGTGGTCTGTAGACCCCTGCTGTTCCCGCAACGACGCCATCACCGGTCGATATCGAGCGTACTCAAGAACTGACCCGCACCGAGGATCGGGCAGGCCAATTTGCCGGCGAGGCTGAGCAGATCCCTGTCGCCGGTCACCAGCGCATCGGCTTTTCCGGCGAGTACCAATTCCAGAAAAGGCACATCGAATGCGTCCCGACAGGGCGGCGTAGCCGGTGGCGGAGCGGGGATGCGCACCGCTTCGCAATAGGGAAGGTAGTCCGCCAACAATTCTTCCTGCTCATGCGCGGCAAGCTTGAACTTGGGGTAGGCCAGGGTACGGATCAACTCGGCGGCCGTGGCTCTCGATACCAGCGGCACCACGCGCTGGCCCTGCCAGGCGAGGCGCAAGGGCGCAAGCTGGCCACCCGCAAACACCAGCGCCGACAGCACCAGATTGGTGTCGATCACCACCCGTGGCCGATGCTTCATTTCCTGCGCGCAGGCTTGCCGGCGGCAGCCTTCCGCGCCCATGTCACGGCATCGGCAGTGTCCTGTTCCTGCAGGTCAAGCTCGGCGAGCTTGGCGCGCACCGCATCGCCACGCTGGATGCGCACCGGCGTCAGCACGATCCGGCCATTGCTGGCTTCGACTTCGAAATATTCCGCGGCACCGATTGCGGCGGTGATGCTCTTCGGCAAGGTCAACTGGTTTTTCGAGGTGAGTTTGGCAAGCATGGCAATGGGTGTCAGGTAAAGTAAGGAATCCTTACTTTACGCCAATAATGAGGAACCGCCCAGCGCTTCGAACATCAGGATCGGATTCAATTCTCGCCGATCTGGCGGCAGGCCGCGATCCGGGGCTGGACGCGGCGCCCTACCGGTTCTGAAAATCGGCGCGCAGCCAGCGCCGACTATTGAGGCAAAAAACCACTAGCCACAGAGGTCACAGAGGACACAGAGAAGGCAAGGACTCCAGGTGCTTTTCTCCGTGAACTCTGTGTCCTCTGTGGCCAAAGAGGTCTTGAAGTTCAGTGCAGGTGCCGGGGGGCGGTTTCGGCCTGCTCTTCCGGCAGTTCCGCGTGCACCGGTTCGCCCTCGGGATTGGGATAGAGCGGGGCGCCGCAGTCGTCGCAAAACTCCAGCGGGAAACGCTGGTCGAGCATCAGTACGTTGGCGACCCCGGCTTCGCGCAGCGTGGCTTCGATCTGCGCCGGTGCATCGTGGTTTTCATCTTCGTTCTCGAGCAAGGGCCACACTACGCCGTGCACCACGTCGCTGTTGCCGCGCTGGGTGAAACCGATGCGGAATTCCTCAAGCTGACGATCATGGAAAGGCGCCACCACGGCGCGAAGGTCGGCCGCCGACTGGTTCAGCACGGTTTGCAGGAAGGCCACGGCCGCGCGCAGCGACCAGGGTCGCGAGGCGCGGTCGGCGTCGCGCACGGCGGCGTGGTAGGCCAGTACCGGCAGGAACTCGATGGCGCAGGCAGGCAGCAGTGGACGCAACGCCTCGCCGCCCTGCAGCGCCCATTGGCGGAAGGATTCGGCCGGATCGCCATCGTCTTCCTGCCAGCGGAACAGCGCCGCGCCACGCGGAGCGGCGACCGCGCCGATCAGGTAGCGGGTATCGGACAGGAACGTCATGGTTTCGGCGAGCTGCGCCGCGTCGATTTTCAGGTTGCGGCCATGAACCGCCGCTTTGGCCAGCTTTTCCGTCAATTGCGCCGTGTCGACATAGTTCTGCGGCAACTGGTCGGGACTGTACAGGATATCGCTGAGGCCAAGCTTGGCGTCGGCCGCCAGCACATGGGCCTGCATATGCACTCGCACCGCATCCATTTGTGCCGGCGGGATGCTGCCCGAGGGAATCTGGAAGCGCGACCAGGCCAGCAGCGGCACGGCGATCATCACTACGTCGAGCCCGCTGTTGCCCTCGGCGCGACGGGTCTCCGCGCAGGATTCGATCATGTCGGCCAGTTCGTCATAGGCGCGCGAGCCGCCGTTGTACAGTTGGTCGAGCACCGCGACCAGTGTGTCCTCGCCGTTGTCGGCCAGCAGGTGGTCTATGTGAGTTGCCAGGCGGGCTTCCCAGTAGGCATCCTCAACCCGGTTGGATGACTGGCTGAGTCGCGTTGCGAGGCGGGTGAGAAGCTCGGAGTCCGGCGTCTGGCGCGCGCGGCGCGGGAGGCGGTTGCGTTTCATGGGAGGATGGGGCCGAATAAATGAACCGGCAGAAGCGGCAAGGAGGAATTCTACCAGTTGGCCGTATGAGCGGAAGCGGGGCTGGCTGCGATTTGCTGATAAACTCCGCGTGTTTTTTTGCCAGCGGCGGTGCCCGATGTTCTCCAAGTTGATGCCCAGAGAGGCCAAGTTCTTCGATCTGTTCAATGCCCACGCTGACCTCATAGTCAAGGGCGGCCGGCAACTGGTGGCACTGGTGGAGGATCTGGGGAAGGGCCACGATGTGCTGGCGCAGCATGTGCAGGCCATCGACGAGATCGAGACCACGGCCGACAAGATCACCCACCAGACGATTGCGCTGCTGCATACCTCGTTCAACACGCCGCTGGATCGCGACGAGATTCATCACTTGATCATGCGCATGGACGATATCCTCGACCTGATCCAGGATTTCGCCGAGGCGATGTATCTCTATGACATCCGCGAATTGACGCCCGAAGCCACGCAACTCGCGACCATTGTCGTTTCCAGTTGCGAGCGCGTGCGGTCCGCCGTGATCCTGCTGCACAAGATGGACAACGCGCCGGCCATGCTCAAGCTCTGTCGCGAGATCGACCAGCTCGAATCCGATGCCGATCGCGCCATGCGCACCGGCATTACCAAGCTGTTCCGCGACGACGTCGATGTCAAGCACCTGATCAAGATGAAGGGCATCTACGAGCTGCTGGAGTCGGTGACCGACAGGGCCGAGGACGTCGCCAACATAATCGAGGGCATCATCCTCGAGAACTCCTGAGCGACCGTCATGCAAGCGGTCGAGATGAGTCTGACGGTGATCATGGTGCTGGTGCTGCTGGCGCTGGTCTTCGATTTCATGAACGGCTTTCACGACGCGGCGAATTCCATAGCCACCATCGTTTCCACCGGCGTGCTGAAGCCGCAGCAAGCCGTGGTCTGGGCAGCCTTCTTCAACGTTGTGGCGATTGCGGTGTTCCAGTTGAAAGTGGCCAGCACGATCGGCAAGGGCACCATCGATCCGGCCATCGTCGACCACTATGTGGTATTCGGCGCCCTGATCGGCGCAATTGCCTGGAACATCATCACCTGGTACTACGGCATTCCTTCAAGTTCGTCCCACGCCCTTATCGGCGGACTGGCCGGCGCCGCGATAGCCAAAGCGGGTACCGGCTCTTTGGTCTGGGCCGGCATCGGCAAGGTGGTTGCCTTCATCCTGATCGCGCCGCTGCTCGGCTTTATCCTCGGTGGCAGCATGATGGTGGCGGTATCCTGGCTGTGCAACCGAAGTACGCCGCGCAAGGTCGACAAGAGTTTCCGCCGCCTGCAACTCGTGTCAGCGGCTTTCTACAGTGTCGGCCACGGCGGCAATGATGCGCAAAAGACCATTGGCATCATCTGGATGCTGTTGATCGCCGCCGATATTTCGAAGTCCGGCGAATCGGTGCCAGTGTGGGTGATCGTTTCCTGTTATACGGCAATGGGTCTGGGCACGATGTTTGGTGGCTGGCGTATCGTCAAGACCATGGGCCAGCGCATCACCAAGTTGCGGCCCGTCGGCGGCTTCTGCGCCGAGACCGGAGGCGCGATTACCTTGTTCATGGCCACCATGCTGGGCATCCCGGTATCCACCACCCATACGATCACCGGTGCCATCGTCGGCGTCGGTACCTCCAAGGGTCCCACCAACGTGCGCTGGGGCGTCGCCGGCACCATCGTCTGGGCCTGGGTCCTGACCATTCCGGCCAGCGCGCTGATAGCGGCCATTGCCTGGTGGATCGGCCGCTTGGTGCTGTGAGCCAGTGCCGGGTCCGCGGCGATCATCTGCCGCGTCCGAGCTCCGCTACCGCATGAACAACCGCATTGCTCCTGGTCCCGCTGCCTTCGGCCTGATGGTGCTGCTGTGCGCGGTCTGGGGCATGCAGCAAGTGGCGATCAAGGTCGCCAGTCCCGGCATCAGTCCCATCATGCAGGCCGCATTGCGTTCCGGAATTGCCGCCGTACTGGTCTTCGCCTGGGCGCACTGGCGCGGCATTGCCCTGTTCGCGCGTGATCGGTCGCTGCGGCCCGGCATGCTCGCAGGCCTTCTGTTCGGCCTCGAATTCGTTTTCATCTTCGTCGGCGTCGATCACACGACTGTCTCGCGCATGGTGGTGTTCCTGTACACCGCGCCCTGCTTTACCGTGCTGGGACTGCACTACTTCGTGCCCGGCGAGCGCATGGGCTTGCGGCAATGGGCCGGCGTTCTGCTGGCTTTCGCCGGCCTGGTACTGGCCTTCATCGACAAGGCGTCGGGCGGCAGCTTGCTGGGTGATGTGTTTGGCGTGCTGGCGGCACTGTTCTGGGCGGCGACCACGGTGTTGATCCGCGCCACTGCACTGGCGAAAGTGACGGCCACCAAAGTCCTGCTGTATCAGCTGGTGGTGTCCGCCGCGATAATGTTTCCGCTCTCCTGGCTGGTTGGCGAGCGTGGCATCGGCGTGTTGTCAGCGCCGACTCTCTGGGCCATGGCCTATCAGATAGTGGTGGTTGCCTTCATCAGCTATCTGGCCTGGTTCTGGCTGCTGACGCGCTACCTTGCCGGCCGGCTGCTGGTGTTCTCCTTCCTGACGCCCCTGTTCGGCGTCATTTTCGGCATGCTGCTGATGGGCGACCAGCCGAGCCTGCATTTCTTCATCGCCGCCGCGATGGTGGTGGCCGGCATCGTCCTGGTCAATCTGCCGGCAAAAAAGTGAACGACATATCCCCCAACCCCTTTTCCAAGAAAAGGGGTGACTACGGCTCGCTGTGCTCGCAGGCTTCAGGAACGGCTGCCTTGGGGCGGCCCGGCGGCAAGCCATGAATCCGGCGCAGGCGTTCTCCCTCGGCCTGAGATCGGTCATGCCGATGTTGCTGGGCGTCGCGCCGTTCGGCGTGATCTACGGCGTGGTGGCGCTGCAGAGCGGCATCCCGCCCCTGGCGGCGATGGCGATGTCCTCGATTGTGTTTGCCGGTTCAGCGCAGTTTTTGCTGGCGCAACTGGTCGGCGCCGGCGCGCCGCTGTTGCTCACCGCCGGCGCGGTCGGCCTGGTGAATCTGCGCCATGCGCTCTACAGCGCCTCGGTCGCGCCCGTGCTGGCGCATCTGCCGCGGCGCTGGAAAATCCTGCTGGCCTATCTGCTGACCGACGAGGCCTATGCCGCGGCGATTCCGCACCTGATGGCCGTCAACGAAAATTCGCCGCATGCCGCGCAGGCGCACTGGATCCTGTTCGGCTCCGGCTTCGGCTTGTGGGCCGGCTGGCAACTGGCGACGCTGGCGGGAGTGCTGCTCGGTGCGCAACTGCCGTCGAATCTCGGGCTGGAATTCGCACTGCCGCTGACCTTCATCGCCATCGTGGTGCCGATGATCGACAGCCGTGCCCGTCTGATGGCCGCTCTGGTCGCCGCTGCGGCGGCGGTGGTCCTGGCCGCGATGCCCTACAAGCTTGGCTTGTTCATTGCCGTTATGGCCGGACTCGTCGCCGGCGTCGCGATGCCGCGGAGGGTCAATTGAATCTCTGGTGGCTGATGCTGGTATGCGGCGTGATTACCTTCGGCATTCGCTATTCCTTCATCGCCGCGGAAGGCCACTATCAGCCTCCGACCTGGTTTCGCCGGCTGCTGCCTTTCGTGCCGATTGCCGCATTGACAGCGATTGCGGCGCCAGAGCTGGTGCTGGTGCAAGGCGAGATCATGCTCGGCAGTGGCAATCCGCGCTTGTGGGCCGGACTGGTGGCAATCATTGTTGCCGCCCTCTGGCGCAACACCCTGCTGACGATCGCTTGCGGGTTTCTGGCCCTGTTTCTACTGCAGCGCAGCTGAATACTCAGCCGATCGGACAACTGCGGAAGCCGACAAAAATGTCGTCGCGCTGCGGTTCGTAATAGTTGCGATAGCGCGAGTTGCGCATCCGCTCGCGGGTGGCGAAGGAGCCGCCGCGCACGCTGCGGTGGGTGTGGAAGAACGGTGCGGAGTATTCGGCATAGGGATCGGGACTGAAGCCCGGATAGGGCACAAACATACTGGCGGTCCATTCCCAGACCTGTGTTCCCCAGTCGAAGTTTCCGGCGTGCCGGGCAGCGTACTCCCACTCCGCTTCGCTCGGCAGTCGGCGGCCGGCCCAGCGGCACCACGCTTCGGCTTCATGCGCCGTAAGGTGGATCGCCGCTTGGGCGGGCGCCAGGTCGAGCCATGACGCGAAGCGCCGCTGTTGCCAGATTCCGTCCTTGTTGCGCCAGTAGCGCGGCATGGTTTGCCCCGTGGCGGCGAGCCATGCCTGGCCGCTTGCCGACCACCAGTGCGGCTGCCGATAGCCGCCGGCCTCGACGAATTGCAGATAGTCCGAATTTCTCACCGGCGTCATTGAAATTGCAAAGCTTTCGACGCGCAGCGGAAATGCCCACTTCTCGTTGTCGAAGACGAAGCCCTTGCCAGTTGGCGAGCTGCCCATCAGGAACTCGCCGCCGGGCAGCGTGACGTCGCCCGCCGGCGGCAAGTCGCCCAGTTCATCCGGAGCCGGCCAGGCCAGCGTTTGCCGGGTATAGCGGAAGGCCTCGTCGTGCATGTCCTCATGGAACAGTGCCAGCCGGTGAAAGTAGAGCGCGGGGTCCGTGTCCGGCAATGCCTGCAAGGTGCCCAGCGCGCCGTCGAGCGTATCTTCGAGATAACGCCGGGTCGCATTCCAGTCCGGCAGATCAAGCTGCCAGCGGCTGTCATGCGGGACATGGACCGAGTCGTACCAGCGGTCGGCGTCCGGCATGCGGGAAGGGCGCGGCGCCGCCGCTTCGCCCCTGTAACGCTGACACCAGTACTCCATGAACCAGGCGACGTGGCCGAGTTCCCACAGCGGCGGGTTGATGATGGCAAGGCAGGGTACGCCCAAGGGATCGGGCGAGTTGGCGCCCTCGACGTTGACGCCATCTGTCCAGGCCGCGAACTCGTCAAGCAGGCTGATCGTATAATCGCGTGCATCCTGCAGTGCTCCGGCGAGCAGTGTTTTGTCGGCAGTTCTCATATCCGGCGTGGCCATGACATCTCCTCCTTCCGTCGTCATTATCAGCCCGGCGCTGGCCAGCGCCAATAACGGCAACTGGCATACGGCGAAACGCTGGGCGCGCTGCCTTGCTCCCCATGCGACAGTGCGTATCGAGCGCGAATGGAGCGGTGACGCTGACGATCTGATGATCGCCTTGCATGCGCGGCGCTCGGCCGCTTCGATCGCGGCGTTTGCGGCACGCTATCCGCAGCGGCCGGTGGCACTGGTTCTGACCGGCACCGATCTCTACCGCGACATTCGCGTCGATGAGCAGGCGCAGCGCTCGCTGCAGCTCGCCGACCGCCTGATACTGCTGCAGGCAGAGGGCGTGCACGAGTTGTCGCCGGAGTATGCCGCCAAGGCCATGGTGATATACCAGTCGGCGCGGCTGCTGGCGCCGGGCAGGCGCAGCCGGCGTCACTTCGATCTGGCGCTGGTGGGACATCAACGGTCGGAGAAGGATCCGCTCACCGCCGTCCGCGCCTTGTTGCGCCTGCCAGCCGACCTGCCGGTGCGCCTGTTTCATGTCGGCGGCGTGCTCGATGCCGAATTGGCGCGGCAGGTGGCTGAACTGGGTGCGCGGGACAGCCGTTACCATTGGCTCGGCACCTTGTCGCAGCCGGCAACACGCCAGCGCATCAAACGTTGCCACCTGCTGCTGCTGCCCTCGCTCATGGAAGGCGGCGCCAACGTATTGATCGAAGCCGTGACCAGCGGCGTGCCGGTGCTGGGCAGCGATATTCCCGGCAATCGAGGCATGCTTGGCGCCGACTATCCCGGCTGGTTTCCGGTCGGCGATGCGGCGCGCCTGGCGGAGCTGATCCGGAAGGCGGTGCGCGATCCGCAGTACTACGCGAACCTGTCCCGCCACTGCGCCGAGCGGGTATCCTTGTTCTCTCCGGCGCACGAATGCGCCGCTGTTTGCAGTCTTCTTGAAAACGAAGTTTCAGTGGAGGCTAACGTCGGCCTTATCGACGTTAAGCGCAGTGGCCGTAACTAAATGACCAGGTTACCGAAACAATGAACTCCCCAAAATTTTCCGATAGTCCGATCCGGCTAACGTCGTTCAGCCATGGCGGCGGCTGCGGCTGCAAGGTCGCACCCGGCGTGCTGTCCGAAATCTTGCGCGGTGCGCGCGGCTTCCCGGTGCCGAAAGAACTCATGGTCGGCATCGAGACCGCCGATGACGCGGCGGTGTACCGCCTCAACGACGAGCAGGCCCTGATCGCCACCACCGATTTCTTCATGCCCATCGTCGACGATCCCTACGACTTCGGCCGCATTGCCGCGACCAATGCCATCAGCGACGTGTATGCCATGGGCGGCACGCCGATCATGGCGCTGGCGCTGGTCGGCATGCCGCTCGACAAGCTGCCGCTCGACGTCATCGGCAAGATCCTGGAGGGCGGCGAAAGCATTTGCGCCGCGGCCGGCATTCCGATCGCCGGCGGCCATACCATCGATTCCGTGGAGCCGATCTACGGCCTGGTGGTGCTGGGCCTGGTGCACCCCGACCGGGTGAAGACCAACGCCGCGGCGCGGCCCGGCGACGTACTGATTCTGGGCAAGCCGCTCGGTGTCGGCGTGCTGTCGGCGGCCCTGAAAAAGGGTGCGCTGGACGCCGCCGGCTATGCCGCCATGATCGCCAGCACGACCAAGTTGAACACGCCGGGCAGACGCCTTGCCACGCTTGATACGGTGCATGCGCTGACCGATGTCACCGGCTTCGGCCTTCTCGGTCACCTGCTGGAGGTCTGCCGGGGAGCAAAGCTGTCGGCATTTCTCGACATGGGCAAGATTCCGCTGCTGGCCGAAGTGGAACGGCTGGCAACGGCGGGCTACATCACGGGCGCCTCATCGCGCAACTGGACGGCCTACGGCGAGGATGTCGCGCTCGACGCGGCGATCACCACCATGCAACGGGCATTGCTGACCGATCCGCAAACCAGTGGCGGCCTGCTGGTGGCCTGCGCGCCTGCGGCGGTCGATGAAGTGCTGGACATGTTCCGCACCGACGGCTTCGCCGCAGCCGCCGTGATCGGGCGTCTCGAATCCGGCGCAGCCCGGGTAAGCGTGGGCGCCTGAACTCCTATCCGGCCCGGCGGGCGAAGAGCCGGCACCAGCCGCGATGAAGCCGATGCGGATATACGGTCACGCAGAGTGCATTTCCTCACGGATGGTTGCGCGCACCACATCGGCAATGGACAAGCCCAACGCGTACTGTCTCAAGGCCTCGTTCATCATGGTCTGATAGCTGCCGCCGCTGCTCTCGGCGCGCGACTTGAACACGGCCAGTACCGCGTTATCGACGCGCATGGTAATACGCGACTTGCCCGTCATCTCGGCTTGCAGTTTCGCCAGATGCGGCACATCCTTAGCGCGTTTTGCGCGGCTGAAATCATATTCTTTACGCATAATTCGTCACCTCTTTCTTCGTCGCCTTGCGGGCGGAAATCAAACGGATCACTTCGTCGCTGTGCAAGGTGTAGCACACCGCCAACAACCGCCCCGCATGGCTCATCCCGAGCAGAATCAGGCGCAATTCATCCACCGCATCGGGATCGCCTCTTACGCGAGCGAGAGGATCGAGCAAACACGATGCCGCCTCTTCAAACGAAACACGATGTTTTTTCAGATTACTTGCGGCTTTCTTTGGATCGAACTCGATTCTCATACGATCATCGTATGTACAAAGATATGTACTGTCAAGCGGGTGGCAGCCGGTGACAACTGGGTTGCAAGAGAATCCACTTGCAATATCCCGTGAGTGTCGGTAGATTGCGATGCGCAAATATATCGGGCAACGTATCGTATATGCAAATTTCCTGATTTGCCATTCGTGTTGAGACACTGCTTGACCGATTCGTCACAAAGACGAACGTATAGAACATAAGGATGCCGAATCCGGCGTCCATTCCCATAGAACAGTTGTAGAGAGCTCCCGCCATCCATGGTGGATGCGGGGTATCGGGAGGGGTTTATGTACGAACTTCAATGGTCAGGGGATGAGAGTCCGCGCTGGCGGCACGGCGTACGGATAGCGATCAACGAAAACACATGGAGGAGAGCAGCATGAGCAGGACACTGTTTCAGCGCATTGCAATGGGGCTGCTGCCCTTCATCCTTGCCGCCTGTGCGGCGGGGGGAGGGGCGTAGAACGCGCCGACACGCGAGGACAGTCGCGCCCGACTATCCAAGGCAGAGGCGATGTTTCAGGAGCGTTGCAAGACTGCTGGCGAAAGGATTGTCCGCACTGTGGACAAAGTGGACGGAATTTACTTGCTGAAGCTGCGGCCCGAAGGGATGAATTACGGCGAGCAGTATGCGATGACTGATCCGTACGGAGACGATTTGGGAGGGGATGGATACATCCAAATGTTCCTTCGCGGCAACTATGAGGCCAACCACAGCGGAACACCGATTGAAGGCGCCCCCCCACCACCCAAAGGTTACCGCTACGTCGAAGCCATCGATCCCAAAGACGGCAAGCGCTACCGGTATACAGGCGGCATGAAGGTGGTCGGGAAGAAGAATGTAAGCGCCCCCAACGTTCAGATCAACCTCCAACGGAATCCCAACTACGACCTCAGCATTTACGCCTTCGTCCTCGACAAAGCCCCAGCCCCCGGCCAGTCACCACGTTACGGAGTCACCTACGATGACCTCTCGACGCGTGAAGAACGCGAGTATTGGATTGCCGGTAGTTCGCTCAAGGTCATCGATCTGCAATCCAATGAGGTCATTGCCGAACGCATAGGCTATATGTGGGACCCCGCGCAAGGCAACCGGGGCGGCGGGCGCGCCCCTTGGCTCTTTGCTCCCGATCATGCGTGTCCGAGCTTTCAGCGAAACCCGCTGAGACCCCCGGGGCATGGCGCCGAAGCGCAACGGAGGCAAACCCAATATTTCGTCGAAAAATCCCTTAAGCCCAATTTGGAGAATTGATCATGGCAAACCCGACAATCGCCGACTACCTGAAATACGACCAACTAAAGGGGTCAGCATCGGAATAGTTCCGAACTAGCCAACCATGCCACGCCGCCCGCGAATCCATCTTGCCGGAATCCCGATGCACCTCGTCCAGCGAGGCATCAATCGAGAACCGTGCTTCTATGCCGAGGAGGACTATCACTGCTACCTTCATTGGCTGCAGAAGTCGGCTGCCGATTGGAATTGCGCGATCCACGCCTACGTCCTGATGACCAACCACGTTCATCTGCTGATCACCGCAGCGCGAGCAGATGGTCCGGCCCGACTCATGCAGTCGCTCGGGCGGCGCTACGTGCAATACATCAATCGCGCCTACAAACGCAGCGGCAGCCTGTGGGAAGGGCGCTACAAATCCAGCGCGGTACAAGCCGAGACCTACCTGTTCGCCTGCATGCGCTACATCGAACTGAACCCGGTACGGGCCGGCATGGTGACCGACCCGGCGCACTACCGCTGGTCGAGCTACCGGCATAACGGCCTGGGGCAAGCCGATGAACGGCTCGCGCGCCATCCCTTGTACCAAGGCCTCGGTCGCGATGCGGAAGAGCGAATGGCGAGCTACCGTGCGCTGTTCCGAGCGGAACTTGACGACGACGCCATCGGCGACATCCGACTGGCCCTGGCGCAGAGCCAGCCGCTGGGCGACGAGCGCTTCGCCGAGCGCATCTGCGCCAAGCTGGGCGTACGGCGCGCGCTGCCCAAGCGAGGGCGACCGCCGGGAAAGGCGAAGGCGGTGGAAGGGATGGAAGAGCAAACCGGATTCGGGTTTTGATTTGGAGGAAAGGAAAATGAAAAATGAATGTGATGCTGACCCCAATAGTCGCAGCCTTCGACGGCGGCAACTATCTGGATGGCGAAGACGGTGCTACAAGAGTCGGCGCTGGTGGGACGGCAATGGATCAGCAATGGCACCGCAACCCATGCCCGGAATGTGCCAATGACACGTGGAGGATCGCAGCATGAGAACTCAGCACGGAATACTGAAGCCAATTATGAAACTTGGTTTGTTCTTGATGATGGGAGTGAGCATGAGCGCCTGTTCTGCCACGATGAGTTGGAATGAAGAAGTGCTGTTGCATGATGGCAACAGGGTGATCTCTGAGCGCTCCTACAACCTGGGCGGCTATCCAGGATTTGACGCTCATGAGCGTGTGCCATTGGATGTAACGGTCACGTTCGGCTTGCCCGGCACAAACAAAAAGATTATCTGGAAAAACGATTTCCGGGATTCAGAGCCTGAACCCAACAGTCTCAACCTCATCCGCTTCGACGTAGTAAACGGCGTGCCTTACATCGCCACCTATCCAGCGGGCTGCATCGCCTACAACAAGTGGGGTAGGCCCAATCCACCGCAGATATTGTTCAAGTATGCAGGAGAGCAATGGCAACGCATCGCCTTGGCGGAATTGCCGCCGGAGCTAATCGGCACCCACGCCAACGTCATCGTTGGCAGGCCTGCGACGAGCTTGTTGAAACCCTACTACACCGTTGAAGGCGTGGATGCGAAGAACGCGCCTATCAGCACACCAGAATACAAGACCATCCTGCGGGAGGCTGTCAAGAATAGCGATGACGTGACGAGTTGTCCTGACTTCAGTTCCCAGCGATACCGAAGTCCCAAAGCCCCGATTCCAATGAAGCCAGTAACCGACAAGTAGTGAATCAGCAGCCTATTACTCACTAGTCGATAAATATGGCGACAAACATTGAACTTTGCTCGACCATGACAATCTCACAATACATGAAGAGAGATGGACGAACATTGGACCGGCAAACGCTGGAGACGATTCGC
>Ga0209211_10009388_pt1 | contig 13056 bp, 16 predicted proteins | sample RifGroA2_FD_183992 | JGI IMG/M metagenome (GOLD analysis project Ga0209211, IMG submission 183992) | Groundwater microbial communities from Rifle, Colorado, USA - Groundwater A2 (SPAdes) (version 2) | ecosystem: Environmental > Aquatic > Deep subsurface > Groundwater | place: Rifle, Colorado... | reverse complement strand
CTCGTCCTGTCGGTATGCTAGTGGTCCTGTCCGGGCCGAAGTGGCGGAATTGGCAGACGCGCATGATTCAGGGTCATGTGCCCGCAAGGGTGTGGGGGTTCGAGTCCCCCCTTCGGCACCACGCCTCTCCAGCGGTTCCGCTGGGTGCCTCACGAGCCTGACACGCCGGACGCCGCTCCTCGGCGCCGCGCCCTCAGGACCTCGACGGCGATGGGCACCACCGAGAGCACGATGACCGCGACCACCACCACGTGGACGTACCTGGAGATGTTCGGGATGACGCTGCCCAGGAGGTAGCCCGCCCACGTCATGCTCGCCACCCAGGCGATCCCGCCGAAGACATTGTAGAAGACGAACCGCGCATAGCGCATCTGCCCCACTCCCGCCACCACGGGCGCGAATGTCCGGATGATGGGCACGAAGCGGGCGATCACGATGGTCTTGCCGCCGTAGCGCTCGTAGAACTCCCGGGTGCGGATCAGGTGGCGGCGATTGAACAGCAGCGAGTTCTCCCGGGTGAACAGGCGGGGCCCACTGCGGTAGCCGATGGCGTAGCCGACGCTGTCCCCGACGATGGCGGCCGCCATCAGCAGGACATTGAGCCACCAGATGTCCAGCGTGCCGGCCGCGGCCATCAGCCCCGCCGTGATCAGGAGCGAGTCGCCGGGCAGGAAGAAGCCGACGAGGAGCCCCGTCTCGCTGAAGACGATGGCGACGAGCACGGTGTAGCCGCCCCAGCGGATGAGGTCGGCCAGCGACATGCTGCCGTCGAGGATGCCTGCGATGATCTCCACCGGTGCGGCCCTGAGCCCGGCCTACTCGAGCTCGGCCAGGGGGACGCGCCGCCCGAGCCGGGACGAGACCTGCGCCGCTTCCACCGTCTGGAGCGCCACCAGCCCGGCCTCCACGTCCACCGCCGGCTGTCCGCCGCGGGCCGCCGCCTCCAGGAACAGCTCCAGCTCGCGGCGGAGCGGCTCGGGACCCGCGGCCTTGCTGGTCTGGCGCGGGCCCTCGGGCGCCTGCCAGCCGGCCGGGCCCTGGACATGGCGATTGCCGTGCACGGTGACCTCCGAGGAGCCGAAGTCGGCACTGAGCGTCGCCTGTTCCCCCACGATGACGCAGTCGCGAGAGGTGCCAGGGGCGAAGTAGCCCGCCTCGATGAAGGCCGGGACGCCGTCGTACTCGACCGTGGCGAAGGAGCAGTCGTCCATGCCGCGCCCCAGATAGTCGCGCAGCAAGGCCGTGACGGCGGTGGGCCGCCGCCCGAGCAGATGGGCGAAGAGGTCGAAGTAATGGATGGCATCGGTTTGGGTGACGCCCACGTCGGTGCGCGGGCGCTTGAAGCCCGTGAAGCGGCCCGTGGCATAGCGCACCGGCCCCACCGCGCCGCTCGCGAGCTGTTCCCGCAATGCGGTGGTCACGGGATGGAAGCGGAAGATGTGCCCCACCTGGAGGACGCGGCCCGTGGCGTGCACCACCCGTGCAAGCTCGCGGCCCTCGGCGTAGGTGAGCGCCAGCGGCTTCTCGACGAAGCAGTGGCGTCCGGCCTCCAGGCACTCGCGGGCGAGCGCGAGGTGAGTGTCGGCCGGTGTGACCAGATCCACCGCATCCACGTGGGGCAGCGCCCGGCGGAAGTCCTCGACGGCCCGCTCCGGGGCGACGCCGGCCTTGACCGCGAAGCCGCGCCGCGCCTCGGACACGTCGGCCACCCAGAGCTCGACGCCCAGCTCCTGCAGCACGCGCAGGTGCTTCTCGCCCCAGCGCCCCAGGCCGACCAAGAGCACGTTCATGCGCGGGGCGTCCTCTCATCGGCGCCGAGGTCCTCGGCCACCTCGTAGCGCAGCAGCCTGTCCTTCATCCAGCGCACGACCAAGAGGTCATAGAAGGCGCGGACGGCGCGGTTCCCGATGCCGTACTTGGACTGGCCGAAGCGGCGCGGCCGGTGATGGACCGGGATCTCGAGCACCCGGAAGCCTCGCATCTTGAGGAGCGTGGGGATGAAGCGGTGAAACCCCTTGTAGAGCACGAGGTCCGCCAGGCACTCGCGCCGGAAGGCGCGGAAGGTGCACCCGCTGTCCTGGATGGTCTCGTCGCTCAGGGCATTGCGCAACCGGTTGGCGATGCGCGAGGAGACGCGGCGCAACACCGAGTCACCATCCCCGCGGTTCACCCGCCAACCCGTCACGGCGTCCCACTGGTCCAGGTGGCCGAGCATCGCCGGGATATCGTGCGGGTCGTTCTGGAGATCCGCGTCCATCACGACCACGTGGCGGCCGCGGGCCGTCTTGAAGCCGGCGTCGGTGGCCGCCGTCTCGCCCGCATTGGCCTTGAGCCTCACGAGCCGCACGCGCGGGTCCTGCTCGCGGAGCTCGCGGATGATCTCCGCGCTCCGATCCTGGCTGCCGTCGTCCACGAAAACCACCTCGTAGCGCAGCGGCGTGGTGGCCATCACCTCGCGGATCTCGGGCCACAGCAGGGGCAGATTGTCTTCCTCGTTGTACACGGGCACGACGATGGACAGGTCTGGCGCGGCCGTCATGGGCGAATCCACGCTTGGGCGCTGAGCCATCAGCCCCGCTCCGGCGACGGGCCCGGAGGCGGGGCGGACGGTGGGGTGCCCTGCCACTCCGGCACCAGCCGGTGAGGCAGCCGGAGGCGGTCGAGCACCCGGGCCAGGGTCTGGGCGATGAGGTCGTCGATCTGCTTGGGCCGGGTGTAGAAGGCGGGCATGGGCGGCAGGATCACCGCCCCCATCTCGGCGAGCGCCGTGAGCACCCTGAGGTGCCCGAGATGCAGCGGGGTCTCGCGCACCACGAGGATCAGCGGCCGGCCCTCCTTGAGCGTGACATCCGCCGCCCTGGCGAGAAGGGTGTCGGCCGCGCAGTGCGCCACCGCGGCCGCCGACTTGATGCTGCACGGGACGATGACCATCCCGTCGGTCTTGAAGGATCCGGAGGCCAGCGCGGCGCCGATGTCCTTGTCGCTGTAGCGCCGCGCCGCGAGGGCCTCGACGTCGCGCAGGCTCCAGTCGGTCTCCTCGGCGATGGTGCGCTTGGCGGCCTCGGAGACGACGAGGTGGGTCTCGACCTCGCCGATGCCCCGGAGCTGCTCGAGGAGACGGATGCCGTAGATGGCGCCGGAGGCTCCGCTGATGCCGACGACGACGCGCCTCACAGCCGGAACCTGCGGCGGTACACCTCGGCGCGGGTCTTCTGGTACAGCACCTGCCACTCGGCGCTCCCCTCGGGCGCGGGGCGCGCGTAGGTGAACAGCGTCCGGCGAACCTCCTGGTCGATGGACTCCTCGAGCTTCGTCTCGTCCTCCAGCACGCGGAAGACCTCGGTGCGGAGATGGCCGCGCGTCCTCTCGTCGGTGAGCGCCCTGATGACCACGCCCTCGGTGGTCGACAGCTCCGCCACGATGCGGTCGGCCAGCGCGAAGAGCCGCTCGCGGCCCATGCGCATCACAGCGTGAACCCCCGCTCCTTGGCGAGCTTCCCCTTCACGAGGGTCAGCAGGCGCTTGTAGTCGGAGGCCGAGTCCCGGATCTCCTTGGCATGGTCCATCATGAGGGCCCGGGCGTCGGCGTCGAGCTTCTGTTCGGCCAGGAGGTTCTCGGAGAGGATCCGGCGCACCGCCTCCCGCGCGCGGGCCTCATCCTTGGTCTCGATCAGCCTCCGGACCACGAGGCGCTTGATCACCTCCTGGGCCATCCGTCCCGCCAGCTCGTCCTTTTTCCCCATGGCGCTCTCTCACACTACACGGGCGCGGCAAAGGGTGTCAAGCCGAGCGCTGGGAAAATCGGCCAAAAGTCGAGGGGTTACAGCGGCATCAGCACCCGGAAGCGGGATCCGACCCCCGCCCGGCTCTCGACCTCCACCCAGCCGCCATGGGCCTCGGCCAGCGCTTTCACGACAGCCAGGCCGAGACCCAGGCCCCGGGCGCCGATCGTCTCCGGATCCGGCACCCGGACGTACTTGTCGAAGATCCGCGGCAGCGCCTCGGCCGGGATCCCGACGCCTTGATCCTCGACCGAGATCTCCATCATCCGGTCGGGGCCGGGGGCTGGACCTGCGCTGACCGTGACGTCTCCGCCACGGGGGGCGTACTTGACGGCGTTGGACAGGAGGTTCGTGAGCATCCGGTCCAGCGCGTCGCGGTCGGCCACGATCGGCGGCAGGTTTTCCCCGGGCCGCCACCGGAAGCGGTGACGCGGGTTGCTCTGAGCGAAGATCTCCAGGTTCCGCTCCACCATGTCGCCCATGTCCACGGGCTCGCGGCGCAACGCTTCCGGGCGCCCCGCCTCGATCCGGGACAGGTCCAGCAGCTCGGTCACGATCCGCCCGAGCCGCTCGGCCTCACTGTGGATGTGACCGATGAAGCGGCGCGCCTGCTCGGGGGGCACGGTCCGCGACAGGAGCAGCTCGCTGAAGCCCTGGAGCGCCGTGAGCGGGGTCCGGAGCTCGTGGGAGACCACGGAGAGGAACTCCGACTTCGCCCGATCGAGCTCGAGCAGCCGGCGCGTCGCGGCCGCCACCTTGTCCTCGAGCTCGACGGCGAAGCGGCGCTGGCGAAGCGTGAGCCGGGCATTCTCGATGCCGAGGGCCAGGTGCATCGCGATCTCGTGCGCGGCCGCGCGCGTGGCGGCGGTCAGGTCTCCCCGCCATTCGAGGGCGAGGGCCCCCACCGCGCCCGCGCCTGACTCGAGGGGGAGCACAAGGGCCGGCCGTGGCGCCGGACCCGGCGGTTCTTCCAGCTGAAAGCGAGGGTCGCTCGCGAGATCGCGGCTCGTGACGGCGCCACCGCCACGCAGGGTCCACGCTGCCGCCGATCGGTTATCGAGGCCGGCGCCCACCGGCGCACTGGCCACGGCCGGGCTGTCCCCCGTGCCCAACACGAGCCCCACGCGGAGGGCGCCCAGGGCCGTCCTCGTGCGCTCGGCCACGTCCTCGAGCCGCCGGTAAAGCGGCTCCTCGCGGGCCAGCTCCCGCTGGATCTCGAGGAGCGCCCCCAGCCTGACGGCGCGGGCGCGGGACTGATCGCGCAGCCGTCCCACGACCCAGCCCGATGCCAGGGGGGTTGCCAGCGTGACCAGCCTGTCCAGCGCGCCCGGGTCGAGGCCGCTGCGCTCGATCCCCGGAAGCACGAGCGGGGCTTGCAGGAATCCCGCCACGAGTCCCGCGAGGCATCCCCCGGATGTCCCCGACGCGAAGGCCGCCCAGAGCGTGGGCAGGAGATAGAGGTGACGCAAAGACACCATGGCACTCTCCCCCGCCCAGACGATGACCCCGGTGAGAGCGAGGAGGAGCGCGAGCTGGATCGCTACCACACCACGAACATCCGATAGGCCGCGAAGAAGACGAGGCTGGCCAGGTAGCCGGGCAGGAGGCTCCCGCTCCATGCGCGCAGCGCGGAGGCGCAGAGGCCCAGCGCCGCCAGGTAGAACACGGCGCCCGCACCGACTTCCACCGTCGGCGGCAGCCAGGGATCCAGCAGGTAGCGGGTGAGCCCCATGGACGTCGAGGCAACCGCCGCCGCCCAGAATCCCCACCGGCGCCACCAGTGGGAGAAGAGCGCGCCCCGGAACAGCCACTCGGCCGACAGCGCATTGGCGCCCACGTCATAGGCCACGGCGGCGATGTAGGCATCGGCGTCCGGCATGCGCACGGCATACCCGAGGGTCTGGGAGGCGGAGACCAGGAGGTGGCTCCCGAGGAAGGCCCCCGCGCCCACCCCCAGCAGGAGGGCACGCGGACGCTCTGGAGCCACGAACCCGATCCGCCGCAGCACGGGATGGCGACGGCCCTCCCAGAGCAGCATGAGGGGCAGCAGCGCGAACGCGGCGCTACCCCATGCGCCGAGCCGGCTCAGGGCGAAGGCCGCCAGCAGCGCGGCCGCCAGGCGAAGCGCGGGGCGCTGCCAGCCCCACCGCCCGCCGAGCGCGATGACCCAGCCCAGCGCGATGAAGCCCCCGTGCACCCCCGCCCCCTGCGCGGAGCGGCCCAGGCCCGCGAGCGCCCCGCCGCCCTGCTCCAGCCAGCGCCCCGCGGCGACCACGATGAGCATGGCCACCGCCACCGCCACGAGAGGTCGCAGGAGCGACGCTCGCGCGGACGGGCGCTCGACGTCAAACGGGGCGCTCAGGAGGGGCATCGCCGATGAGATCGACGAAGAGGGTGACCAGATCGCCGTCGAGGTTGCGTCCGGACTCGCGACGGAGCCGCCGCACTGCCACCTCATGCGAGAGCCTGGGGCGGTACGGCCGGTCCGAGGTGAGGGCGTCGTACACGTCGGCCACGGCGACGATGCGGGCGCCCAGGGGAATGCTGTCTCCCGAGAGCCCGTCGGGGTACCCCGAGCCGTCCTGCCGCTCGTGATGGTGGCGCACGATGCTCGTCCCCTCCACGAAGAACTCGAGCGGGGCGAGGATGCGGGCGCCGGTGAGCGGATGCCCCCGCATCACCTCCCACTCCGCCGGGGTGAGCGGGCTCGGCTTTCTGAGCACCGCCTCGGGGATGCCGATCTTTCCCAGGTCGTGGAGCCGCGCCGCCTGGGCCACCAGCTCCGCCAGCGGCGCGGGGAGCCCCGCCGACAGCGCGAGCTGGCGCGCAAGCATCGCCACGCGCTCCGAGTGGCCCCGCGTGTACTCGTCCCTGGCCTCGAGGGCATTGGCCAGGGCCAGGAGGCTGTGCAGGAAGACGCGCTCGACGCGGCCGTGCGTCTTCTTGAGATCCTCCGCGTAGCGGAGCGCCTGACGGTGCGCCGCGCGCAGGCGTCCGTTCGCCTGGCCGAGCTCGCGCTCACGGGCCAGGGAGGCCTGCTGCAGGGCCTTGAAGTCCCGGGCATAGGACAGCGCCTGGGCCAGCGCTACATGTCCGGCCACGACACCACCTCCGGCAAAAGCGATCGGACCAGCGAGAAAAGCGCCAGCGGGGAAAAAGGCTTGGTCAGGTAGCCGTCGGCCCCTGCGGCAAGTCCCCGGACACGGTCCGCCTCCTGGCTGGCTGCCGTGAGCATGACGATGCGACTGCCGGCCAGGCCTGGATCCTGGCGGAGGAGCCGACACACCGCGAGGCCGTCGAGCTCCGGCATCTGCACGTCGAGGAAGCACAGCTCCGGCCTGACGGCCTGGGCGAGGCGCAGGGCCTCGAGGCCGTCCCTCGCCTCCACCACGCGCACCTGGTCGTCTTCCAGGGTGAAGCGGATGAGCTCGAGGATCGGGGGCTCGTCGTCCGCCACGAGGATGGTTGTCATGCGGAGCTGAGAGAGCGAAAGGCGTGCCAGTCGGGCGACCGAGGAAAATCGGGGGCTTACAGCGGGGCGAGGGGGCGAACTGCCTGGTGGCCTGTGCAGCGCGGCCGCGGCGCTGCACGGTCAACTGGGCACAGATCTTTCGGGAGCAGCCTGCTACCCGCGGCCGGCTCGGCCCGCGACCTGGAGCCGCGCGAGGGCGCGCGCCAGCGCGGCGACGGCGCGCGCGTAGTCGATCTCGCCCCCGGCCTCTGGCGACCGCCCCTGCGGGTTCCTCCCCGCCAGCCGCTGCTCGGCTCGCTGGCGGGCCCGCTCGGCGCGCTCGCGGTCGATCTCCTCGGGGCGTTCCGCCCTCTCGGCGAGGATCATCACGCGGTCGCCCTGGACCTCGGCGAAGCCTCCGATCACGGCCAGGTGGCCCTGCTCCCGCCCGTGGCGGTAGCTCACCTCGCCGCTGCCGAGCGTGGTGAGGAAAGGGGCATGACCCGGAAGAACTCCGAAGTACCCCTCGCTCCCCGGGGCGACCACCTCGTCCGCCTCGGCGGACACGAGCTGGCGCGTGGGGGTGGCGAGCTCGAGCCGCACCTCACTTCACCTCGCGCATCTTGCGCGCCTTCTCGACGACCTCGTCGATGCCGCCCACCATGTAGAAGGCCTGCTCCGGCGAGTCGTCATGCTTGCCCTCGACGATCTCCTTGAACCCGCGGATCGTCTCCGGCAGCCCGACGTAGCGCCCTGGCTGGCCGGTGAAGGCCTCGGCCACGAAGAACGGCTGGGAGAGGAAGCGCTGGATCTTCCGCGCCCGCGCCACGATGAGCTTGTCGTCGTCGGACAGCTCCTCCATCCCGAGGATGGCGATGATGTCCTGGAGATCCTTGTAGCGCTGGAGCGTGGACTGCACGGCGCGCGCCGTCCCGTAGTGCTCGGCCCCGAGGATCACGGGGTCGAGGATGCGCGAGGTCGAGGCCAGCGGGTCCACGGCGGGGTAGATGCCGAGCTCGGCGATCTGGCGGGAGAGCACGGTGGTGGCATCCAGATGGGCGAAGGCAGTGGCCGGCGCGGGATCGGTGATGTCGTCGGCGGGGACGTAGATGGCCTGCACCGAGGTGATGGAGCCCCGCTTCGTGGAGGTGATGCGTTCCTGCAGCGCGCCCATCTCCGTGCCCAGCGTCGGCTGGTACCCGACCGCCGAGGGCATGCGGCCGAGCAGCGCCGAGACCTCGCTTCCCGCCTGCGTGAAGCGGAAGATGTTGTCGATGAAGAGGAGCACGTCCTGCCCTTGCTCATCGCGGAAATACTCCGCCGCCGTGACGCCGGTGAGCCCCACGCGCAGGCGCGAGCCGGGGGGCTCGGTCATCTGGCCGAAGATGAGCGCCGTCTTCTCGATGACCCCCGACTCCTTCATCTCGTGCCAGAGGTCGTTGCCCTCGCGGGTCCGCTCCCCCACCCCCGCGAACACCGAGATGCCGCCGTGCTGCTTGGCGATGTTGTTGATCAGCTCCATGATCAGCACGGTCTTGCCGACGCCGGCGCCGCCGAAGAGGCCCGTCTTGCCGCCCTTGGTGTAGGGCTCGAGCAGGTCCACGACCTTGATGCCGGTCTCGAACATCTCGACATTGGTGGACTGCTGGTCGAAGGCCGGGGCGGGCCGGTGGATCGGGTAGAACGTGGTCGCCGTCACGGGGCCGCCCTTGTCCACGGGCTCACCGGTGATGTTGAGGATCCGCCCCAGCGTCCCCGTCCCGACCGGGATGGTGATGGGCTGACCCGTGTCCACCACGGGCATGCCGCGGGAGAGCCCGTCGGTGGCCGCCATGGCGACCGCGCGGACCTGGCTCTCGCCCAGATGCTGGGCCACCTCGAGCACGAGCTTCGAGGAGTACGCGAAGATGTCGGTGCTGCCGGCGCCCGGGACCTCGAGCGCGTTGTAGATGCCCGGCAGCTGGCCCGGCTCGAACTCCACGTCCACCACCGGTCCGATCACCTGAACGATCTTGCCCTGGTTCATCGATGACTCCTTATTTATCCTCAACATGCCTTCGGCATGTTGACCGTGGTCGAGACGGTCGGGGCAACCGCCGGGGACATTCCCGACCGCCCCTCTTGCGGCCCCGAGGCTTACGCCTCGGTGGCCTGGCGGAGGGCTTCCGCCCCGCCCACGATGTCGAGGAGCTCCTTGGTGATCCGCTCCTGGCGCGCCTTGTTGTACTGGATGGTCAGCACGCCGATCATCTCCCTGGCGTTCTTGGTGGCCGCCTCCATGGCAGTCATCCGGGCGCCATGCTCGCCCGCCACCGACTCCATCAGCGCGCGGTAGACCTGCGTGGTCACGTGACGCGGCAGGAGCGAGGCGAGGATGGCCTCCGCGCTGGGCTCGTAGATGTAGTCCGTGCGGACACCCGCCCCCGCCCCGGCGGTCTCCGCCTGGATGGGGAGGAGCTGCTCCCGCCGGACGCGCTGCACGGCCACCGACCGGAACTCGTTGTAGATGAGGTGGACCTCGTCCACCTCTTCCGCCAGGTACGCCTGCATCAGCTCCCCCGCCAGCTCCGTGGCGTGGGAGAACGCCAGCCGGTCGAAGAAGCCCAGCATCTCCGACGTGACCGTCCACGGCCGCCGGCGGTAGAAGTCACGCGACTTCTTGCCGACGACGACCAGGGTCACGTCGACCTGGCTCCCCTCGCGGAGGAACTGGAGCGAGGCGCGGAGCACGTTGGAGTTGAAGGCCCCGCACAGCCCCTTGTCGGCGGTGATGATCACGAGGCGCTTGCGCCCCGTCGCCCGGCGGGCCAGGAGCGGGTGCCCCTCATCGCCGGCCCGGGAGACGACACTGCCGAGGAGCTCGCCCATCTTCCTGGCGTACGGGCGGGCCCCGGTGATCCGCTCCTGTGCGCGTCTGAGCTTCGCCGCCGCCACGAGCTTCATGGCGCGGGTGATCTTCTGCGTCGACTGGACCGAGCGGATCCTGCGCTGGATGTCCCGGAGCGTGGCCATCGGAGTGAGGAAGCCTCAGGCGGCCTTGATGCCCCGCGCGGCCACGAACTCCGTCTTGGCCTCGGTGAGGGCGCAGGTCAGGCCGTCCCGGATCTCGTCCGTCAGCTCCTTCTTGGTGGCGAGGTCCGCCAGCAACGGGGCGTAGTTCCGGTCGAGGAAGGGGGACAGGAACTCCTCGAAGGGGCGGACCTGGTCCACGGGCATGTCATCCAGGAGGCCCTGGGTGCCCGCGAAGATGATGGCGATCTGGCGCTCCACGGTCAGCGGCACGTACTGGGCCTGCTTGAGGAGCTCGACCATCCGCTGGCCGCGCGCCAGCTGCAGCTGCGTCGCCCGGTCCAGGTCGGAGCCGAACTGGGCGAAGGCCGCGAGCTCCCGGTACTGCGCCAGGTCCAGTCGGAGCGTGCCGGCGATCTGGCGCATGGCCTTGATCTGCGCCGAGCCGCCCACCCGGGACACCGACAGGCCCACGTTCACCGCCGGCCGGATGCCGGAGAAGAACAGGTCCGACTCGAGGTAGATCTGGCCGTCGGTGATGGAGATGACGTTGGTCGGGATATAGGCCGACACGTCGCCCAGCTGCGTCTCGATGATCGGCAGGGCCGTGAGCGAGCCGCCGCCCAGCTGGTCGTTGAGCTTGGCCGCGCGCTCGAGCAGCCGCGAGTGGAGATAGAACACATCCCCGGGGTAGGCCTCGCGCCCCGGGGGCCGGCGCAGCAGCAGCGACATCTGGCGGTAGGCCGTCGCGTGCTTCGACAGGTCGTCGTAGATGCAGAGCGCGTGGCGCCCGGAGTCGCGGAAGTACTCGCCCATGGCGCAGCCCGTGTACGGCGCCAGGTACTGGAGCGGGGCGGCCTCCGAGGCCGAGGCCAGGACCACGGTGGTATAGGCCATGGCGCCCGTGTCCTCGAAGACCTTCACCACCTGCGCGACCGTCGAGCGCTTCTGCCCGATGGCCACGTAGAAGCAGTGGACCCCCTGCCCCTTCTGGTTGATGATCGTGTCCACGCCGATCGCCGTCTTGCCGGTTTGGCGGTCCCCGATGATCAGCTCGCGCTGACCGCGGCCGATGGGGATCATGGCATCGATGGCCTTCAGCCCGGTCTGGAGCGGCTCCTTCACGGAGCGCCGGTCCACCACGCCCGGAGCGTATCGCTCGATGGCGCGGAGCTCCGTCGTCTCGACGGGCCCCTTGCCGTCCACCGGCTGGCCGAGGGCATTGACCACGCGCCCGGTCAGCGCCTCACCCACCGGCACCTGAGCGATCCGCTTGGTCCGGGTGACGGGGTCGCCCTCCTTGATCAGCGTGTCCGAGCCGAGCAGCACCGCGCCCACATTGTCAGCCTCGAGGTTCAGCACGAGGCCGAACACCCCGCCCGGGAACTCCAGCAGCTCGCCCGCCAGCGCCTTCTCGAGGCCGTAGATCCGCGCGATCCCGTCGCCCACCTCGATGACGCGCCCGGTTTCCTTGAGGTCGATCTCGACCTCGAAGCCCTGAAGCTGGCGCTTGATGATCTCGCTGATCTCTTCCGCCTTGATCATGTGCTATCCCCTTGCCAGGCGCTCGCGCATGCGCTGGAGCTGGCCGTCGAGACTTCCGTCGAGAATGAGGCTGCCCACCTGGGCCACGAAGCCGCCCAGGAGCGAGGTGTCCACCGTCTCCGCGAGCATGGGGCGCTTGCCCAGGGCGCGCTCGATGCGGCCGGCGAGCAGGCGGCGCTCCTCGCCGGTGAGGGCGATGGCGGTGCGCACCGTCGCGCGGACGCGCCCCGCCGCCTCGTCCACGAGCGCGCGGTACGCGTCCCCGATCTCGCGCAGGTGGTCGATGCGCCCCCGGGCCGCGACGAGTCCGACCAGATCCGCAACCAGCCGGCCGCACCCGGCCCTCTCTGCCACCGCCGCGGCCACGGCCCGCCGCTCGGCCGGCTTCACCCAGGGGCGCTGCAGCACGGCCACGAGATCGGGGCTTTGCCGGACCGCGTCCTCGAATAGCTCGAGCTCGCCGGCGGCGGCCTCCGCCGTCCCCGCCGCCCGAGTGATCATGAACAGGGCCTTGGCGTAGCGTCCCGCCGTCCCCTGCCGCGGCTTCATCGGGGCCCCCGCCTCATCCCGCGCGCTCCAGCGTCGCGAGGGCCTCCTGGACGATCCGCCGATGGTCCTCGTCGCGCAGGCTCTTCTTGATCAGCCGCTCGGCGACAGCCACGGCCAGATCGCCCACCTCCTGGCGCAGCTCCTGGCGGGCGCGGCGGATGTCCTGTTCCATCTCTGCCCTGGCGCCCTCCACGAGGCGGGCTGCCTCGGCGCGCGCGGCATCCACCAGCCGCCGCTGCTCGTCGGCCGCCTCCTTGAGCGCCGCGGCGCGGATCGCCTGCGCCTCGGCGTGGGCCGCCTGGATCTTGGCCGCGTGCTCCTCCCGCTGCTTCTGCGCCTCGGCGCGCGCGGCCTGGGCCTCGTCGAGCGACGTCTTGATGGCCTGGGACCGCTCCTCCATCTTGGCCAGCAGGGGGCGGTACAGGAGCTTGCTCAGGATGAACAGGAGCAGGAGAAAGTTGATGGCCTGGATGATGAGCGACTTGTCCAGATTGATGAGCCCCCCTTCCCCTCCGGCGGCAGAGGCGGCGGCGGGCAGCAGAGCAACCAGGAACGCAGCAATCCCGACGACTCGGCGCATCGTGAATTCTCCGGCTGTGAGGCGTTGTGAAATGAGGGACAAACGTGAGTTTCGTATCATGCCGAGACCAAAACTGTCAAGCGCATCCCGCCGATACCCTGCGGGCGCCGAAGGCGACCGTCAGCTTCATCGGCTTTTTTA